>Ga0247844_1002472_pt1 | contig 30088 bp, 24 predicted proteins | sample LaCtaG_FD_192421 | JGI IMG/M metagenome (GOLD analysis project Ga0247844, IMG submission 192421) | Freshwater microbial communities from meromictic Lake La Cruz, Castile-La Mancha, Spain - LaCruzMarch201714.5m_1 | ecosystem: Environmental > Aquatic > Freshwater > Lake | place: Spain: Castile-La...
CGACTGAATATACGATGTTGTAATTAGTTCTGAACAACCTTTAGATGCACTATAAGGGTCTTTTCCGCCCATTGCCTCATTTTCTCTGTAACCCCAAATCCATTCTTTATTGTCATAACACTTGTCGCTAGTTACATTTATAGCCACTTTTACGCTTTCACATTGTTTAACTGCTTCCAATAAATTTACAGTTCCCATTATGTTTACATCAAAAGTTTCAACGGGATTAAGGTATGATTCTAAAACTAAAGGTTGTGCTGCTAAATGAAAAACGATTTCAGGTTCAATTTCTCGGAAAGTTTTTAGCAGTTTTTCTTTGTCACGAATATCAGCATAAACTTGTTTGTATTTAGACTCAAGATTACATGTAACAAAATTATCTTGTTTGCTTAATGGCTCTAAAGCATAACCATATACTTCGGCACCAAGTTCAAGTAAAGTTATGCTTAACCACGATCCTTTAAAACCAGTGTTACCAGTGACAAGTACTTTTTTTCCTTTATAGGTTTGTGCTATTGCTAAATTAAACATGTTTTTTTATTTCCAAAGTTTCCATTCAGCATTACCTGAGCTCCACATTTCATTTAAATCTGTTTTGTCTTTCAGCGTATCCATAGGTTTCCAAAATCCAAAATGCTTAAATGCGTTTAATTCTCCTTGTTGAGCAAGTGTTTCAAGCGGTTCTCGTTCCCAAGTTGTTTGATCGTCTTTTAATAAGTCAAAAACGGATGGTTCTAAAACAAAAAAACCTGCGTTTATCCAAGCGCCATCACCTTTTGGTTTTTCTGTAAAACTTGATACTTTATTATTTTCGTTCATGTTTAATAATCCAAACCTGCCACTTGGCTGAACGCTTGTAAGTGTTGCCTTTTTACCATTTTTTTTGTGAAAATCAAGTAGTTCAGCTATATTTACGTTGCCCACTCCATCGCCATAAGTTAACATAAAAGGTTCGTTTCCTATGTATTGTTGAATCCGTTTTATTCTACCACCAGTCATTGAATTTACTCCAGTATCAGCTATGGTAACTTTCCATTGCTCGGATTCGGAATTATGAAAATCGATTGAATTGTTGGCAAGATTTACAGTAACTGAGGAATGGTGTAAAAAATAATTGCAAAAATATTCTTTAATTACATATCCTTTGTAACCAGCACATATAACAAACTCATTAAAACCATAGCTCGAATATAATTTCATGATATGCCATAAAATTGGCTTTCCTCCAATTTCAACCATTGGTTTTGGTTTAGTATCTGTTTCTTCGCTTAAACGTGTGCCTAAACCACCTGCTAAAATTACTACTTTCATATTTATAGGGTTCAATTATACAAAAAGTTTCAAGTAAAAACAATAATTCATCAATTGATTTCACAATTAGAAATGAATTTTAAGGAGCATCATTGTTATTTAAATTTATTAGTAAAACTTGCCATCAGTAAAGTATTACTAAAAGCACTTTTACAGTAGGTATTTTTTACGAGTTTACCAAAGAAAAATCGAAGGTAATAAACAGAATAAATATCTTATAATTTAAATATAAAAACAACAGTTACAATTATACTTTTAGTTGTTTTTTTAAAATAACTATTGAACAAATAAACTCTACATTATTTGCTACCAAAGAAGATTATATTTTTGGTATTGTTACATTAAATCCTTTTTGTATAATTTCAGCATATTTAGACAAAGACTGCAAAGCAAATTGGAAAGGCAATGATGTAATTTTAAATTGGAAAACAGCAAGTGAAACAATTAACAGTTATTTTATTATAGAAAAAGTAATTGAAAATGAATGGAAAAACATTGGAAAAGTAATAGGAAATGGCAATTCGACAATGGTAAATAACTATTCATTTGTGGATGTTAATTCACAAAAAAACAAAGAACAAAATAAAACCAATTATTACCAATTGAAGCAAGTAGATTTCAATGCATATTTTGTTTACTCAGAAATAATAACACTTGAACCACAAACTATAAAAAACAGTATTTCAATTTCACCAATTCCAATGCAAAATGAGTTAAATATAAGCACAGAAAGCAACGAAATAATCGAAACTGTTTCGGTGTATGATATAAATGGAAAGTTGGTTTTACAAGCTAATAACGAAGAAAACATTGATGTTTCAAAACTAATAAATGGAGTTTATACCATAAAAGTTATAACCGACAAACAAGTTTTTTCAACTAAAATTGTAAAATAACTAGTTAGATTGGTTGATTAGGTTTAAAGGTTAATAGCGTTTGGAATATCAATTTACTTGTTTACTCCAAACACTATTTTTTTGTATTAACTAAAACCTTTCAATTTCCAACCTTTTTCTCTTTAAACCCTACTTACCAATTAGTTGTTTAACTAATTTACTTTCTACATTTGAACATTTAAAGTTAATGTTCCACCTTGGTAATTTACTGTTTCAGTTTTGGTTTTAAAGCTAGGGTGAGCAAAAGTAATTACATAATTGCCATTATTTAATTTGGCCAAACCATACTTACCGTTGCTATCGGTACTGGTACTTATGCTGTTATTAATACAATTAATTTGTACATTTTCAATTGGAGTTTGAGAATCCTGAATGGTAACAGTTCCAATAATACTTAAACCAATGTTACTTTCGGAGTTAGCAGGTAGTAAATAAACCTTATAGCGAGCATAATTATCTATAAAAATATTTTTAGCAGCTTTAGCAACTTTTGTTCTTATTTCCCAAACTATATTTAGTAATTCTATGCGGTTTTGAGTACTTCCACCTCTACCGTTTTTACTCATTTCTTGATCGGTTTTGGCAGATATTAGCGCATTAAGTTTATTGTCTATTTCGTCAATATTTGATTGTTTGTAACCTGCTTCCACCAATTTTAAAGTGTTTTCTGGCTTGTTTGCCACCTTCGAAAAAACACCCATAAAAACAATCATTTTTTCGGGAGCTTTACGTGCTATATCATAGTTATCAAATCCAAATTCGTTCCAAACAGTTGGTTTATTAGGAAATGCTTTTTCTATAAAGTACTTAGCTGATTGAAAATGAGCTCTACAATCTTCCATTTTTTCCTCTACAATTTCAGTTAAACCTATTTGAGAATCTAGTGTTAACTCGTCAGACGGAGCAGCAAAAGCATTGTTTATGGCTGTTTCCCATTGCGTTGCAAAATTATCGGTAAAATCTGCATCAAAGTCTTTAAAAGTAGTTGCATCGTTCACAAATTCTTGCATTGTAGTACGGCTTTCTTGTAGCATCCAATCGTCTGTAATGCTAAAAGTTCTTTTGGTTTCTGTTGGTGTTATCATGGTTTATTAATTTTAAACAAATTTGACTGTTATATTTTATATTTCAAATTATTTGATTGCTTTTTTATAAACGTTTTGTTCACTTTTTATATTGCTAACTTCCACTTTTATAGTTACCTATTTATTAGTTAAAAGCATTTACCAAATAGTTATAGCTTTTTATTATAAAAACATGTTAACTACCTACCGTTTGGTTTTAGCATTTTAATATGTGATAATAACTTTATGACGGATGTTTTTAGCATGGTATCGGACTGTGTTAGCATGGTATCGGATGATGTTAACATTGCATCGGATTGTGTTAGCTTTATTACGGATGTTATTAGCATGGTGTCGGAACGTGTTAACTTTGTTTCGGAGGCTGTCAACTTTATGACGGAGGCTGTTAACTTTATGACGGACGCTCTTAACTTTATGACGGATTGTCATAACTTTGGTGTTTTTACGCGTAAAAGTACAATTTTAGTTCATAACTTTGCAACGGATGGTTTTAACTACACAATTTGTTACTTTAACTTTTGTTAGCTGTTATTCAACTTTAAAATTTTTAAAAGTAAATAATAGGTGGATTGTAATAAAATGCTCAATATTTTTTTAGAAACTAATTAAAATGCTGTTTTTATTTTAAGTTTATTTGGGTTATTTACCCCTAAAATTTTTGAAAAATATTTACTGTTGAATTATTACTTTCGAAAAAAATATATAAAAGTGTTTCAAACTCCCATTCTCTTCTTAATTTTTAATAGACCAACTACCACAAAACGCGTATTTGAAAGCATTAGAAGCATTAAACCTGCTAGGCTATACATTGCGGCCGATGGAGCAAGAAAAGACAAAGCAGGAGAAGACTTACTTTGCCAAGAAACTAGGAATATTGTAAATAAAATAGATTGGAATTGTGAAATAAAAACCCTTTTTAGAGCAGAAAATTTAGGCTGTAAAATTGCAGTAAGTTCGGCTATTGATTGGTTTTTTGAAAACGAAGAACAAGGAATTATTTTAGAAGACGATTGTTTACCAAATTCATCATTTTACACTTTTTGTGATGAGTTGTTGAATTTGTATAAAAACGATTACAGGGTAATGCATATTTCGGGAAATAATTTTCAAGATGGAATAACTAGAGGCGATGGGAGTTATTATTTTTCAAGATACAATCATATTTGGGGTTGGGCAACTTGGAGGCGCGCTTGGAAAACTTACGATGTAAATATGAAACAATTAAAACATGCGTTGAGTATACAAGTTTTTAATAACACTTTGTCAAAAAACGAACTAAAGTTTTGGCTAAATTGGTTTAAAGAAATACAAGAAGGTAAAAAAAATACTTGGGACTATCAAACCATGTTAAACCAATGGCTTCAAAACGGTTTAACAATTATTCCTAATCAAAATTTAGTAACTAATATTGGTTTTGGAGGAGGTACAAATACTTCAATTGAAGTTTTAGGATTGTCAAATATTGAATCAAAAACAATGCTCAATATTGTACATCCTACATTTATTTACAGCAATAAAATTGCAGATGATTATACTTTTTTTACAAAGTACAATCCCAATTTTACTACTAATTTTATTAACAAAATAAAGGGTGTTTATAATAAAATAGTTGGTAAATAATTTACCTCAATAAAGTAACTGTTCCATAAATTTTATATTGTTTACCTGATTTGCTTTCAGCTTCTATAATATAAAAATATACACCTTCAGCACAAGGATTGCCCTCATAAGTTCCATCCCACCATTTGCCATTTGGCATATTGTATTCATAAATTTGTTGGCCCCATCTGTTCCAAATAGTTCCATTCAAATATTTTAAATAAGCCATGTTGTTTACTTTGTTCTCAAAGTAATCGTTTAATAAATCATTATTGGGTGTAAATACATTTGGAATATTTAGTTTTATTTCGCCATTAGCTGTAATTTTTAACATGGCGGTATCAACACAACCATTTTTACTTTTAGCATTTAAAACAACATAATAAATGCCATCGTTTTCAAAAGTATAAGTTGGATTTTCATTGGTAGAAGTAGCTAATTTGTCAAAATTCCACAAATAAGTATTTGCGTTAATAGAAGCATTATTGAATTGAACGTTTAAAGGAATTCCGCCATCTGTAACATTAGATGAAATTTTGGCAACTACACTATCCAAAGTAATTTTAATAGAATCGCTAGCAGTACAGTTTCCGTTGGTATTTATTGCATTTAAAACATAGTACTTTGATTTAGGTAACGAAATAATTGGATTTAAAATGTTTTGGTTATTTACTTCATTGGAAGGACTCCAAGAAAAAACATCTCCATTTAAAACAGTGCCATTTAATTGAAATGGAAAACCTACACAAATAATGGTGTCGTTTCCTGCATTTACAACTGGTTTTGGGTTTACTTTTATTTCTATGGTGTCGAACGAAGCACACTGAACATTGGTGCTTTTAACAATAAAGTTGGTAGTAATAATTGGAAAAGCTTTAGGTGTTAAAGAAGCAGTATCGGTTAAATAATTAGCTGGCATCCATTTAACTTCACTTGCGCCTGTAACATTTAATTGGGCTGTGTCAAACTCGCATATTGCTTGATTTAAACCAGCATTTATTGGAATAGGATTGTTTACAGTAACCGTTAAACTATCGCTATTTTTGCAATAGCCATTATTTATTTTCAAATAGAATTTTATTGTATTTATTGGTTTGGCATAAGTAATTAAAGCAGTTGAATCATTTACCAAATAATTAGGATACCACCTTGTAGTTCCTGTTCCACTTCCTTGCAACAAAAAGCTATCGTTTAAACAAATTTGACCTCCATTTCCTGCACTTACTAAAGGTAATGTTCTTACTAAAACATTTACCGTGTCAAAAAATAAGCAACCGCTAAAACCACTTTTTACTATAAAATTGGTGGTTACTATTGGTTTTACAAAAGGATTGAAAACAGTAGAATCATTTACTAAATTATTGGGAATCCATTTATAATTAAATCCACCACTTGCATCTAATTGAATAGAATCGCCAATGCATAACGAGGTGTCTTTACCAGCATTTAAAGCCAAAGGAAGAGAAACAGTAACAAGTACTGTGTCGTGTTTTGTGCAAGCATTATTGGTTGCTGTAAGCACATATTTGGTAGTAATGTTTGGTTTTGCATAAGGATTTAAAATTGAGTAATTCGATAACCCAAAGTTGTTTTCCCAATTATACAAACCTATTGCAGAACCAACTAATTGAACACTATCTCCAGGGCAAATACCTTTGTCAATTCCTGCATTTGCTAAAACAGGGGTAATATTTATTCTAACTGTATCTCTCGAAAAGCAATAGCCATCTTTAGCCAATAACACATAATCAGTTGTAATAATTGGTTTAGCAAAAGTGTTTGCTACATTGCTGTCTGCAAGTCCAAGGCTTGGGTACCATTTTAATAAATTATAACCTGTACCATTTAACTGAATACTATCGCCTAAACAAATATTTTGATTGGTAGAAGCATTACTTATTGGACGATAAACCTGAACATTTATTGTATCACGTTTTAAACATAATCCACTTCTTGATTCCAAAATAAAAGATGAAGAGTTTTGAGGTTTTACAAATGGATTCAATAAAGTGGTATCTGCTATTCCTGCATTTGTTTGCCAAGCAAAATTACCAATTGCCGAAGCTACTAAACGAATACTATCGCTAAAACAAACCGAAGTATCACTTCCTAATTGAGCAGCAACTTGATTAACATTTACTTGAACAGTATCTTTTTTTACACATCGGCCAATAAAGGCAGTTAAAAAATAATTGGTTGTAATTTGCGGCTTTACAAAAGTATTTAGAGTGGTACTATCAGCTAAAAAGTATTTTGGACTCCACCTAAAACTCCCTGCGCCAATACCTGTCATTTGAACACTATCGCCCAAGCAAATAGTTTTATCAATTCCAGCATTTGCTTGAGGATTGTTTACAGTTACATGAATAGTATCGTATTTTGTACAACCCAAATTAGTAGATTTAAGAATATAGTTGGTAGTGTTTATTGGTTTTACAAAAGGATTTAAAGCATTACTATCACTTAAATACAAAGCATTTTGCCAAACAAAAGTTCCAACAGCATTTGCGTTTAAACGAATACTATCGCCTAAACAAATGGTTGAATCAATACCAGCTTGTGCTAAAATTGGCTTAACTATTATTTTTACAGTATCGTAAGCCAAACAAACACCTGATATTCCTCTAACAATATAGTTGGTTGTGTCAGCTGGTTTTGCATAAGGGTTTGGAATGCTAACATTACTGAGTCCTAAACTTGGAAACCAAAAATAATTACTGCTTCCAGATGCATTTAACTGAACACTATCACCTTTACAAATTGTGGCATCAATTCCAGCATTTACAGTTGATGCAGTAAATGATAAAGTAATTGTTTCAGAAGAGTCTATTTCAGAACAATTATTGGTAACTTTTAGAAAATAAGTACCTGCTAGCTTTGCAACATAGTAAAATTGGTTTGCTCCCGCAATGGCTAAATTATTCCTAAACCATTGGAAAGATACACCACCTATTGTATCAGCAGGATATAAAATTGAACTATCGCCAGTACATAAATTAATAGAAGTAGGTGCATGTAGTTTGAATGGTGCAGGTGGAGATATTTTTGCAAAGTAAGAATCTTCAGCCCCTGAACTTACTAAGCTATTAGAACCAAAAGTGGCAGTATTAGTGAATCTGCCACATGAGTATAAATTACCAATATTATCAGAAATAGTTCCGTAACAATCATCATTACCTGATCCACCAAATTTTAAAGCATCAATTGTATTACCCAAAGTTGGATTAATTATACAAACAAAGCCATCAAGTTGTCCATTTGATGAAAGAATTTTACTGTTTCCAAAGTTAACAGTATTACTGAAATCTCCTGAAGCTACAATATTATTATTTTTACTAAAACATATTTGCCAGCCAAATTCATTACCAACACCCCCAATAATTTTTACCCATCGCAATACTCCAGAGCTGTCATGTGATGTCAAACACACATCGTAATTACCATTATTTGTTAATGATAAACTTGCACCAGGTGAACTAGAACTAAATGTAGAATTACCTAATCCAAAGTGTCCAATTGTATAAACATTGCTAAATTCATCAACAATACAGCTAGACAAACCTTCGTCAGCATTAGTACCCATTCCATTTACCCATATCCAACTACCTAAATTATTTGCTTTAGCTACGAAACCACCCCAGTTTGATATGTTATTTATTGTAATTGAACCGAAAGTCGAGGATGCCCCTGAATAACCATAATTACCTACAACATATATATTATTTTGTAAATCGAAAGATATTCCAATTGCTAAATCAAGACCACCACCACCAGCAGTATTTACCCACTGTAATATACCAGTAGGCAGATATTTTGCAATAAATATATCATGTCCTCCTGAAGATGTTTTACTTATTGTTGAACCAGAAGTTGTTCCAAAAGTTGAAATATCACTAAATAGACCACCAATTATAATGTTACCGTTGTAGTCAATATTTAAACAACAACCTTCATCAGTATAACTTCCTCCAGATTTAATTGCCCATAATAAAACTCCTAAGGTGTCATATTTTGCTAAAAAAATATCATCACTGCCATTTGAAATTAATGTTTGAGAAGAACCAGAAGTAGTTGTAAATAAAGCTGAACCACTAAATGCACCTGTAACATATAAATTACCAATATTGTCATATATTATTCTAGGAAAAAAAAAGCTACCACATTCACTTCCACTACTTCCAATTGAATTTTTCCACACTAAATTTTTATTACAATTCATTTTTGAAATATAAATGTCCCAAGATCCTGCGGATGTAATTGACCTAGAAGCTAAACTCCCTGTTCCTGGAAAAACCATTGTGCCTGTAAAACTTCCAATTATAAAAGTATTGCCATTATTATCTGTAGCAATGGATTTAGCCAAATCTGTTGATGTTCCACCAGCTTTTTGGGCCCATTTAAAAGATTGAGCACTCAAAAGTGACATTAAACTAGTTAAAATTATCAAAATACAAATCTTATGGTACATTTTTACAATAAATTTAAATTCAAAACTACTTTAGTTTAACAACAAAAACAAAATAAATAAAAAAAGCAGAAATATTAGTAGCTTTATTTTATTTTTGCTTGCTAATGCTAAAAAGTTAAAGTGTTTCAAACCCCAATATTATTCTTAATTTTTAATAGGCCTGATACCACAAAACGTGTGTTTGAAAGCATAAAAAGCATTAAACCTGCTAAGTTATTCATAGCAGCAGATGGAGCAAGAAAAGACAAAGTAGGAGAAGACTTACTTTGTATTGAAACAAGAAAAATTATTGAATTAATTGATTGGAATTGTGAAATAAAAACCCTTTTCAGAACCGAAAATTTAGGTTGTAAAATAGCGGTAAGTTCGGCAATTGATTGGTTTTTTGAAAACGAAGAACAAGGAATTATATTAGAAGATGATTGTTTGCCTGATATAAGTTTTTACAGTTATTGTGAAACGCTACTTAAATATTATAGTTCTAATGAAAGAATTATGCATATTTCTGGGAATAATTTTCAAGATGGTATTGTTAGAAGTAACGGGAGTTATTATTTTTCAAATTATAATCATATTTGGGGTTGGGCAACTTGGAAACGTGCATGGAATAAATACAAAGTGAATTTAGAATTTTTAACTGAAGCCGAAATTATTAAATTGATAGAGACACAATTTACTTCAAGAAAAGAACGAGTTTTTTGGATTCAAATATTCAATAAAATGTGTAAACCAAATATTGGAACTTGGGATTATCAATGGTCTTTTGCAATTTGGTCAAACAATGGTTTAAGTATTTTGCCAAATCAAAATTTGGTTTCAAATATAGGTTTTAACAATAATGGTACTCACACATCTGGAGTTGATTATTTGGGGTTAAGCAATATGCAAACATTTTCAATTACAAACATTATTCATCCAAAAAATATTGAAATAAATAAAAATGCTGATAAATATGGATTGGATCACTATTTTAACCCCAGCAAGATTTTGTACCTTCGTAAAAAAATTATTCATTGTTTAAATAAATAAAAATTGATAAAGCTTATTCTAAAATTACTTGGTGTATCCAAACTAAATAAATTACTAACTCAAGAGTTTGATAAAGTAAAACTAATTTCTGCCGTTTCAATAGTAAAAAATATTAAAGAAAATGCAGGTAAATTTGAAAACATTCAAGATGCTGAGTTTTCTGTTTTTTCTCAATGGGGTGATGATGGAATTATTCAGTATTTAATTCACACTATTGGAATTACTAACAAAACATTTATAGAGTTTGGAGTTGAAAATTACAGAGAAGCAAACACACGTTTTTTATTAATAAATAATAATTGGAAAGGACTGGTAATTGACGGCTCTGAAAAAAATATTCAGTTCATAAAAAATGATTCTATTAGTTGGAATTACAGTCTTAATTCTGTTGCTAAATTTATTACTAAAGAGAATTTGAATTCACTAATTGAAAACAATGGATTTAAAGGTGAAATTGGCCTTTTGCATATAGATGTAGACGGTAACGATTATTGGTTATGGGAATGTTTAAATATAGTAAATCCTGAAATAGTGATTGTTGAATATAACAGTGTTTTTGGAAACAAAAAACCTATTTCAGTGCCTTACAAAGCTGATTTTTTTGTTACAAAAGAACATTATTCTAACTTATATTTTGGAGCTTCTTTAAAAGCATTGGAATATTTAGCTAATAAGAAAGGTTATTTTCTAGTTGGAAGTAATTCAAATGGAAATAATGCTTATTTTGTAAGAAATGATAAAATGATAGGATTATCAAAAATGACTTCCGAAGAAGCTTATGTTGCATGTAAGTTTAAACAAAATAGAGACCCAAATTATTCTCTTACTTTAATTGATGATAGCATAATGATTAGTAATTGTGGTGATTTACCAGTAATAAATGTAATTAATAATGAAACTATTAAACTAAAGGACTGTTTGTAATGATAAATCAAATAATTTTAAACAAGTTAATAAGTAATTCTGTAAGTGGATGTTATTATAAAATACTACTAAAGATAAGAAGTATTCTTTTAATTTTAGATTCTAATGCCACAATTGAATATAATTACAACAACTATGTTTTAACTTTTCCGTTTTCACATGATTATCCTTTGAATAGAAAAGAAATTCCATTTTATAGTGAGAATCTAGGGGTTATTTCTAAAGTTATATCTTCAAAATATTATAATGCTGATGCTATAGATATTGGAGCCAATATTGGTGATTCAGCCGCCATAATAAGCCATTATAGTAAAATGCCAGTTTTATGTATTGAAGGAAATCCTAAATTTATTCCTTTACTAGAAAAAAATATAAAACAAATGCAAAATATTGTAATTGAATTGTGTTTTGTAGGTGAAGTTAATGAAAACGTTTCAACAATTAATTATGGCGGAACGGCTAGAATTGAAACATCAGAAACTGGTATAGAAGTAAAAACAGTAACTCAAATTTTAAATAAACATGATTCTTTTAAAAATGCTAAGCTTTTAAAAATTGATACCGATGGATTCGACTATAAAATATTAAGAGCATCAGAGGAGTTTTTGAAACAATCTAAACCAATTATTTTTTTTGAATTTGACCCATTTTTTTTAATAAAACAAAACGAAAATCCTTCTAGTATTTTTCCTTTTTTAAATAAATTATGCTACACAAATTTGTTATTGTTCGACAATCATGGAAAATTATTATGTGAAATTAAAAGTCATCAAACAGAATTGATTTTTGATTTCATTAGTTATTTCAATAATAATGGAGAAACATATTTGGATATTTGTGCAATTCATGATGAGGATTATGATTTGGTTCCAAAAATTAAACAAGAATTTCAATAATAATCAAGGTGAAATATTATTTTTAGTTTTAAAATATACTACCGATAGACAGAATAATTTTCAGTACAAATTACACATTATGAAAGTACTAATTGATGACGAAGCATTTATTATTCAAAAATTTGGAGGAGTATCAAGAATTTTCTCCGAAATTTTGAAAAGATTAATAAAATGTGACAATCAATTGATTTTTTACAATTTTTACTCTGAAAACGAGTATTTAAATGCTTTAAAATTAAATGGTATAAAGCCGTTTCTAAAAAATTTTCAGTTTCCTTTGAAAGGTAAGTTGATTCGTTCAATTAACAGATTTTTTAGTAAGCCATTTAACATAAAAAATATTAGATATGGTAATGTCAATGTTTTTCATTCCTCTTTCTATAGCGATTATTATTTAAAAGAACTTGAACGAAATAAAAATGTAAAATTTGTTTTTACAGTTCATGATTTGATACATGAATTAATGCCTGAAGTAGAAGGAAATTCTAATTTAGCAAATATAAAAAAAAAAAATTTGCAAAGGGCTGACCATATTATTGTTGTTTCTGAGTCAACAAAATCAGATCTTTTAAAAGTTTATCCTTTTGTTGAAAAAAATAAAATTTCGGTTATTCACTTAGCTAATTCTTTGCCTATTGAAAAGGAAAAAGTTTCCGGTTTGCCCGATAAATATGTGCTTTATGTTGGAGAAAGAAGGGGCTACAAAAATTTTATATTTTTTATCAATGCATTTGTTCCATTCTCTTTAGTATATCCCGATTATAAAATTGTTTGTACTGGAAGCATGAACTTTTCAAATTCAGAAATTAAACTTTTTGAAAACTTGAATTTGCTTTCAAAAATCTTTCATTTTAGATGTAATGATAAACAATTGAGGTATGTTTATGAAAACTCTACAATGTTTGTTTTCCCATCTCTTTATGAAGGTTTTGGATTGCCAATCTTAGAAGCGTTTGATTGTAAAACACCTGTTTTATTAAGTAATACTAGTAGTTTACCTGAAGTAGGAAAGGATGCAGCTTTATACTTTAATCCACAAATTGAAAGTGAACTTACAAATAACATGTTATTAATTGCTAATAATCAAAATTTACGCAATGAGTTAATAGAAAACGGTAAAAAACGGCTCAAAGATTTTTCTTGGGATTTACATTTCAAAAACACTTATTCAATTTATAATTCTTTACATTTTGAAAATTCTTCTCCTCAATAATTACGACTCATTTACACACATGCTCAAAGATTATTTAGAGCAATGCGGAGCAAATTGTATGTTGTTTAGGAACGATAAAATTAAGGTTGCTGAAATTACCTCAGCAATGTAACAGTTCCATGGTATTTTGAGGATTCATTGTTTAATGTTTCAACTTCAAAAATATAAAAATATACTCCATCCGAGCAAGGGCTATTATTGTAGTTTCCATCCCATCCATTTTCAAATGGAAAAGTAAATTCAATTACTAATCCACCCCATCTATTCCAAATAGTCCCTTTAATTTGCTTAATTTGACCAGTATCTGAAACTACAATGTTAAAAATATCATTTATTTTATCACCATTAGGAGTAAACACATTCGGTATATTTAAAACTAGATTGTCATAAACAATTATTTCTTTAAAAACAGAATCTTTACAACCAAATGAATCTGTTACTAATAGCTTTGTTTGATACTTACCTGCTTTTGTAAAAATTGTTTTTGGGTCTAAAATATTTGAAGTTTCTTGATTATCAAAATTCCAAAAGTTTATTAGATTTACTGGAGTACTATTGTTTTTAAACTGCACTGATAAAGGTGAGTGACCTGATGAAGTATTTGTGGTGAAATTTGCTTTTGGATTATTTACTTTAATGGCCAAAGTATCGTAATTATAACATAAAGTAGTTGAACTTTCTCCTTTAACAAAATAAATTATGTTACTATCTGGCTTGCTAATTGGATTTTTAATTGTAGCATTATCAAGAAAAAAATCTGGAAACCAAGTAAACCTATCAGCATTTGAAGAAGTATTTATTAAAAATGACTCTCCTTTGCAAATTGTAGTGTCTTGACCTATATTTAAAGATGGAATTTCATTGACAGTAATAACAATTGTGTCTTCGGAATTGCAATTTCCTGAAACAGATTTTAAAATATATTGTGTAGTTATTTGGGGTTTAGCATAAGGATTTGGAATATTATTTTGACTTAGTCCTAAACTTGGAGTCCAAGTAAATGAATTTCCCCCACTTCCTTGAAGTTGAATACTATCATTTTTACACAAACTTGTATCTTTACCAGCATTTGTTATTAAAACATTTGATATGAAAACCTCAACAGAATCAATTTTTTGTTTACAAACTCCATTGCTAACCAAAACATAATATTTAGTATTTATTACAGGTTTAGCTATAGGATTATTAATACTTGTATCGCTTAAAGTGTTATTGCTATACCATTCATATTTTGTACCACCACTTGCATTCAGTGTTACACTGTCACCTAAGCAAATAGTTTTATCTATTCCCGCATCTGGAGTAAGTTTAGCAACATTTATATTTATTGTATCGCTATTTGAACATAAACCATTAAATCCAGTTACAATAAATGTCATATTGGAATCAGGTTTAGCAATAGGATTGTAAATAGTATCATTATTTAAAAAAACACTGTTGTTCCATAAATATTTTAAAGCTCCTGAAGCAGTTAAACTAACACTATCTCCTTTGCAAATTGTTGTATTGCCATTTATTACAATTGTTGGCTTAGCCGTAACATTTACATTTACAGTATCTTTATCTTCACACAAACCGTCTGAAACTGTAACTATATATTCTCTAGTAAATGTAGTTCGTGTAAACGGATTTGGAATAGAATCATTGCTTATAAAATTTGTATTATTCCATTTAAACTTTGTTCCGCCTGATGCCGAAAGCTGAACACTATCACCAAAACAAATATTTTTGTCAAGCCCTGCATCAGCTGTAATAGTTGATGAATATAAATATATTTCATTAATTTCATTTGCAGACAATGTTCTATTATAAATCCTTATGTCGTCAATTTTGCCTGTAAAATAATCCACAAAACCAGGATCGTCTCTACCTATGTATAACGGATTGCTGTTGCTGAAACCAAATGAGCTTGTTGAAGAACTTTGATCAACTAAAATACCGTTTTTATATAATTTACAATTTGTTCCAGAAATAGAAACAGCAATACTCACCCATTGGTTTAAACTAATACTTGTGCTACTTAATCCCCATAAGTTATTATTATTTATTTGAGAAATTCCGTCTGGTGTTAAGGAAGCCCTATATTGACATGTTGCTACAGAATTAGATTTACTTAAAACTGATGCGTAATTTTGAGTAAAATAAGGAGACCATGCACCAATATTTACCCAAAATATTAAGGTCAAATTATTGGTTGGAGATGATAAACTTACAGAATTTGGAACAGATATATAACTACTTCCATCAAAATAATAAGCAGAGTTAGGATTACCAAATCTATCTGTTGTTAGTGATGCACCAATATTAGTACCATGGTTGTTATAACCAGATTGGTCTTGAGTATTCCCGTTAAAAGGGTAACATGCTATTAGTCCATTGTTTATAGAACTAGCTATTGTACAATGATTACAAACAACTTGAGAAAATATGTTTTCAAATGAAAACATAAAACATAATAATATTATACAGGTTGTAGTTTTCAATTTATATTTGAAAAATTTTTTACAATAATAAATTAAATTTTTTACAATTTGAAAATTCTTCTTCTTGATAATTACGACTCGTTTACACACATGCTCAAGGATTATTTTGAGCAATGTGGAGCTAATTGTTTGTTGTTTAGGAACGATAAAATTACGGTTGCTGAAATTGAAAAATTGGAGTTTGATGCCATTGTAATTTCGCCAGGTCCTAAAGAACCAAAAGACGCTGGCATTGTGATGGAATTAATTGCGAACTTTTATAATACTAAGCCAATATTTGGTGTTTGTTTAGGCCATCAAGCTATTGCTGAATTTTTTGGCGGTAGTTTAAATAAAGCCAAATTGCCTAGGCACGGAAAAGTGGATATTGTAAAACACGTAGGCGATGAAATGTTTAAAAACGTACCTGAAAATTTTGAAGCTACACGCTATCATTCTTTAATAATTAATAATTTGCCGAACCAATTATTGGCAACTTCAGATTGCGATGGTGAGTTAATGGCTTTTAGGCACCATAATTTACCTATTTGGGCAGTTCAATTTCATCCTGAAAGTTGCCAAACTGTTTTTGGTTTGCAAATAATTTGCAATTTTATTGAAATGGTAAAAAACAAGAAAACCCAAAAAACTCCCAAAAAAGAAATAGAGTTAGCACTTAAAATAAAAGCGGAATTTGAATTTGAAAAAACAGCAAAAAACAATAAATAATATTTATAAATGAGCAAAAAAAACAATACATTGAACCTTGAAGAGTTTAAAGAAAAGAACTATGGAAAAATAGGCTCTAAAGAACGAGACGAATTGGAAGCTGGTTACAAACACTTTAAAATAGGAGCATTAATTCACGATACTAGAATAGAATTAGGAATGACACAAGAACAACTTGCCCAAAAAGTTGGAACTACTAAATCGTACATTTCCAAAATAGAAAAAAATATAAAAGAAACGCGTATTTCTACCCTTCAGAAAATAGTTGAACTTGGTTTTGGTGGTCAACTTGAATTATCAATAAAATTATAAAAACACAATTTACCCAATTTTGTAATGAAAATTACGATGGTCACTTTATTTTAAATATTGAAATCACCTAAAGTCTAATTACATTTGTTCAAAACTAACAATTTTACATGTTTGCATACCAATTAATAAGTAACGAAATATTTGCCCTTAAACCTAGTGATTCTGCTGCCAATGCTCTGATTTTTATGGAAGACTGGCAAGTAAAAGATTTACCAATAGTTCAGAATTTAAAAGTAATTGGAATTGTGAATGAACAAATTTTATTAAACAACGAAACCGAAAACATTGTAAATATTTTAAATCAAACTGCGGTTTATTGTTTTGAAAACACACATTTTTACGATGTTTTAAAAATAATTTTCAGTTCAAATTTGAGTGCAATTCCGGTGGTTGATAACGAGCATAATTTTAAAGGAATTATAGCAGCTAAAGATTTGGCAAAGCAGCTTTATCAAAACAGTAGCATAAACCAAGATGGTGGAATTATAGTTTTACAAATGAATGTTCACAATTATTCGTTGGCCGAAATAGCAAGAATTACGGAAGTAAATAATGCCAAAATTTTATATGCGCATGTGTTTCCTTTGGCCGATGAAAACAACAATATTCAGGTTTCGCTAAAATATAATATTATTGATTTAAAGTACATTATTGCTACTTTTGAAAGGTTTAGTTACCAAATTATTTATAGCACTCCTAATTTAAATGAACTTGACTCCTCTAACAAAAAGTTTGATTGGTTGATGAAGTATTTGAACACATGAACACATTGAATTTAGCCATTTTTGGCAGATATTTTAAAAAAGATCGATACACCGAACTGCAGCAGTTTTTCGATTTTTTGGAAAACAGCGATATTCATTTTACTGTGTACCGAAAGTTTTTGGAAGATGGCTTAAGAAACGGCTTAATTGTTTCGCCAAACACCAAAACTTTTGACTCGTACAAAGATTTTAATAAACACGATTTTGATTTTGTGGTAAGTATTGGTGGCGATGGAACTATTTTGATGTGTTTGGAATTTGTAAGGGAAAAAGAAACGCCTATTATTGGTATAAACACCGGAAGATTAGGGTTTTTGGCTGGGGTGCCTGCCAACGAATCTATTAACATGCTTGATGAGTTAAAAAAAAATAGGTTTAGTATAGATTCGAGAACGGTTTTAAAACTAGATAGTAACAAGCCCAATATGTTTGGTGGAGTAAAATATGCTTTGAACGATTTTGTAATTCACAAAAAAGATAGCTCCAGCATGATTACCATTCACACTTTTATTAATGGCGAATTTTTAAACTCTTATTGGAGCGATGGCCTCATTATTTCAACGCCAACTGGCTCTACAGGTTATAATTTAAGTTGTGGTGGACCCATTTTATACCCATCATCGGCTAGTTTTGTAATTACGCCCATAGCACCTCATAACTTAAATGTTAGGCCAATTATTATTTCGGACAATAATGTAATTTCGTTTCAAGTAGAAGGACGAAGTACCTCGTTTTTAGCCACCTTAGACTCTCGTTCCGAAAGCATTGAATCTGATTCGGAATTAGCAGTGTGTAAGGCAAGCTTTAAAATGAATTTGGTAAGGTTAAACAACGAAAATTACCTAAAAACGCTTCGCGAAAAACTATTGTGGGGTATAGATAACAGGAATTTTAGAAACACCTAAACAAGCTGCCAATTATTCAATAATTAGCAATTACAGTATTTACATAAATTGCTAAAACACATAGCAATTAATTTGTAATAAATAAAATGCGTTACTTGTTTTTTACACCACATCTACCCAATATTCCACATCTGTTTTGCTTTGGTTACAAAGCAGCAACCTGCGGGCAGTATCAGTAAAACCAAGGGTTTTGGCAGTAAAATTAGTTAATTGCCCTGCCTGCACTTCGTTGGCATTTTGAGGTGGTTCATCGGTTGGGTTTTGGCTTAGGTACACTTTTAAATTTTCGGGGCCAGTGTTTTTTACAAATACGGTATCGTTTTCGTTATCTATAATAACGCTCACATTTACAATAGTTTCAGCTTTTACAGTGCCGCTAACTTGCTGCTTACGGGGGCTAGTTTCGGTAATAACATAATCGTTGTACTGCGCTTGGCCTGTACTTTCAAAAATTACTTTGCCAGCATTGGCTATTTTTACACAGTTTTTATACAGCTCGTTTCCAGCCTTTACTCGCTCATCTACAGCTATATCTCGGTTACGGATGGCTTCGTCTTGCGCATCTATGGCAGCATCAAAGGCATTTACCAAACCCCAAAAATCATTGATAACACCCTGCAAAACGCATTGAGAAGCCAGTTCAGCTTCAAAGTTGGTAAGTACTCGGTGTGTGCGTTTGCCAGTGCGCACCAACTCCTCTTGGGGTTGGCGGCTAAGGGTTTCAATGCCAAGCATTTTATCCGGAGCACTATTTTGGCCAAATAAATTTATTATTCTAACTTGGTGTTGTCTTATTTGAACCCTTAAATTATTGGCAATAAGGTTTTTATTTTGCGTTGCAATCATCATATACCCCGATAATTCCTCATCGGTTTGCATATTAGCAAACACATTGCTTTCCGCTAAAAAACGAGCTAAATATTCATTACTAAACCCAAAAGTACTCATTTGGGCTTCATCGCGATGGGCAGCTTGGTGTAATTTATATGCCAACCTAACCAACGAAGCATCGCTCATTTTGTAGTTTCGTTTTATATTATTCATGTATTTATATTATTTACTACGCAAATATAAATAAATATACTTATTTACAAACAAAGTACTATTATCTTATAAATATTATGTACTTGAATATAATGTTTCTTTGCAATAACATAACAATTGCATATAGTTACATCATTACGCAAGCAATAAATAATAAATTTACAACAACGGACTATAATATATTATACACGGATAAGGTTATGAAGGCTTCATTGTATTATTTTACAAATATTTTGTATAAAAATAGGTTATTAGTTTATTTACCAATAAAATTTTTATAATAAAATAGTTTGTTCATAAAAAAACAGCAACATTATTTTACTAAAGTGCTGTTTTGTAAATTTTATTTACCAATAAAATTTAGTTATTTATTTTTTAAAGTATTTCGAAGTTGATAATTTTTGTTCTTTATACTTTATCCCCGCTTTTTAAGCAGCAATTATTATAAAAATTACTTTTACTATCCTAAAATGCAATGTATTTAAATTTATGAATTTATGACCTTGAAAAGGTCAAATGTTTATAGAAATAAAATTTGTTGTTACGTTCGACCCCATTCGGGGTCGTATGTTTATTTGTATAATATTATCTATAAACATTTGACTCCGTTGGAGTCATTTTCTATACTCAATGATATTTGCCTAAATTATTCCAACCTAATTGTTTCAAAACCTTATCAAAAGTTTTTTTAATGGCAGTGTATAAAAAAAACTCTTCCATTGCTGTATAAAAAGATTCTTTTGCTTCGGTTTCATTTTTTCCGTAACCACTTAAATAAAGTGCTGGTGAATAAATTATTGTAACATCGTCCTCTATAAACTCTACCAACGAAAGTCCAACATGATACTTACCAAGGTTAGTTCCTAAATTAGCTCTTAAAATAAGTTTCGACATTTGTATTTGTTTGTTTTTACAAATTTATAAATTTACAATAAAAGAAAAAGGCTGTAATAGTTTTTTAGTTTCTTGAATAATTAGGCGATTCTTTGGTAATTTTAACATCGTGGGCATGGCTTTCTTTTACACCTGCCGATGTAATTTTTACAAATTTTGCTTGTTGTAAATCGGCAATGGTAGCTGCTCCGCAATAACCCATTCCTGCTCTTAACCCGCCTACAAATTGGTAAACTACTTCTTTTAAAGTGCCTTTAAATGGAACAATTCCAACAATTCCTTCTGGAACTAATTTGGCAATTTCGTCTTCGGCATCCTGAAAATAACGGTCTTTGCTACCTTCTTTCATGGCTTCAATACTGCCCATTCCGCGGTACGATTTGAATTTACGGCCTTCATAAATAACTGTTTCTCCGGGGCTTTCCTCAACCCCAGCAAAAATAGATCCCGACATAATAGAACTGGCGCCTGCGGCAATGGCTTTTACCAAATCGCCACTGTATCTAATTCCACCATCGGCAATAATGGGAACTCCGCTACCAGCAATTGCCTTGGCACTTTCGTAAACAGCAGTTAATTGAGGAACACCAATACCAGCAATAATTCTTGTGGTACAAATAGAACCAGGACCAACGCCTACTTTAACTGCATCTACCCCAGCATCAACCAAAGCTTTTGCACCACTTCCTGTAGCCACATTTCCAGCTATGATATCAATATTTGGAAAAAGTTTTTTTATTCGAGATACTTCGTTTAATACCCCTCGCGAATGTCCGTGTGCGGTGTCAATAATTACTACATCAACGCCAGCTTTTACTAAGGCATTAATTCGTTCCTCGGTATCGGCAGTAACACCAACAGCGGCACCTGAAAGCAATCTTCCGTGTTTATCTTTACATGCCGAAGGATGTGCTTTTACCTTTAAAATATCCTTGTAAGTAATTAAGCCTTTTAGTAAATTATCTTTATCAATTACGGGTAATTTTTCTATTTTATATTGTTGTAAAATTAACTCTGCTTGTTTTAAATCGGTTCCTTCGGGCGCAGTAATAATTTTATCTTTGGTCATAATATCACTCACGCATTTGTTCATGTCGGTTTCAAATCGTAAGTCTCTATTGGTTAAAATACCAACCAATTTCCCGCTATCGTTAATAATTGGAATTCCACCAATTTTATTGTCGGTCATAAGCTTAAGGGCATCGCGCAGCGTAGCAGTATCGTGTAAAGTAACAGGGTCTAGAATTAAACCGCTTTCGCTACGTTTTACCTTGCGCACTTCGGCAGCATGGCGCTCAATGCTCATGTTTTTATGAATAATTCCTATTCCACCTTCTTGCGCCATGGCAATTGCCAATTTGCTTTCGGTAACGGTATCCATTGCTGCGGTAACAATTGGAATTTTTATTTGAATGTTTCGAGAAAGTTGGGTGGTGGTATTTACCTCGCGGGGCAATATTTCGGAATAGGCGGGTAAAACTAAAACGTCATCGTAGGTTAAACCTTCGGTGTAAAATTTTTCGGATTGGTTAAGCATGGCAAATAGATTACGGTTGATTATTTGCGGAGCAAGTTTAGGTTTATAAGTTTAATTATTTCAATAAAATAAAATAATTTTACTTATATTTTTTTGCTCAACGATTCGTTGATGGCTCTTAGCATTTTCTCGAATAATATTTCGGGTTCAAAAGGTTTTAAAATATAATCGTTCATACCGGCAGCGTAGGCTGCATCTCTCATGCTGTTTTCGTTTGCAGCAGTTAGGGCTATAATTGGAATGTTTTGGTAGTAAAATTCTTTTAAACCTCTTATTTCTTTGGTACATGTTATGCCATCCATTTCGGGCATTTGTATGTCCATAAGTACTAAATTGAACTTGGTTTTTTTAACTAACTCTAAGCCAATGCAACCATTTTCGGCTAATTCGAATACGCAACCCCATTTTTTCAAAAACTGTTTTAATATAACAGCATTCATTAACGAATCTTCTACAATTAATATTTTTTGACCTTGAAGGTTTAAGATGCTTTTTTCAATATTTACCTCGGTTTTTATGTACAACGAATCAACTACATCTAGGCTTAAATCGAACGAAAAATTGCTGCCCACACCCACTTCAGATTTGATGTTTATTTTTCCGCCTAGCCCTTCTATTATTTTCTGGCAAATAGAAAGACCTAATCCTGCTCCTTCGGTTTTTCTAGTATCCGAAAAATCAACTTGGCTAAATGCTTCAAATATTTCTTGTTGGTTTTCGGTTGAAATTCCAGCACCTGAATCAATTATTTCAAACCTGAGTGTTGATTTAAAAAAACTATGATTTATTTCTTTTATGCTTAATTTTATATAACCGTTTTGGGTAAAATTGATTGAATTGTTTATCAAATTCGAAATAACTTGAGCAATTCTTAACGGATCCGATTTAAAGGTTTTGGTTAAATCAACTTCGCAATTCACAATAAACTCTAAACCTTTGTTTTTTATTTTTAACTCATAAATTTCAACCAAACCATTTAATAACTGCTGAATTTTAAAATCGTTTTGAATAAATTCTCCATTACCGCTTTCTAGGTTGTTAAAATCTAAAATATCATTTACCAAATTTATTAGTTTATGAGTTGAAAAAGTAAGAATTTTTAAGTTTTCTTCTTGTTCAGTATTTAAATTTTTGTTTTGCAAAAGCGCACCAATACCATTTATGGCGTTTAAAGGAGTTCTAATTTCGTGGCTTATGTTTCTTATAAAACTTGCTTTGGCTTTTACGGCTTGTTTGGCTATTTCTTGAGTTTTTAAAATTTGCTCATTTTGCTTTATAAGTGCTTCGTTTTTAGCTGTTAATTGCTTTTGATTAAGTTGTAACAAAGCATTGTTTTTTCGAATATTGTAAACTGTAAATCCCAAAAAAGCAATAATGGCAATTACAAACACACAAATAAGTACAATTAAACCTTTGGTAGTTTTTTCGTTTTTTAGCTTTTCGGCTTCAATTATATTTTCTGTTGCTTTTTGCTTTAAATGGCTTTGCGACTCTAAGTCTTTTAGTTTAACTAAGCTTTCGGCCAAACTAATTTCTTGCAAAATTCCATCTTTTAGCTCTGTGTAAGCAAGGGCATTTTTATAATTATTTTGGCTTTTATAGAATTTTATATACGTTTCGTAAATATTTACTTGCGCTTGTTTGTTCTCGGTTTTTTTTGCAATTGCTAAGGCTTTATTTAAAAACGATAAGGCTTTACTGTATTGTTTGTTTACTATAAAAAGTTCGGCAAAATCGGTAAACGAATTCCGCAAGCCATTTTCATCATTTATTTCTTCTCTTATTTCAAATGCTTTGTTTAAATAACTTTCAGCTATGGTAAGCTGGTTTAAGTTTAAATAACAAACGCCAATATTGTCGTAAGTTTCGGCAATGTTTTTTAAATTATTGCTTTTCAAATCGTCTTCTAAAACGTTTTCAAACTTTTGAAGCGCATTTTTATATTCCTTTTTTTCAAGATATATAGAAGCTAAGTTATAGTCTATTAAACTAAGTTCGCTGTTTAAATTTACTGCTATTTGGTATGCAAGTTTTAAGTATTTTTCCGATAAATTGTATTCGTTTTTTATTAAATAAATTACTCCAATATTATTCAACGATTTTAAAATATAAGCCGAATCATAAGTTTTTTTCGAAAGGTTTAAAGCCTGAAAATAATACCAAAGTGCCTGCGAATAATTGGTTTTGTTTTCATAGGCTATTCCTAAATAATTATTCGACCTAATGATAAGTTTTGAATTATTGGTTTTTATAAAATAATGTAAAGCAGTTGTTAAACAAATTATTGAAGTGTCAAAATTCCTGTTTTCACAATGCCCAACGCCTAAAAAATGCAACGATTCGTGGTAACCTTTTTCGTAATCAATATTATTACTTAAAGCCAGTGTTTTTTCAGCATTATTTATAACTTCTTGCGGATTATCAATTAAATAAGGAGCTAAATTATTATATAAATCTATTTGTTTTTCTTCGCTTTTTTCAAGCGAAATAGCTTTGAGAATGCTATCTTTTTTAAATGAAATATTTTGAGCATTTAAGTTCGTAAACGCCCAAATAATAAGAAGTAATATGTAATTTTTCTTTTTCAACTAATTTAAAAAATATATCTAAACCAATACAATTTGAGTGGGCTCAATTATAATCTGTTTTTGACGGTATAAAATTCCAATTGCTTTCTTAAAAGTTTTTTTGCTCACTTCCAAAATCTGCTTTATTTCTTCCGGACTGCTATTGTCGTGAAGTGCTAATTTCCCATTATTTTTTTTCAAATAATCCAAAATAAACTGCGAGTTGATATCTACATTTTCAAACCCAATTTTTTGTAAACTTAAATCTATTAAGTTGCCTTCTTTTATTTGTTTAACGTAGCCTTTTAAGCTATCGCCAACTTTTACTGGCGAATAAATTTCGTTTTTGTAAATTAAACCTTTGTATTTGTTATTGATAATGGCAAAATAGCCCAAATCAAAATCTTCAAAAATCAATAAATCTACTTCTTGATTTGGTTTTAAATCATTGTCGATGTTATCTAAATAACGATTGAGTTTTGTAGTAGCCACCAATCTGTCGGATGTTTCATCTAAAAATAAATAAACTACATACGTTTTATGGTCATACATTTTTCCTGCTTGCTCCTTAAAAGGTACCAACAAATCTTTGTCTAAACCCCAGTCCATAAAGGCACCAAACGAAGCTGCATCCACTACTTTAAGCGCAGCAAAAGTATTCAATGTTATTTTTGGCGTTTGAGTAGTTGCTATTATTTTATCTTCCGAATCGTTGTAAACAAAAACAGCTATTTCACCTTTTAATTGCAAGTTTTCTGGAGCGTATTTAAAAGGCAAAAAAACCTCCTCACCTGAAGTATCTATAAGGAAAAAGCCCATGGCACTTCCTCTATTTACCATTAAATTATTTACTTCACCTAATCTAATCATTTGCTTATTTTATAAAATATTTTCCAAAACTATTTAAAATTATACAGCCTACTTCATTTTATTTAGTAAAATTGTAAACAATAATAAATAAAAAAGCTGAAAATTTTGACGAAGTTAAGTGTAAATATCAACAAATTTGCTACCATCAGAAATGCACGTGGAGGCAACAACCCTAATTTAATTCAGGTTGCCATTGATTGTGAAAAATTTGGTGCCGATGGAATCACTGTTCATCCACGACCCGATGAACGCCATATTCGTTATGCCGATGTGTTTGATTTAAAGCAAATAATTACCACAGAATTTAATATTGAAGGAAATCCGATGGAAGATAAGTTTGTGCAATTGGTTTTAGACACCAAGCCAACTCAAGTTACTTTAGTTCCCGATGCTTTGAACCAAATTACCAGCAACCATGGTTGGGATACTTTAAAAAACCATCAGTTTTTGGCGGATATTATCAAAGTTTTTAAAAACGAAGGTATTAGAACTTCCATTTTTGTTGACCCAAATATTGAAATGATAGAAGGAGCTAAATTAACCGGAACCGACAGAATAGAGCTTTACACCGAACAGTTTGCACAGCATTTTCATTCCGATAAGGAAAATGTAATTAAACCTTACACACTTGCCGCCATTCGTGCACATGAATTGGGTTTGGGAATAAATGCTGGCCACGATTTAGATTTAGAAAACTTGCATTTTTTTAATCAAAATATTCCAAATTTGGCCGAAGTTTCCATAGGCCATGCACTGGTTTGCGATGCCATTTATTTGGGTTTACATAACACCATTCAATTGTATAAAGGCAAATTACAATAAACTTATTATTGATTATTATTTACAATAAATCAAAGAAATTTACATGAAAACATATCAAAAACTTTTAGCGGCAGCATTATTATTTATCAATATTGAGCTGCAAGCGCAACAAAATTTTACTGCTTATTTAAAAGACAATACCACATCGCGTGAACACTCGCTTGATATTACTAAAATGAAAGTGGAAGTGAGTTTTGCTCCCGAAAAAGGTTTGGTAAAAGGAAAGGTTACCCATAACTTCATAGTACTTCAGCAAAAAGTAGATTCTGTTTTTTTTGATGCTCCTGCAATTATCATCAAATCTGTTTTGCATAATAACCAAAACGCAAAGTTTTCTATTACAAAAACAGGAGTTTGGGTAAAGCCAAATGTACCTTTAAAATGGGACGAAACAGGAACAATTGTGTTTGAATATGAGGCTTCGCCACGCAGGGGAATTTACTTTATTGGCTGGAATGAAAAGGAAAATGTTGTTTCAAATCCTTTTGCTGTACGCAAGCAAATTTGGACACAAGGACAAGGAATTGATAACCGCCAATGGATTCCAATGTATGACGATATGAATGATAAATTTATTACCGAAACGGTGATTACTTTCGATAAAAATTACCAGGTTTTATCGAACGGAACTTTTTTGGGTAAAAAAGAAAACAAAGATGGAACTTTAACCTGGAATTACACCATGACAAAACCTCATGCGGGTTATTTATTGATGTTGGCCATTGGTAAATATGCGGTGAGTGAAACAAAAACTAAAAGTGGCGTTCCTTTAAAAAATTGGTATTATCCCGAATTTAAAGAGCGAATGGAACCAACTTATCGTTACACAGCTCAAATGATGGATTTTTTGGAAAAAGAAACTGGAATAAAATATCCTTGGGAAAGTTACAGCCAAGTAATGGTTCAGGATTTTATTTTTGGTGCAATGGAAAATACCACGGCTACTATTTTTGGTGATTTTTTCAACGTAGATGAACGTGCTTTTTTAGATAGAAATTACATTGGTGTAAATTGCCATGAAATGACTCACCAATGGTTTGGTGATTTTATAACTGCCCGAGATAGCCGTGATGCTTGGATGCAAGAAAGTTTTGCTACTTATTATCCAAAACAATTTTATAAAGAATTAGAAGGAACTGAGGAATGGGATTGGCAACGCAGAGCGCATCAAAATTCGGCTGTAGATGCTGGGAAAAAAGATGATTATGCCGTGCGTCATACTGCTGGTGGAACTGCCAGGGTTTACCCAAAAGGTGCCGCGGTAATAAGCATGTTGGAATATGTTTTGGGTTCAGAGCAATGGAAACGTGCTTTGAATCATTACCTAAAATTACATGCTTATGCCAACGTAGAAATGAACGATATGCAACAAGCCATTAAGGACAAATTGGGTTTAAATGCTGATTGGTTTTTTGACGAATGGATTGCCAGAGGTGGGGAACCCATTTATCAAATTCATTACGAAGATTTAACTTATAACAATGGTTCAAAAGCTACTGAAATAGCCATTGAACAAGTTCAAAAAACAAATGAAACCATTCAATATTTTAAAATGCCGGTGGTTATAGAAGTGCATTATACCGATGGAACTTTTGATAGCGTTAAGGAAATGCAAAGCCAAGCTTTTGAAGTAGTAAAAATTCCTAATATTGGTAAAAAGAAAATTGCTTTTGTATTGTTCGACCCCAATTCAAATATTTTAAAGCAAGTAATTTTCAATAAATCGGAACAAGAATTATTTGCTCAATTAAAAGGCGCTGCCAATTATTTAGATAGATACGATGCCGTTGTTGCGCTTAGAAAATCAACGATTGAAAGCAAAAGAACAGCATTGCTAGCAGCACTAAAAACCGAAAAACATTACGGAATAATCAATGAAATAGTGAATCAACTCATCAATGATACCGATGCTGAAACTGTAAAAGTTATGCAAGGTTTAATAAATCATAGCAAGTCGGTTGTGAGAGAAAATGTTTTGAATAAATTAGCAGTTATTTCACCAGATTGGAAGCCAATTTTTATTTGTTCGCTTTCCGATTCAAGTTACGATGTAGTGAAAACATCTATGGAAAAACTCTTTTTAAATTTTCAAGATAAAGAAACGGTAAAAACTATAGTAGATGCTACTGAAAACACTTTTGGAATGAATAATATTATTCAAATAAAACGCAATGAAATAATGGCGCTTTCGGCAAATTCTGTTAACAATTTCAATAAAACTTTAGCATTATCAGAGCAAAACAAATTTGCTTCTTCGGCTTACGAATTTAGAACACGTTTGAATGCATTTAACAGCTTCAAATCAATGAATATTTTAAATGAAGAATTGGCAGCAAATATTTTTAATGCCATGCTTTCGTATAATGGCCGTTTATCAGGACCAGCAACCGATTTAGCGAATCATTTTTCAGGTCAATTTGAATACAAAAAAATGTTGAAAAATAGATTTGCTAATAGCAATTTTGATGCAAAACAAAAAGAAACCATAACCAATGCTTTACCGTGGATTCAATAAAAATTTCGTTCATAGAAACACTCGAAATTTTGGTTGTTTTAACCACTCTTTTGTATAATTATTTTCTTATCAAACAATACATAATTTGTTGGCTATTTGGTTTTTTAGCATCATTTCTTGGATTGATTATTTTTTACGAAAAACAATTAATAGGTCAAATCATTCTACATGTTTTTTATACCATTATGGCCGTTTATGGTTGGTATATTTGGGGGAAAAGCAACAGGCAATTAGCAATTAGCAAATGGCCAATAATGAATCATGTTTATGTAATTAGCGCAGGCATTTTATTAACTTTTGTATTGGGCAATTTTGTGCTGAATAAATTCACTGAAAACGTAAATTTCCTTGATATCAGCATTACCTTATTTTGTTTTGTGGCTACTTTTAAAGAAGCCCACAAAATTCTTTCAGCTTGGCTCTATTGGATTGTTTTAAACGTAGCATCTATGGTTTTATATTTGCAAAGCAATTTAAAAATATACGCTTTACTCATGTTCATTTATACCATTTTATCAATAAAAGGATATTTGGTATGGAAGAAAAATTTGTCCGAATCAAAATTAGGTTGATTGAAGGATTTGCAAGATGTAATAATTGAACACTAGGAATGTTGCTAGACCATCCAGGAATGTTGCTAGACCATCCAGGAATGTTGCTGGACCATCCAGGAAAGTTCCTAGACCATCTAGGAATGTTGCTGGGCCATCTAGGAAAGTTGCTAGACCATCTAGGAAAGTTGCTAGACCATCCAGGAAAGTTGCTAGACCATCTAGCAAAGTTGCTGGACCATCCAGGAAAGTTGCTAGACCATCCAGGAAAGTTGCTAGACCATCTAGGAAAGTTGCTGGACCATCCAGGAATGTTGCTAGACCATCCAGGAAAGTTGCTAGACCATCTAGGAAAGTTGCTGGACCATCCAGGAAAGTTCCTAGACCATCTAGGAATGTTGCTAGACCATCCAAGAAAGTTGCTGAATCATCTAGGAAAGTTACTGGATAATCTAGCAATGTTGCTGGAGCATCTAGGAACATCACCGAATCATCTAGCAAAGTTGCTGGATAATCTAGCAATGTTATTAAACTTCAAAACCCTCCTTATCCTAAAATCTTGTAAATCCTGATTCAGATATTTACCTTACAAGCCTCTTGTTTCAAGACTAAAAGCATAAAAAGAAATGATTTTAGTTAAATTGCCTAACATATGTTAGGTAAATGATGTGTTGCTGACTTCGCTCATATTTATT
>Ga0247844_1002476_pt1 | contig 30055 bp, 40 predicted proteins | sample LaCtaG_FD_192421 | JGI IMG/M metagenome (GOLD analysis project Ga0247844, IMG submission 192421) | Freshwater microbial communities from meromictic Lake La Cruz, Castile-La Mancha, Spain - LaCruzMarch201714.5m_1 | ecosystem: Environmental > Aquatic > Freshwater > Lake | place: Spain: Castile-La...
AGCAATACGCTTGTCTCTGTCAAGTAATTTCATAAATTTAATTTCATCTGCTACCAGCTCAATCCAGGTAATGCCTTCAGTATTATGCTCAACAATATCTAGACCAAATCCTTTTGGTGCAGTAATTGAGTGAACAGCACGTTTCATTGCGTCAGTGTACATCTAAGTCCTCCCTCCAGTGCAGATATGACCTAATGTATACTGCTGCATATGCTACAGCAGAAACAATAAAGCCATACTGCTCAGTAATCATTGCGTAAGCAATCCAAATTATTTCATTAAACAATAGAATTAGCCAACCCCAAAGAGTTTTTCTGCCAACAAAGTAAATTCCTGATACGCCAATTGCTGCAAGTACCCAAGACCATAGTTCCATAATTATCTATCCGTTACTAAAGATTGCCAGGTCTCAGCCCAATCAGCCTTTGACCTGTGTTTATTGAATTCTCGTGAGATTTTTCCGTTTTCAAGATATACCCCACCCCAGACTCCCCAAGCTTTTTGAGAAACTCCAGTGGCAAAACATAGTCTTGCAACAGGACAACCTGCACAAAGATTATCTATCCCTACTCTGAGATCAAGATCTTCTTCATATTTGTCGAAGAATAAGTTTGTGTCGTAACCTTCGCATCGTGCTTGTTTTTTCCAGTCCTCACTTTGCATCATTCCTCACAAACTTATTGGGGATGTCCCAACCATCATATCTAAGATTGTAGTGTTTCTGAATGAACCACTCGTTATTACGGAACATGCCGTTTGGCTTTGTCCATCCAGTTGGTGATGGCGTAATTTCTTTTACATTCCAACCATCCCAGAGAAGAGACTTATTGTTTTCTACAATGGTCTCCATTTGTTCTAGAGAGTTAATCTTCATTATCTTCTCCTATTGTGTATATTACTTTTTTGATTTCTGCCGCATCAATTACTGACTGACAGCGAATGCAAGGTTTGCTATCTCTATCTATACCATTGCTATTTACTCTGGCTACATAGATAACAGCACCCTTCACATTCCAGTTTGCATCTCTGATTGCATCAACTTCTGCGTGAACAGAACAATGTGTTTTGATGTGCTCAGGGGATACATAATAAGGATTATTACGATTCTTATTATAGCCTGTACCAATTACTCGTCCAGACTTTACTACTACCGCACCATGCATTCTACGAGACTTCGACTTCGAAGCAAAGTATCGTGCGACAGATAGGTAAGCTTTTTCTCTGTTACTCAGGTCATACTCCATTAGTATCTAAAAATCCCAACTTCAATATCTTTATCTTCTGCCTCACGCACAAGATCAGAAGTTGATTCTTTTGGCTTACTAAAAAATGCAAAGTAGTCTAGAGTATGGATAGAATCCTTTAGTGCCTTTGGTGGTAATTTAAATACTCTAGTACGGATACCCTGAGATTTTAAACTACGTTCTGTTATGTTAATAAACTCCATTGCAAAAGCATTAACTCTTGTAGGTCCAGAAGTGTAAATAAAAAATTCTTCATCGCCTTCCTTAATCTCTGAAAGAGCAACACGCATTGCACGTAGAAATACGTTGTAATCATCAAAGGCTTTAGTCCCTTGGATACCGACCTTCATTTTACAATCCTTCTTTTAGTTTTTCAACAATGAATATCATCTTCTTTAATTGTACCTTATCCATAGTCATTGTGTCAACCTGTCTGGCTGTTTCTTTTTCAATTTCTCCGTTTATAACATCTGCTGTAAAAACAGTATTGTTAGTAATCCAATAAGCTTGACTATCTACTATAAGTATGCGAATACTTCTGCTGTCAAAATGTTTTGTTGATTGACTTTTTGCTGGTGGGAATGATTGATCTTGCATAAAGGTTTGTTTAATTAATTCGTTAGTACGACTTTGAGTATTAATGATTTTTACTGACCTGATTGAAACACTATTTTTTTGCAACCATCTATATGTAAAAAACATAGTGGCTGCAGTAATTATTGAACCTAGAGAATATTCTAACATAGCACCTAATTAATTATACTACGACTGTTCTACAATTGATCTAATTACTGCAAAAAGATTTAGTCGTACAGACTCTGGAAGTCTATCAATTGCTTCTGGGTCGGATGCCTTGTCTGTTAAAGTTATTAAGGGATTAGCTGCAGTAACATCCATAGAAATAAATCCGTTTTCCCAAAGAAAGATAATCTCTTTATACATCATCTGGATAACATTGTTATAAATTTCTGGATCAATGTCCTTTAATTTGTCTGTAAATTTATACAAAAATTCACCAGACTCAGAGAGGCTTGCAACCTCTATTCCGCCTTCAAGAATTAACTCGTCAAGCCTAGTGATATTTTCTTCCATTAGTCATTACCCTTTAATTGATTTTCAATAAGTTGTTCACGTTCGTCAATAATTTCAAAAGCAAAGTCTTCAAGCTTTACTTTGTCTGCCTTATTGTAGTGGTGTCCACATAGGAACAACTCTCCTGCAACGCCCTTGACGTGTACATACGCCTGAGATGAGCAAGCATCGCATCGATCATTTGTAGTGAGTGTCCACTGTTTGGTTTCTAGTTCTATCAATATGTCTCCTATTTGTCAGTGGAATAAAATCCGCTACCTCTAAAAGCAACGCCTATATTAGAGTATACCCTAGTTAATGCAGAATTGCAAGTGCTACACGAATACCCACCAGTGGGTTCATTTTCACTGATGGGTCTCGTGATAGTCTTTGTTTGACTGCACTCTAAACAGGTGTAATCATATAAAGCCATTTAGTTTGCTTACTTCTTTGGTGCTGGCTTCTTGACCACTGGTGTAGTTGGTTCGAGAATGCTTGCTTCAGCAGTAGCTGCACCAGCCTCGTCGTGGGTTGGTGTAGGAAGTACTGGATCTTCTGGCTTTGCTTCTACTGGAGCGGTAGCAATAGATTTCTCCCACTCGATTAGACGCTTAAAGAATTTAACAGGCTCGATGTATCCCTGTCCAGTAGCACTCCAAGTGTGCTGCTTGCCCTTGTGTAGTTCCCAGTGTAGGTGCTTACCAGTTGATGTCCCAGTTGAGCCCATCTTACCAAGAGGGTGTCCTGCTTCAACCTTCTGACCCTTTTTAACCTTAATAGAGCCAGCAGCCATATGAGCATATAGTGTTGTATACCATTCACCTCTGATCTTGTGCATAATAGTTACAGAATATCCAAACCCAGATGGGTTATTGCCTACTGCTACTACCTTACCTGCGTATGGTGCTTCAATCCAGCAGGGCTCTTGTGCAGACCAGATGTCTGTACCGTTGTGGTGTCTTTTGTCCTTGTGGACTGGGTGGATACGCCAACCCATGTATGATGTTACCTTCCATTTATTTCCTGGACGACCATCAATTGCATATTGTGCTTTAGTCATAGTTGTATGACCTCCTTCTATGCAATTATACCAGGATTGTTTGAGCCACCTCTCGGAATCGAACCGAGCACCTGATCGTTACAAAGGACCTGCTCTACCAAATGAGCTAAGGCGGCAAACAATTTTTACTTTTAAACAAAACGGTGTTGCTATAATCAACTATAGCGTATAAGCTCTAGCAAAATCAAGTGTGTTTTTTAGAATTTTATTTCTTTTTTTCTTTGTTTTTGTTCTTGTATTAATTTCTGCAACAATGTATCCATCGAACCCAATATCTCTAAGATATTCTAAAGTTTCTTTCACTAACTGTGTTCCTTTTCCTGGTGCTAAATGTTCATCAAATATGTGAAACTTATCTTTTTGACTATGACCATCACAAAGATGAACATGCTTTATCTTGCTCCCCCAAGATCTTGCAAGATCTAACGAATTAACTCCTTGAGATGCTGAGTGTGAAAAGTCTAAAGTTATTGATCTTATTCCTGCAGCATTTGGGTCCCAAGATGGATAAAAGACATCAAACTCTTTGCCACCAAGACTCCATCCAAACATGTTTTCAACAGCAATAGTTATGCCATAGGTGTCTTCTACGGACTCCACAAGCCCTTTAAAGATATTTTTATAAACCACTTGCCACTTATATGGAGGATGAACTACAATTGTTTTTGCCCCAAGATCATTAGCAAGCTCTGCTGTTCTTATTAATTTTTCTTTCGGGGTTCTTCCAAATACATTTGAGGTCATAATTAAGACTGGGGCATGTATAGACAAAACTGGATGATTGTATTTTTTAATTAATCTTTTTATTATTACAACATCTTGAGTATCTTTATCTTCTGTTACCATAATTTCGATTCCATCAAACCCAAGCTCAGAACTTAACCTAAAAGCCGATTCTAAACTTAAGGGATAAACGCTACTTGATCCTAAACCAATCTTCATATTAATACTATTATATCAGGTTGTTGTCTTAGTTAAATTTTCTATAAATATTTTTGCCACATTTTCCCAAGTATATTTTTTTACAGAGTTTGAAACTTTTACACGATTTAGTCTAGAGGCTTTTACGATTGCCTTGTGTATATCATCTTCAGATTTTATTAAATATCCATTAACACTATTTTCAATAATTGTCTTTGGACCAGTAACATCATAAGCAACAACAGGTGTTCCACAAGCCATACTTTCAATCATTACAATTCCAAACGTATCAAATAAACTTGGAAAAAAGAATACGTCTGCTGAAGCATACCAAGATCTTAGTTTACTATTTTCTACCTTACCAATAAACCTTACTTTTGGATATTTAGATCTTAGCTTTTCTAAATGTGGACCATCTCCAATTAAAACACATTCATATTTTTTATTTAGCGAAAGTTTACAAAATTGTTTTAAGTTTTTTTCTTTGCTTACTCTGCTTACACATAAAACAATTATTTTTTCAGATTTAGTTTTCTTTTCTGTAAAAAAAAATTTCTTTGTATCTATTCCTCTAGACCAAAGAATAATCTTGTTTTTAAAATCTTTTTCCTGCAGGATGTTTTTCATATCTTTGTTTGTAACTAAAATCTTTTCACTTGACTCATGGAACCATCTCATTGTTTCCCATGTAATATCTTCTGGAACATAAAAAATATCTTTCATCATGTATGGGAAATTTGTGTGAAAGCTGGTGTTGTATTTTTTATTTTTTATTTGACAATAATTTTTGCCAGCCAGACCAATTGGACCTTCAGTAACAATATGAATATAATCAGGATCATAATCATCGATCATCTTAAATATACTTATTGGTATAGCCAATGATATATCTTTATAAAAAGAAAGAGTGACGCTTTTAAATAGTCCTGGATGTATTACATGTACATCATACTTTTTTTCAAGCTCTTTTACTAGATTTTTTAATGTCGTGACTACCCCATTTGTTTGAGGTGACCATGCATCTGTTAATATTAAAATTTTACCCATGATTAATTATAGCATTGCTCCCCCTCGTGGATTCGAACCACGAACCAATTCATTAACAGTGAAACGCTCTGCCGTTGAGCTAAGGAGGAATAGACAAACCCTCTTAAGTTATATACCTATTATACAGGAACCTAAGAGGGGTGTCAAGTTATTACTGTTGTGGTGGTGTGTTTTTTTTAAATGCTGCATTGATTTCTGCTTCAGATAGCTTACCGTCGTTAAGATATCCACGAGAAAGATCTTCAAGAACGTTAGCAACACCCATAACTCCAGCAAGTATTGCTGTCTGTAGTGTGTCGATTCCAATAATAGCACCAGCACCAATTGTTGTTAGTGCTGAGACAAGGAACAATGCAACGATTCTTCCTGCAACTCTTTTAAATGTTTCGATTTCCATATATATATCACTCCTTCGTTAAGCTTAAAAGCTTAACTATTCTATTATATCTGATTTATACAAAAAAGGGGCTACCTGAGTAGCCCAATTCTAATGTATTTAGTTAGAAGTCCCAGTCTTCATCCTCTGTGGCTTCGTGCTTTCCAATGACGTAGGAAGAGCCAGAGCCAGAAAAGAAGTCGTGGTTCTCGTCTGAGTTAGGTGACAGGGCTGAGAGAATGGCAGGATTGACATTGCAAGTTTTCTTGGGGAATAGTGCATCAAATCCAAGATTCATAAGAGCCTTGTTTCCGTTGTATCGAAGGAATGCCTTTACATCTTCTGTAAGACCAAGTGGATCGTATAGGTCTGCGGTGTACCTTACTTCGTTTTCATAAAGCTCCATAAGCAACTCATATGTAAATGACTTTAACTCTTCCTGCTGTGCCTCTGGCAATTCGTTGTATGCCTGTTGAAACTTGTATCCAATGTAGTAACCGTGTACCGCTTCATCACGAATGATAAGTCTAATCAGATCGGCAGTGTTAGTTAGCTTGCCACGGCTTGACCACCACATTGGAAGATAGAATCCGCTGTAGAATAAGAACGACTCAAGAAGTGTTGAGGCAATCTTACGTTTGAATGGGTCGTCTCCACGATAACGATTTAAAACAATCTCTGCTTTCTTTTGCAAGAATGGATTCTCTTCGCTCCATCGAAATGACTCGTCGATATCTGTAGTTGAGCATAGAGTAGAGAATACGCTTGAGTACGACTTGGCGTGTACCGACTCCATAAAGGCAATGTTAGTAATGACTGCTTCTTCATGTTGTGTACGAGCATCAGGCATCAGGCTCATTGCTCCGATTGTTCCCTGAATTGTGTCAAGCATTGTTAGTCCAGTGAACACACGCATTGTAAGAATCTTTTCGTCCTCGTGCAATGTAGCCCACGACTGTACATCATTTGAAAGTGGAACCTTCTCTGGTAACCAGAAGTTTGCTGTCAGTCTATTCCAAACGTCAAGGTCTACTGGGTCCTGGATTTTGTTCCAATTAATTGGTCTTGTTATCATATTTGCCTCCTAAAGCATACAACTTACACACTCTGATACGTCAGTTCCCTCAAGAGCAAGCTGTCGAATTCTGATGTAGTAAATTGTTTTGATTCCCTTACTAAAGGCATAAATCTGTGCCTTGTTGATATCACGTGTTGTAGCAGTATCCTTGAAGAATAGGGTTAGTGATAGCCCCTGGTCTACGTGCTGTGTAGCTGCAGCGTAGGTATCAATGATAGCTTCTGGTCCGATCTCATATGCATCAGCAAAGTATTCACGGTTATCGTTTGTAAGGAATGGTGCAGGGTAGTAGACACGACCAAGCTTTCCTTCCTTACGAATCTCAATCTGAGAAGCGATAGGGTGAATCGATGATGTTGAGTTATTGATGTATGAGATTGATCCTGTAGGTGGTACTGCCTGAAGGTTCTGGTTGTAGATACCGTGCTTCTTTACAGACTTAGCAAGTGATTCCCAATCCTGCTGTGTTGGAATGTTAATCTTTGAATCTGTAAATAACTTAGCAACCTTCTTAGTTGCTGGCTTCCATTCCTGCTCAATGTACTTGGTAAAGAACTCACCAGTTGCATACTTGGAACGCTCAAAGCCGTCGAATGGGCTTCCAGTCTCTTTAGCAAGCTTGTTAGATGCCTTTAGAACGTAGTACAATACAGTGTAGAAATAGATGTTAGTAAAGTCAATACCCTCTTCAGAGCCATAGTGAATCTTCTCACGACCAAGGTAGCCGTGTAGATTCATCTGTCCTAGACCAATGGCACGAGACTTCTTGTTGCCCTCAGCAATTGACATTACGGATTCGATGTAGGACATATCTGCAACTGCTGTCAATGCATGGATAGATGTCTCAATAGTCTTTTCAAAGTTCTGACCATCCATAACTGCAGCAATGTTTAGTGAACCAAGATTACAAGAGATGTCCTTGCCAATCTGGTCGTAGCTAAGGTCAGCATTGTATGTTGTTGGCGTATTGACCTGAAGAATCTCAGAGCAAAGGTTTGACATATTGATACGACCATCGATTGGGTTGGCATCATTTACTGTGTCTTCATAGACAATGTAAGGATACCCTGACTCAAACTGAAGTTCAGCAATACGCTCAAACAAAATACGAGCTTTAATCTTAGTCTTGCGAATCTCAGGGTTGTCAACCATCTCTTGGTATTTTTCAGTAACTGAAATATCGCTCATAGGTAATCCGTAGATACGCTCAACGTCATATGGAGAGAAGAGATACATATCTTCGTTAGTCTTAGCAAGCTCTAGAGTAATGTTTGGAATAACAACACCAATACTAAGAGTCTTGATACGCATCTTCTCGTCTGCATTCTCACGCTTAGTGTCTAGGAAGTTAAGGATATCTGGGTGGTGTGCATTTAAGTACACTGCCCCAGCCCCCTGACGAGCACCTAGCTGGTTAGCGTAGGAGAATGAGTCTTCGAGAAGCTTCATTACTGGAATAACCCCAGAAGACTGGTTCTCAATCTTTTTGATTGGAGCACCTGCTTCACGAATGTTAGTAAGGTTTAAGGCTACACCACCACCACGCTTTGAAAGCTGGAGTGAGGAGTTAATCGCACGAGCAATTGATTCCATGTTATCCTCAATACGGAGTAGGAAGCAAGAAACAAACTCTCCCCTTTGTTTCTTTGCAGCATTGAGAAATGTTGGTGTAGCAGGTTGAAAGCGACCAGAGATTAGTTCATCAACTATGTCCATCGCAAGCTTTTTGTTTCCATTGGCAAGCATAAGAGCAGTCATACATACACGATCTTCAAATCGTTCTAGGTAGCGTGAGCCATCGAATGTTTTGAGTGCATAAGAAGTGTAAAACTTGTATGCTCCAAGAAATGTTGGGAAGCGAAACTTTTGTGCATATGTGTGCTGAAACGCCGACTTAATAAAAGCAAAGTCATAGAGGTCTAAAACATCTTTGTCATAGTATTCATGCTCAACTAGATAGTCTAGCTTCTCCTGAAGGCTGTGAAAGAAAACTGTGTTCTGGTTTACGTGGTCAAGGAAGTATGCCTTCGCAGCCTCCCTGTCCTTGTTAAACTGAATTTGACCGTTCTCGTCATAGAGATTCAGCATTGCGTTTAGCTCGTGGTAACTGTATGCGTTTGTCATACTAACATCGCCAACCTTTCCTTAATTGTTATTGTGTCTTCTTCTGTGCCGAATATCTCTACCCTGCCTAATATGGGGACACCTGTTTTAGCTGCAATCATCTCTGCAGCCTTGCAGTAGTCTTCCCCAAAGTTTGTGTTTCCTAGACCTACGACAGCAATCATCTTTTGCCTGTTTATCTCTACATTTAAGAATGAGCGAACCTGTCTTGGAATAGCGTGGTTCTCGCTCCCACCACCATATGTGGGAACAAATAGCACGTATCTATCTGGTACTATAATTGGATCATCAGAATCCTTAATTGGAATCCTGACTGCTTCTAGCCCTAACTTCTCTACAAATCTTTTGGTGTTTCCAGAATAGTTAGAAAAATAAACAATGCCTAAACTCACTGTATGCCCCTAAATTGTTTTGAATTGGTCAAGATAGTCGCGTACATCATTTGGTATAGAGTTATATTCTATCACGCCTTTAGCACTTTCCGCAAGTTGATTTTTGGGTTTTTGCTTAAACGTATGAATCTCTACTTGAAGGTTTAGGTCTTTAGGTGTGTGAGAGATTGCTCCGAAGACTGCACCACAAACAGCATCCGCAAGGTCCTTAGACTTTTTGCGAGGGTGATCAACTCTGTTGTTTCTCATAATCTTAAGTTCTGTCAACTCTTCAAATAGAATATCGATAGACGGCATAGCGAGACGCTCTTCATAAATAAGCATTGCCATATCTTCATAGTGTTTCTTAGCAACAGAAACAGTCTCTGTTCTAATGCCAACCTGCTTAAGTTCATTCTGGATATCGAATGATTGCCAGCGGTCAAAGCTTACCATCCCTAGATTAAATCCTAGACGACGAAGGTTCTGAATCCATTGCTTAACTTCTGATAGGTTAACTGGACCCTCTACCTTTGGCTCCCACCATGCTACAGCATCTACTACAACTACTGGTGCTACCTGCTGGTAATCTTTAATTACCTGAATGTTTACCCACTTATCTACGTGAGCAATTGCTACAGCACACTTGTCGTGGCGTTGTGCAAGGTCAGCGTGGACATAATAAATCTTATCTGGATCTGGAACAAAGGTTTCGTCAAAGCGACGGTTAGTGTCTAGTGGGTTACGGAGTGTCATTGAGTTCTGAACCTTCTCAATTTGCTTAAAGAATGCATCTGAGCTATAGGTGGGTACACAGGCGAATCGCATCATAGCGTCTCCTAGGTCCGTATAGAAGGCAAGTTTAAAGTCGTCTATCTTGCGAGTAGGGTTTACTACCCATGTTGGTCTCTTTACCGCAAACATGCCAGGATACTTATAGTTAATAATTGTGTCTTCGTCCCAGGAAATTTCTAGACTATTGCCATCTGCATCTTCTGGAAGGTCTGGGTTCATAATAAACTTGTGAGTCTTTGTAATAATTTCTTTGTCCATAATCACATCGTCATAGCGTTGTGAGATAAAGTCTCCAGGATAACGAGGGAATGACAGTAGTGCTACTTTTCCTAAGTCTGGGAATCGAGAGTCTACAGAAGCACGGAATGCCTTGTAGATGTTGTCTGCGGTCTTACCCTGGTCGTTACCAGTGTTTGTTTCTTGTGCAAACCCAGAGATCTCGTCAAGGACGGCTAGGATAAGGTTAAGACCCTCGTGGCTCTCTCGTTCAGAGTGACCAGAGTAAACGGTAATAGCATTATCGAACTCAATACTGTCAACCTTTGCAAAGTACTTTCCAGCAAACCACGGTGAGCGTTCGATCTTAGACTTGAATCCTTTGAAGAAGACGTTCTTGGCTTGCTGTGCGTTGATAGCCACGTTGATAATATCAATAGCATCGCCAGATGGCTTACCGAAGTAACGAGCTGGATCTTTAAGGCATAGAAGCTTGTATACGATATATGCACACGCTACGGTAGATACAAAGTCCTTACCACTACCCTTGCCAAGCTGGAGGATAACCTCGTTCTTTGTATACTTCTTGTAGTAGCGAGTTCCCTCTTCTGTGCCGAGAATATCGATAAGATCTTCTATCTTGTAGATTTGGCTCATAGCCTCTACAATGTCGTACTGAATTTGTGACAGGGGTGGTTGCCCAAGATATGCTTCACCCTCGACAAAGGTCTTAGCATCTACTGGAATCTCTTTAAAGTTATTATCCTTTAGGACCTCAAAAAAATCATCAAACATCTCTGACAACAGTAATCACCTCTTGGTTTTTAGAAACCTCAGAGAGTCTACGCATAATCTTGTCACGTACCTCTGGGTGTTCTGCAGCAATATCCTTTAGAATGTCTTTCAAGATATCCTGTCTACGCTCAATCTCCAGCATTTCATCTGCTAGTTCTTTATTCTCTAGCAGTCCTGCTTTCTGTAGCATATCGATACGCTTGGACTCAATGTCTAGGACTAGCTTAATACCTGCAGTTTTTGCACCAAGATTTGAAATAGTGGTAGCCTCTTCGATAACCTCATATGCCTTACTGATTAGTTTGTTATAGTGTGTGTCTGCTACTACAAGGGCTTCCTTAGCACGAGCACGGATTGCAGCATTGTCTGCAGCCATAAGCTTCCACTGGTTGATGTGAGCAACAACCTTTTGACGTGGAAGTGCAAGCTCCTTAGAAATCTGTGTAGGTTCAGAACCTTGAAGGTACTTTTCTACAACCCTGTTTATTTCATCAAGGTGCTCTACGGTAAGGTCTTCAAACGACACTAGGCTTAGCCTTCCTTGGTCTACGCTTTGGAATACGCTTTACACGGTCAATAGAGAATGATCGGTATGCTCCCTGACGACCTCTCCACATTTCAAAGCAGTCTACCCACACGGCATCGTTTGCTGGGTTAGTCGTAATAGACTCAAACTTAAAGCGTGTGCCATACTCTCCAGTAATCCTGATAAGATCTCCACGTTCAATCACAAAGTTTTCATACTTCATTTCGTGTACACGGATAAATGGGTCTTTAATCTCAACACTAGGGAAATCGGTTTTACGTAATCTAGCCATTAGAATTTTCCTTCGAGTCGTTTAATTTCATCTTGAATATAGAAGATAGCCTTTTCAAGATCTTGGATTGTCTTAGCCTGATCTTTAAGCCCTGCCCTCCACAAGTACTTAAATGCATTACCTACGTTAAAGTTACGGTGGCGTGTTATCTGAATGCACTCAACACCACTTGGGTCCTGTGTATAGTGTGGTGGGTGGTTAACTTGGTCTACTGTAATTTTAAGATTTTCACTCATCGTCTCGACTTCCTTAATCCAAACTTTGCCAGGTACACATAGATTGTTTCAACAGACACACCGCACTCTTTAGCAATATCTTCTGGAGTTTTTTTATCCATCCAGTAACGCTTCTTGAGCCAAGCCTCGTTAGTATATAGTTTACCAGCCATAAGCTTATTTGTCAACTTTTTCCCAATTGTGGATAGCCCAGTGACCAATTCCAATAGCATCTGCCACGTCATTATCACTAATAGACTTATTATAATACGTGCTAACATAGCGTATTGTTTTTTGTTTTCTGATTTCACGTTCTTGCCCCTTATACCAAGATTCGGATTTGTTAGAATTCTCTTTGCGAAGCTGTTGCTTTTCTACCGCCGAGAGTTTTGTGTTACCAATAAATGATTGCCAGGTAATTGGATTAACTGATCCAGCAATCTTTATGCCATTAATTTGAGCTGATCCAAGCATAGCCCCTTGAACAAGTGCAAGGTCTGCAGCAGTCTTAGGACTATTAATAAATACAGTGTGCTCAATAATAATAGAATCAATATTAAATTGTTTAAAAAAAGCCAAGCACTTCTTTGCTGCATCTCCAACTTTTTCATATGTATTTCTGCCAACAAAATTAATTTTACCAAATCTAATTAAAGACTTGTCTTCAAAGATAGCAAAGGCTAAACTGTTTGTGCTTGCATCAATTGAGCAAACTGTTTTTGGTTTTGGATTAATTAAGCTCAATTTTACCATCGGCTATCTCCTTTAACTCTTTTAATACTTTATTTACCTCTGAAGGATTAATGTCACATACAGAGCAGGTCGGTTCATCATTATAGATAGATAGCTTTGACCCACAATTTTTACATTTTCTATTTTTACGAGAAAGTTTTTGTAAACGATTTCTAGCATAACGTTCAGCTATTTTTTCTCTTGTTGCTTTTTCTCTACAATCAGCAGAACAGTATATCTGATAAGATACATTTGGTTTAAACTGGTTATCACACCATTGACAATGCTTCATTGATTGGCTCCATAGACTTTATTTGTAGCGTCCCTGGACCAGCGATATCGCAAGTTGCCCTTACTGGACAAGTCTTGCAAATCTTAGAGTTTGATCGGTAGTTCTTAGTTGGGAGTTCTTTCTTTTCCCAAGCAGCACGAACTTCTCTCATCCAATCAAACGTATTGTCTACCCACCCTTTAAGATAATCGTTTAGTACTACTGGGAGTACAAGCAACTCGTGGTTATTCTTGTTCTCGTAGATTAGTACCGCACGTTCTCTCCCCAGAATTTTCATATAGATAAGCAGCTGTACTAGGTGACCAAGTTTTGGCTTACCTGCTGCTTTTCGATATTCGAATCCTTCGTTTGGCATTGTTTTAATTTCGCCAAGCAAATCTTCTCCACCCCACTTGAGGATTACGTCGCCGTAACCAAAGATGGGTGGGTCCTGACTTGTGATTTTAAATTCAGAATCAACGAGAAGGTCTGGTACATTAGCCATAGCTTGCTGGATACGTTCGTGTGACTTTGTACCAGCAGTCATGTTTGCTCCACCATAAGCATCTGCGTTGTCTGTAAATATTGCACCCTCAAAAGCAATGTACCAATAACGAGGACACTCTCCATGAGAGAATGCAATTGTGCTTGGTGCAAAGGTCTTCTTCTGCTGGTGCTTGTCAACACGACTAATAATATATCCGTGCTGAATCTTTTGGATAAGCTCATCTGTATCCAAGAAGGTTTTCTTCTTGTCGGATGCACCCTTGAGCATAACTTGATTTAATAGATTTTTTGCCATAATGTTTTCTAGCGAATAATATATTTAAGTGCAGCTACTAGCTCATTAATTGATGCGGCAGCTGTAAAATAAATATTCTTCTTCGCTCTGTCTCCTTTATCTACGTTTGCCATCCAAGTAGCCTTGAACGACATTTTAGCAGCAATGGCTTGAAGTCTTACAATTTCAATAGAGGCTACCTGTGCAGGAATCTCTGGTTTAAAAATCACTTTTGCAATAAACGTAAGAGCTTCGGTAAGCTCTTCATCGTTCATAAAGTCAGCGATCTCCGAGAGACCGTTGACTCTTTCTAATGTTGTCTTTGTTTCTTCCATTGTTTCCAATTTCTACTATCCTTCTATTATACACTACTCTTGTGATTCAGTCAATTGTTCTAGGATTCCTAGCTCAATGATTGCTAGTCTTACTTTAGAATTACCCTCGCCAAGTACAACAATAATTGCTGGGTCTTTGTTACCACGAATTGCATCAGTCGTAGCCTTAGCCCATACTTCCTTGTTGAGAGTAAACGATTTCGACACTTCTTTAAAATCAACAACAAACTGTCCCCAAGTAGCATCACCCTTGGTCGTATTACGTCCCGAATTTTTGTGTTGTTTTGCACCGATTCTTTTGCTTTCATTCTTTTCGCTCATAAATTTCCTTACTTTTTTTGGTGTTAAGATTAACTGTACTTAAGTGTCCGTCTGGACACATCCACGTCAATTCTTTTAGTGACCAATACCAACGAACAGAACCCACCTCTGTCTTACAGGTATGGCAGTTAAACTTACCTTTATGAACATCATACTTAGCTGCCATTTAACTGGTCCTCGATAGATTTACGGAAGTCGTCATTCTCTTTAACGTAATTAATAAAGGCTTCTCTACCCTGAACCTTCTTGTCGTCTGAGACAATATACCAAGCACCTGTACGAGAGACGATACCTGCCATCTCAGCGGTGTCCACAAGGTCACCAACGGCATCAATACCCACTTTGTCCCCACGGAAGTAGAAGTCGTATTCGCCGTTCTGGAAGCCTGGAGAGGTCTTAGAGAACTGTAGTTCCCACTTTACCTTACGACCAATCTTCTCTTCAATGAGCTTGTCCCTAACAGGGATCTTGCCCTTGATAGCCTGATTGTCTGATTCAGAGCTAAACAGTTTAATTACTGTTGACGAGTAGAACTTTGTAGCCTGTCCACCTGTTGGCTGTTGCTGTGTGTACATTGCTGAAATATTGTTTCGTGACTGAGAGATCAAGACAAACAGAGTTGGCTTAACTTTGTTGTTAGCATAGTTAATCATCTTCCAGGCGTTGCTGAAGTCACGAGACTCTGCACCAATCTGCTTGGTATTTTCTAGCTGCTTGAGTTCGTCAGAGTCTTTCTCAAAATAGATTGCAGGTAGAAGTGATGTAATTGAATCTACGACTATTATATCTACACCTGCATTAATTAGTGCTGTGCCTACGTCTACCATCTCATTGATAGTACGAGCCTGAGAGACAATAAGGTTTTCAGTATCTACCCCAAGCTTCTTTGCCCACGCTTCATCGTATGACATCTCTGCATCGATCCAAGCACAGAGCTTTCCTTCTGCTTGTGCAAGTCCCACCATCTGAAGACAGAGTGAAGACTTTGCACTTGACTTAGACCCCCAAATAAGAACCTGGCGACCATAAGGTAGTCCACCACCTAAAGCACGATTTAGACCGTAACTAGGGGTAGGCTGGAATTCAGTTTTAAATCCTGCACCGTTAGATAGACGCTTACGGATGCGTGGATCCAGTTGTGCTAGAGCTTCTTCCATAGTAGTCATTAGAAAGCCAACTTATCGAGTTTGTCTGGAACATATCCTGCCCAACTATCATCGTCTGTAACTACAACAGGTGCTGAACGATATCCTAAACTAATCAACTTATCAAGAGCACTGATATCATTAGTGATGTTAATTGTGCTGTAAGGAATATCTAGCTTGTCTAGGTGTCGCTTAGTGGCTTCACACTGAACACAATTGTCTTTTGTATATACTGTTACTGTCATTAGAATTTTACTCCGTGCTTCTCTGGTCGTGTTTTATTAAATGCTGTCTTTTTTTCAAATGCTTCGTCAAGCGTAACATTTGTGTATTCGAATTCTACAAGTCCAGCATAGAGATCTAGGGTACGAATAAGAATGTCAGCCATTTCATCAGCAATTGCCTCTGGACCTTTTGACTTACGGATAGCTTCCATAACCTCTACAGCCTCTGATACAATCATCATCAACTGCTTAGTCATAAAGATATCGATTTGTTCCTGAGATACATTGCTTACTACTGGATCCCAGAATCCTTTTTCAACTGCAATTTCGTGCAAGTGTTCTGTTATTTTATCAAACATTGAATACATCCTCCATTATTATTGTTCCGTCTTTAGTTTTACCCAAAGAGAATTTGAATATTTCCCCTTCTTTTACTTTCATGTATGCTTTTGGAAAGCTTGTAGGGAAGACTGTGATACTGTGTAGCTGACGACTAGTATCTGCAATGACCATAGAAGCCATCTTTTTACCAGCCTTAGTGATACGTGGCTTAAATGAAACTACAAACATTTCATCGTCCTTGTATGGCAATTGCTTATAGTTGAGCAACTTAAGTAGTCCAGATGTATTACCCTTTAGTTCGTCTGCAGGAATTGCAGTAGTGATACGATTGTCGCTGGCAAGAATCAGATACGTGCGACCTGCTTCAATCTTTGACTGCTCTTCATCAAAGATACCAATTGCACCTGTCTTGTCTAGTATTTCGACACGAGACCAACCCTTACCTCGCTTAATGCCCTTTACCATTCCAAGTATAACATATGCACCCTTTTCTTCATATTCCTCTGCATCGCTAATGTATGCATAGTAGTGCTGTGGAACAGAAGCATTGAACTCTGGTAGGTTTAGGTAGTCGTAAAGGTTCTCACGAATTTCTTCATCATTACGAGGATTGTCTGGGAATGTTGCTGCTCCAATAAGTCTTAGTGCAGACAATGCACGAGAGTTAACTCCGTTACCCTTGCCAAACGTAAACTCTTCTAGTTCTTTGTAGGAGTGGAATGGACGAGCAGCGATATATTTCTCTGCAATGTTGTCAGAAATGTATTTAATTCCAGTAAGTCCGAAACGAATACCCTTGCCCTCAATCTTAAAGTCGGCATCTGAATCGTTGATGTGTGGGAGCTTGACAGAGATACCCATACGCTTTGCTTCAATCAAGTACTCTGTACGAGCATCCTTGTCCTTCTCGTTCTTGAGGAGAGCAAACATAAACTCAATTGGATAGTAGTACTTAAGGTACGCAGTCCAGTACGAGAGCGTTGAGTAGGCTACAGCGTGGCTCTTGTTGAACGAGTAGCCAGCGTGTGCCTCAAAGTCGTGCCATAGGTCTTCTGCAGCGTTAGGTGTAACGTAGCGTGAAGCACCCTTAACAAATTCATTCTTAAACTGGTCGAACTCCTTAGCATCCTTTTTCTTACCAATGATCTTACGAACCTTATCAGCAGTAGCCATTGTCATACCGCCAAGTTCCACACAGGCAAGCATGACCTGCTCCTGGTAAAGAACACAGCCATAGGTGTCTGACGTGAATGGCTTCATAACCTCGTGAAGATAGGTAATGCCCTGCTTACCATGCTTACGAGCAATGTAGTCCTTACCGATAGTATTCATAGCACCTGGACGAACTAGAGCGTTAGAAGCAGCAAGTTCGTTAAAGTTCTTGACACCCATCTTTACAAGCAGATTGGTATATGGCGTGGCTTCACACTGGAACACACCTTTAGTGTATCCATCCGAAAGCATGTTATAAACATTACGATCTTCCATGTTAAGCCCCAGAAGGTCAATCTTGATACCTTCACGCTCTTCAATGATCTTGAGTGTATCGTCGAGCACACTGAGAGTCTTAAGTCCAAGTGCATCGATCTTAATAAGACCAATACGCTCTGCCTCTGTCATATCTACAGCAACAACAGGAATGCGTTCCTTTGTGCCTGGAGCCACACGAGTTTCCATTGGAGCAAACTTGAAAATAGGCTCCTTGGATGTAACGACACCAGCAGCGTGAATACCAGTACCACGGATTCGACCACGGAGTTGCTCTCCATACTTCTCAATCTCTGGATACTTCTCACGGAACTCTGCAGTCGAAGACGATGTGCAGTACTCGTCCCAAGTGTCCACAAGCTTCATAACCTTGTTAACGTCAGGTAGTGGGATGTTGAGTACACGAGCAATGTCTCGCACAACACCTTTATCCTTGAACTGCAAGAATGTAGCAATAGATGCAACGTGACGGTACTGACGTACAAGGTAGTCTTTGACTTCTTCACGGCGAGAGTCCTGGATATCTGTATCAATATCTGGGAAGTCATTACGCTCTGGGTTGATAAATCGGAAGAATAGGAGACCGTGCTGAATAGGGTCAATGTCTGTGATATTCAAGGCATAACAAAGCAATGAGCCAGCAGAAGAACCACGTCCTGGTCCTACCATAATGCCTTCCTTTTTAGCCCAAGCAATCATAGAGCGTACAACTAGGAAGTATGGACCAAAGTTCTTAGCCTTAATAATCTCAAGTTCTTCGTTGAGGCGGTCAACGTATTCCTGCTTCTGGTCTAAGCCAAGAGATTTCAAGCCTTCCATAGCAAGGTTGAATAGTTCTCCATCTGGATCTTGATACTGCACAGGAAGTAGATCACGGTGATCTTCAATGCCATACTCTTCAATCTTATTGACAATCTCAATAGTTGCTTCGTACATATCCTCACGGTCAATGCCCTGAGCTTTCATGGCATCATGCATCTCTTCATCAGAGAGCAGATGAATGTCAAACTTGTTGAACGACATCTGACGGTCTGCACCATAGAGATAGTCAAGCTTGTCCATAAGGTTATCGTATTTGAGCGAACCGTTGTACGTAGAATCCTTCTCAACTTTATTAGAATAGGTATTGAGGATAAGCTTTAGTTCTTGAATCTCTTTCTGCTCAACGCCAGCGTGGTGGCAGTCTGGAGTTACCAATGGCTTGATGCCAAACTCGTCTGCAAGATCAAGAAGCATCTTGTTAACCTCTGCAGGATTGTGTGGCATTACTTCAATGTAGTAGTCCTCGCCAAAAGTTTCCTTAGCCCACGTAAGATGCATCTTTGCAGCAGCAAGGTTATCTGCCTCAATAGCTTTAGCAAGATACCCAGAAAGGCATCCAGATGTAACGATAAGCCCTTCCTTGTATTGCTCTAGAATAGCCCAGTCCATACGAGGTTTCTTAAAGAAACCCTCTGTCCAAGCAAGTTCGTTTAGTTTATTAAGGTTCTCAAGCCCAATGTCATTCTTGGCGAGAATAATAAGGTGATTATAGTTAAGGTCAAGTGGGTCGTTCTTGTCCTTCTTGTCTTCATGGTCAAAGCGGTCTTTAGTGATGTACCCCTCAATACCAAGAATTGGTTTAATACCTGCTTCTTTAGCAGCACGATACATTTCACGGTGTCCAGATACAGATCCGTGGTCTGTGATAGCAATGGCTGGCATCCCAAGTGCTACTGCACGATCCACATATTCCTGTGGAGTAGCTATTCCGTCAAAGAGACTATAGTGCGAGTGGACGTGGAGTGCTGCATACGATTTTGATGCTCCGACAATTTTGTTATCCACGAATAAAATTCCTCTACTGTTCTATCTAATTTTGCCATATTGCACCATTTGCAACAGGCTACTACGTTGTTATATAAGTATCCCATACTTGGGTCTATTCTGTCAAGTCCGTTTGTTAAAATATATGCAGACCAGTCTCTGTGTCCCTTTGTTGGAATTGGTTCTGAATCACAGTAAAAACAGTTTCTTGAAGATATTTCTTTAAATTGTTCTTCAGTTATATTAAAGCCTTTTTCTTTTGAGTGCTTTCTAGCCTTTAACATTAGGTAGTGATTTCTCCAGGTAATATCCTCTGAGGACTTTCTTTTTACCAATCCTCTGCAATCATAACAAGACTTTGCCTCTTTAAAATTTGTTGTTGGGGCAATAAATGTTTCTTTGCAAAATGGACATAAGAAATCCCAAGAGTTATGATTTCTAATTTTGTATGGTCCAGATACAACCTGAATCCCAAAACTATTTGTATCACCTATTTGCACGTTAAGTCTCATATTTTAAGTATATCATATTAACGTGTTAGGTGGGCAGTTTAGTGTGTTTGCCCAGCACAGCCTTTGTTACCAGTCTGTATTAGTAGACGATGTAACCGATGGAGCATCAAAACCGAAGTAGAATGCTTCCTGTTCAGCGTAAGGAATCTCACGAAGAACTGTTTCCAAATTGTGGAATTCATGCTTTGACCAGTCGAAAGGCTCTGTGTCTGGTCCCTTTGGAAGAAGAGTGTAGCTGGTTTCAGTTCCCTGACCATTACGCTTAATCTTCCAGACTACATTTGAAATTCCCTTGGTGTCGTCAAAGTATTCCATCAATGTTGGTACTGCTGACTGCTTTGAGATACCCTGCGACCATACAGCCACGTAGGGGTCTTCAAGACCGTCTTCAACGAGCACGTTGCAGTAGAAGCGGTTACGTGCTCTCCAGCCAGACTTAGGCTCTTTACGAGCCATTTCACAACCGTAGCAGCGACCTTCTGAATCCGTGGTACAAGCAGCCTTACGCTTGTAGTCCTTTGGATTGGTGTGCTCTGCAAAAACACAGGCTTCTCCACGACTTTCATCGAAGTATGGTGAGTCTGCATCTAGCTCTTCTACGAAACGAATCGTAGCGGATTGTCCGTCAGCAAGCTTAAGCCAACGAACTTTTGTACCTTCGTATTTTGGTTTTTCGAGTAGGGCGTTTAGATTTTTTAGTCCCTTAATTGCACTCATAGTTTTCTCCTTGTGTTGTTGAGGTTATCAGTTTAGCATAGATATGATGGTTTTGTCAAATGCGACATCCAGTTGTGCAATATCTTCATCCTTCATATCTCCAATATCCTTGTATTGTTTTTCTAGTGTGATTACGGATACACGAGACCCAAGCTTATCAATGATCTTGGACTTCATGTTTCCTCCTGCTTCGTCATTATCTGCAATAACGATTATGTTATTGAAATACTTCTTAAGCAATTCAATCTGTACGTTGGATACGTTAGAACCTAAAGTTGCTACCGCTGGAAATCCAACTTGGTCAAGGCGTATGGCATCGAAAGATGATTCGACAACATATACCCTGTCTGCTGTTTTGACCCTATGCAGGTTAAACAGAAGTTTTGATTTAGGCATTCCTGGAGTGTTCTTAAACTCCTTGCCTTCAATGGAACGACCCACAAATCCAATGCACATTCCGTCTGGAGCGTGTACAGGAATAGTCACCATATCTTGTTTCTCAGAAAAGCCAAGAGCAAACTTTTTTACTGATTGCTCTGTGACTAATCGTCCTGAGAAGTATCGCATTGCACGAGGTCCTTCTAGTGCTTGCGTATTTAATCTTTTAATTAATAGTTCGTCAAACTGTACGTAGTCTGGCTTAGTGTGGAGCTGACGATTAATATCTTGTGTAAGGTCAGACTCTGTACCCTTGGATTTGATAAAGCGTACCGCTTCAAAGTATGTACGACCAGAGGTCTTTACTACTACTTCAACTAGGTCTGCAATGTGGTGACAGGAAAAACAAAAGAACGTTCCGCTACGCTTATCAATTTCACCTGCTGGTGAACGATGGTTTGGGTGAAAAGGGCAATATATAATGTAGTCAGAATCTACTTCTGATTCAATATCTATGCCTGATCCTGTAAGGACTCTTTTGATTTGCTCTTGTGTGTAGGAACCACCTGTGTTCCGTCTATTCCTGTTATCCATTGTGTTTTGTTTTTTCCTAAGTATGTTCCATATAGTGATAATTGAAATTCGAAAATTTCTTTCTCGTGGTTGTAAAAAATTGTAAAGTCTGGGTCAATGTCTAATCTAGGTGCGTACCCAGTTAGAATCATTTCACTCTTTAACAGTCTAACATACTCCTGTTTAAGTCTGCCAATTGCTGCTTCATCGTGAATGTTACCCTCTAAACTAAATCGCTTGATTGGTTTGTGATGTTGACTTTGCATACTCCATTATAACTAGTTATCTTCAAAGTCTTTGTAACGGTACGCACCTTTGTCAAAATCAACCTGAACCATAAACTCACCCATAAATCCATTACGGTTTTTACGGAATACGCACTCAATAACATCTGAGTTTGCACCACGACCAAGAGCCATAACCCAGTCGGCATCATAAGCAATCTGACGTGACCACGCTGTTTGACCAAGTGTAGGAACGGTATCTAGTTTATTAACATCATCAGGTGTTGCAGAAGAGATAGCAATAATAGGAACTTCTTCAGAGATAGCCATAAGTTTTAGTTCACGAGAAAGGTTTTTCATACGAACCGTTTCATTGTCTGACTTTTGATTTGGTGACATTAGTTGTAGATAGTCTACAATAACAAAGTCTGGCTTATACTGATCGATCTTCCCTCGCATAACTGATGGCGTTACTTCTCCACCAGAATCATTAGAGATAATGTGGAACTCAGGCTTACCCTGAAGATTCTTCTCGTGCCAAGACTTTAGCATATCTAGCTCTACCTCGCCACTAGAGAGCTTACGGTGAGACCAAAGACCATCTCCCATAATTGTATAGACACGGTTACGAACCTCTGTCTCGCTCATTTCAAGGCTTACAACCATAGGGGACTTGCCCTGCTTCCAAGCCTGTACAGCAAAGTACAGCGACAGCCAAGACTTACCAATACCAGGATAGGCAAGGAATACACCAAGTTGTCCTGGCATAATACCAGCAGGAAGATAGTTGTCAAAGCCTGGCAAACCAGTCTTGATACCAATCTGACCTAGCTCGTTTTGTTTCTGCACATTCTCATAGTACGCAATAGCACTATCAATGTCTGTAACATCAATGTCACGGATAGAAGCAGTATTCTTCTTTAGTTCGGATGTCATTTGAATAAGTGACTCAAGTGCTTCTGGACCCTTGCCACCTTGCACATCTGCGGCAGTATTGCGTAAGATATCTTTTAGGCTGTCATTAAGATAGTCTGCCTGTAGTTCTTCTAGGTGATGCTTAGTTGCACCAACCCCATCAACAGGATGAAAATCACGGAACTTGTCTACTACAAGGGTAACAGGTGGGACAGTACCGTTATGCTCAGAGTAGTTCCTAATAAACTGCCATATGTCATTGTGAGTACGAAGAATGTTTTCCACGTTGGCTTGTAGTAATACGTGTACCTGCTTATCCTGTAGTACTGCTGAGATAAGCTTTGCTTCTGAATCATTCACTTAACCACTTCCTTGCTTGTTCACGGCGAACTGCTCGTTCGGACATATCATTTTTATGTTGTTGCTGTGCAGATATTAGATTATCTGTATAGTGTGCAAAATACTTCCATGTTGGGTTTTGTGCTACATCAAAATAATATTCTAGTAAGTCATAGCACATAGATATGCCATACGACTCAATGAGTGCATCTGCAGCCCATTGTTCTACGTTTAAATTTAATAATGGCTTTTCCTCGTACTTTATAAGATAAAGTTTAGAGTATCTACTAAGCAAAGCCATTCGGTCTTTGCGTTCAGCCATTACTTGCTGTCGATCTCGTCTTTAGATTCGTTAATCTTTTCAACAAGTCGTGCTTCTACAAACTCGTACACACGGTCAAATGCCTGTTGTACGGTCTCTCCCTCACGACGTGAATCCTCAACGCCTAGGTCAATACGCAGTGATTGAAAGTTACCAAGATTGAGCGTATAGCCCAATGCAATGTTAATCTTTGTATTTTCGTTTTCCATCTCATACCCTCCAGTTAAATACTTTCGGACCAAACAGGAACAAACCTGCCGTCTTCAGTTCTCGTATATGTCAGTATACCATCTCCCATACGTCTTGTCAACTCTTGTGGCGAAGGCGTAATGTCGTTAGTAACTAGCTTGTCTTTTCTTGGTCTACCAATGTGGTAGGTAGCAAGTATATCACGAATATCTCGTACTTGTGATTCGGAGTAGTAGCATCGAACCTGCCAGCCACGCTCTCCGCCCTTCTGAGCACCCATTGGCTCAGGGATTACTCCACGCTTCATTAGGCTTGGCATATACTTCTTATGTCTGTTTACTAGGATTGCTGTCTCTCCTACGGTGTATGCTCTTTCACGATTCCGTTTAAAATCTGTAACAAGACAACTTTCTACCTGATCTTTGATGATGTTGTATACAGACATAATTCCGTTAGATCTGTTGAAGTGATAGATACGAACAAGGTCACCATTTAAAAACCAAACCTTTTTGCTTCCTGGAATTGGCGGTGCTGAGTTATACTGTTCTCTGTTCATTATTGTGGAATGCCGACGGCAATGATGTTAACACGAACTCCTGCAGTACCGCTTGTTTCAAATTGAACAACACCTTTAATTCTATCTTGAGTAACTTGTGTCAAAATAGCTGTTGCACTTTTTGTGGCTTCTGTTTGGCTATCTCCCAAGCTTTCTAGTGATACTGTAACAATTGGTGGGTATTTAAAAGGTCTGTCTAGTGCATAGTCAAAGTCTTTTGTATCGTTTGCCTTAACTTTGCTATTGTTAATTACTTCAACAAAGCCAGCAACTATTCTTGTGTCGCTTGATCTAACGCTAGAGATATTGTCTTTTGAAGTTTGGATAGAAGAATAAGCTGATACTCTTAATCCAATTTCATTCCAAAGATTATTAATTTCTTCAATAATTCTATATACAAGTGACAGGTCGAATGGCTGTCCTCGTTGTGGTAGTGGTAGTTTCATACTTTTATTATACCAGAAATGCGAATGGACTTCCAACAACAAATAATGATAGGTCTGCAACTTTTGTCGAACAAGCTATTTGTGTTAGTGCCACACTTCTAAGGCTTTGAAAATATACAGTATTTGCTCCATCAAATATTCCCCTGGTGCTTTTATATAAAAATGTTTTATTTGACCCTGTGGCAAGTGCTGTGCCAACATATTCATATTTAGACAACATTGTTGTTGTTACTGGATTAGTTACTGATATTGGTGACAAGTAAAATCCACCAGCCGTGGTTGCAGTATTTGAAACTGTGTCTGAAGAGTCTCCTGTAAATATAATGGAGTATGGTGGTGTCGTTGTGTTTACTGCTGTAACCTCAAGTTCAGTACCATTCAAAGCTGACGCTATATTTCTTACATCTATTTTAGCACCAACATAAAATCTATTAAATTCATTAGCAATAAGCACATTTGATGTTGTTGCGTACAAATATTTTGTTGTACCCACGGATCTTCTATTAAGCGTAAAATTTTCGCAATCAATTGAGGCAGCTGCAAAAACATCATATTCGTCTACAGGGTTTTCGTCTGTCCATTGAAAAGAATATGACTCTGCGTCTGTTGCAGTAAGTTTTGAAGTTGTATTGGTTGTGATAACTGTTGGGGCAGATATATAATAAACAGTAGACCAACTAGATGATTCCCCAGTATTTGTAGACTGTACCTTATAGCGTAATGCTAACTTATTGCCTGGTAGTCTTGGTGGTAAATTTCTAGAAAGAATTGTTGTCTCTTGAATCTCTTCCGCCAAATTAAGCACCGCCTGTATCTACAGAAAATTTAAACTCTAAAATATTATTGGTATTGGGTTGCTTAATAACTGGAAGGTTAGCTGCTGACTGAGACATAATTGAGTATCCAGTCAAACCGTAGAGAGGATTAGCCTCTGCAGATGTTGTGTTTTCAAATCTTAAACCATCTAAGGCTACCCAGTAATTTCCAGCTAATCTTTCAACAGCTCCTCCATCAGTAGTATTGCTTGCAATGTTTGCAGAAGTAATAGGTACAGTAAAAGTTGTTGACCCAGTATTTGTAATTGCATAAAGTCCGTTATATCCAGATCTTCCTGAAATTTGAACTAACGTATTACTGGAAAGACCATGAGCAGTTGATGTGGTTATTGTTGCAATATTACTTGTAAGTATTGATGCAGAAATATTTGTTCCTACATTCTCAGTAACAGAAATAAATATTTTTGCTGTATCCACTTCAGACCAATTAAAGTTTGCTGTTTTTTTAAGATCTAATAGATTTGCAGTTTGAACATAATATCTAGAATTGTAATTATTTGTTGTAAGACTTGTGTTGTTCATAGAAATTTGCATGTTGGCGTATTCGCTAGTAGCAACATTTTCTGAAGCTGAAAACTGAACAATTGCATTTAATTTTAAGTTTGAAAAAACTGTGGCATTTGCGGTAACAGGAATTAAAGAAAATGCAAGCTTTAGTTTGTCACCTGAACTATTTTTGTCAAAATTATATGACACGTCTGTGTGATGAATATGAGACATGTTGTCTGCATTATCTGCAGAATAAACTGTCCAAGGAACGGTGTTTGATGAAGCATCAATTGCAGAAGTATTTCCCCTCATTAAAATTGTATTTGTTTCAAAACGTGGCTGCTCGTTTCTATCTTTTCGAGCCGCTACATCAAAGATTGGGTCTGATGCTAGTCCCACTACTGCATATATAGTGGAAGTAACATTAATATTACCAGTAGTGCTACTGCCAAGCCCAGCAATAAATGAATCTGGGGCTTGTGATATATCCGAATGGTATTCCCATTTTTCTGTATCTGAAAAATTAAAAAGAACACGGCTGTCAATTCCAGATGCAACTGGATTACTACCAGATGGATAAATTCCTATTTCAGAAATACCGTAGCGTTCGTTGCTTGGAAGCTCTCCAGAAAATATTATTTTTGTTTCTCCGCTTTCAACGGAAATTGCACGAGAAGTAATTGGCACTCTAAACATTTCAAAATCTAAAGAATTTTTATTTACAAAAGTTTTGCTAATAGTTCCTCCAGTTGTTGTTGGAATGACAAAAGGTAAAACAAGATCTATACTAAAAACTGTTGATGAAAGGGGTGTTGGAGATCCTAGTACAACATATACCCCATCTATTGCCGAATTTATCTGAATGTAAACTTGCTCTCCAACTTTAAGCCCATGAGGTGTGGCTGTAGTCACTTCAGTATAGTTAAATTCTCCTGCATTTGCATCAACTATAGAAGATATTGCATGACTAATATTGCTTGTTGGGTGTGCTCCAGATCCAACAGCAATATAGCCAGCATAGCCTGGTGCTTGATTGACCAGGTACTTAGCTAGTACTGATTTGCCTTTTGATGTTAACATTATATCCCTTCAAAAATTATAGCATCTTCTAGTTCTATATTTGTAAGAAAATCAATCTCTACTGCATCTCCAGTTTTCATATTTACAGTTTTAATAATTAATGTTTTTGTACTGTCGTCAATAGAAACTATACTAATAGTATTGTCTAAAGGTCTATAATTATCCACATCACGATTAAAAGATGCAAAAGTATTTTGAATTCCGTCAATAAAAGTTATTGTTTCTTGTTGAATAAAGTTTGTTCCTGTACCCTTGACAGGACTATACAACTGATTTAGTGGGCTATTGATTAAGTCTGATCTTGAAATGTCTAGTATTTCTTGCCCCCCGATTTCTGCAAAAATAAAATCTTGCATAATATCAATAGACAAAGATTCATCGTCAAGAATAATGTCTGGTCTTGCAGTTTTTACTCCACGTTGTTCTCTTCTATAAAGAGGCTCTGGTAAAAATATATTATTGGCTAAAGGAGTTTCCCCCTTTTTCTTTTTTCTTTTTGCCACTATGACACCTCACTTAGATAAACGGTCATGTCTGGACCATTATTGTTTCTTGCATACTCAATATTATATACAACAAATCGTTTTTCTGGACTGGCTACCTCGTCTATTAATTGACCAGCAGTATTTCTTGTTTTATGATTAATTGACACAATATCTCCCAACTGTAAGGTTGGCATTGGAAAAATACTTAGCCCCACAGAAAGTCTAGGCTCCGACACTTTGTCAATTAGCCACCCCATAATTTCTTCTGCTTGGTCAGCACTTTGAATATAAAAAGAAGTAATTGAAAACTCATTCTTTCCGTAAGTAGCCCTACTGTTTTTTATTTGTCTGTAATTTTTAGAAGCAGCGTTTGGATTGTCTAATGATTCAGATAGGGCAGAGCCACTAAAGTCTGGATTAGAAAGATCGCTCTTGTTTTTCATGTACTCGTCTAGAGTTAGCTTTCTATCTGACTCTTGTGTAAACGTTACCCCAAGAATTCTTAGATAGTTTCCACTTGTTTCGTCAAGATTGATAGAGAAATCTGTTGTGTTAAAAACTAAAAACTCTGCACCGTATGGGTTACCGATAAAGCCAGAAACTGCATAGCCTTTTAGTTTGTTGAATGTTGGGGCTATTTTTGAAATAAATGCAGGGTATGCCTTTTCATATCTAAAGTTAAGATATGCTGCCTCTCTCATTATTGTTCCAAACTCTTCCAGATACATGTCGTAGTTAGGTTGGTGTAGTGGACTGATACCACTTAAATATGTATGTTGAATAGCATTCTCAACGGAATACTTCCTGAATGATGAATCTGTATCTGTTTCTTCATTAAAGAGCGATGCCCCACGAAGTGGTGCGTCCTGTAGATTGACACCATTGTTTGCTACGTTTTGCCCTACAGCATAAACTTTTTCAAACATAACTTTTGAAGTGCTGCGAATAAATGGAGCAATATTATTAACAACTGGTAACGGAGCATCGTCAATCACAGTTCCGATAAGTTTTCCGTTGATGTAAAGATAAAATCTTCTTCCAGTAATTGATGTTTCATTTTCGTCAATGATCCCATTATAATTATCATCTTTAAAAATATCTTCATACTCTACTGCAAGATCATAAACTGTTGTGTTTTCTTCACCCTTAATTCTACTCTGCCCAACAAACTTTCCGTCGTCAACAAGAATAGTTGTAAGACCTTCCCATAGTTTGTAAGGCACTGCTTTATTTTTGCTATCGTAAACTGCGACGGCATTTGTCGGTGTAAGGCTTACTGTCCCAGCAGACGCACCCTTAATGCTAAACTGACTTGGAGTTGCATTGATAACTGTATACTCACCTGTATATCCAGATACATTTGTTATATTTACAAGATCTCCTGCCTTAAAAGAATTTTTTGCAAAAAACACTACATTTCTCGAACCACTAGCTTTTTTAACTTTGGTAATGGTGGCATCTTTTTTAGTCATAGTTTTATAAAATATTACATTTACAATACCGTCTTCAACTGCAAAGCTATCAATATTTCCAGCAGTAAGTGCTGCAATTTCAAAAAAGTATCCACGATTTCTTGTGTCATCAATCATAAAAGCCAGACCTCCCGATGATGCAGAAACCGTCTTTAATTTATCTGAGCTGGTTGTTGGAATAGTTGTTACTGGATTTGCTCCATAAGGAGTTTGAATTTGAATATCGTTATTGTCTACCCTTCCAATAATTCTCATTCTTGTACCAAAAAGTTTTGGATTAATTACTTCGGTCTGTGTTAAATCTTTTTTAATGTATGAAATAAAGTTTTGTGGCTTTGAATATCCAGGAATTGAAGTTGAGCCTGTCATTACCAACGCAGAAGACTGTACAGTGCCTTCTTGGGCTTGTTTAAGGCTATTGAGAGTATCTTCTGAGTAGTATGCTGAACTAAGGAAATTTTTAATAATCCCAGTTCTAATAGTTTCTTTAGCAACTTCTTGTGCAGATTCTCCTGCTAATTCCGATCCAGTACCAGGAATTTCTGTAGCAACAAGTCCTCCATCGGTAGTGTTGCTTGCAATATTTGCAGAAGTAATGTTTACAGTAAATGTTGTTGATCCAGTATTTGTTACCATATAAGAACCGTCGTATCCAGATCTATTACTAATAGTAACAAAATTTCCAGTAGACAGTTTATGAGGAGCTACTGTAGTTATTGTTGCAACATTATTTACTAAAACTGAAGCAGAGATAGTTGAAATTGGCAATACTACTGGATCTACCAAACCTTTAAGCAAGTCTTTACTTCTGGCTTTTGAACCAGTAACATACGCTATTTCGTCTTCATCAATAGTTACATTTTTATTAAGAATAATTTTATTAATTCCTTTTAACCTTGAAACTTTTGTGTTTTCGGGAAATGAACCATCTGCTGCCTGAATGCTA
>Ga0247844_1002480_pt1 | contig 30020 bp, 27 predicted proteins | sample LaCtaG_FD_192421 | JGI IMG/M metagenome (GOLD analysis project Ga0247844, IMG submission 192421) | Freshwater microbial communities from meromictic Lake La Cruz, Castile-La Mancha, Spain - LaCruzMarch201714.5m_1 | ecosystem: Environmental > Aquatic > Freshwater > Lake | place: Spain: Castile-La...
TTTTAAAAATGCATGTTTAAACTTTTTTCGCTACATCAGAAAATACCGCAGTGAACTTGCGACGCTTTTGACTGACAATTTTGAAGTTTTAGGAACCTGAAAACTCAAGCGTGATGGGTATAACTGGTATAAAAATCTTCTGAAACGTTCAGATGATGGGAAATTGAGATTATATATTGCTGAATCTGGAAAGTTTGGAGTTACACCATCAAGATATGATCAAGAAGCGATCGAGGATGGTTTTTATAATAACTATTTTAACGATATGTTGACTTGGTTCGAAGAAAACGATGTCTCAAAGAACTTAAATGATCTCTGAGACATCGAAGATAAAATTAACTAAACAACAAATTCAATCAAAGTATAAAGAACAACCATGAGTCCCACACCACAGTGGATAACACCTTTAACAGTTGTCATAGGCCCTAGTTTTCCTTTCAAAGCATTTACTTGAAGAAGAAGAATCACAGCAGTTACAGTTGAAAGAACGGCCATAGGGCTGAAAGCTTCAGGTATATTAAGACCTAAGTGACGTGAGGCCCCCATGAAAAATAAAAGAGGGATTGAAAACATTACGTTAGTACGGGAAGCGAGTAGGGCCTCCGGAGCAACTTTAGCTGCTAGTGGATTTGCGGCCCCACCACCTAAAATAGTCTGACCGTTAGCGATCAAAATCTTTTGTCTAGGCCAAATCACGAGCCAAACGTTAAGGAACATAAGTGTTCCAAGAAGACTTCCAGTATAGATATAGATTCCATAAGGAGTTAAGAAAAAATCACTTTTAAGTTCGTGGCCACTAATAGCGAGCATAAGCACACCAGAAATGAAAGTGAACATTGCACCCCAACGGAACCAAAACATCACACGAGGTACAAGCTTAGCAAAAACATTGTTTTTGACACCAGCTTCTACTTCCGGCATGAATGCACCTTGAACAAAATTCAAATAATACAGGTGACCGATCCAGGCCACTCCTGCAAAAAAATGGATCCAGCGAAGGATCATAACTAGACCTTCTTGAGTAAATAGAGCGATATCCATAGAATCTCCAGGTTAAAATTACAATAATCCTAGTAGATCATAAGCCGCATAGATTGAAAATGTTATCTCCTTGGCATAATGTTATTATATTGGCCAAGGGGATATTATATGGACCACGACTTTAAAGGCTTAACAGCAAATCTTGCTCAGCGTCTCATTGAATTACGACAGAGAAGGAACTTAACTCAAAATGCGTTGGCCAAAATGGTCGAGTTACCTCGCTCAACTGTAACAAATCTTGAGTCAGGGCAAGGTAATCCTTCGTTGGCAATTCTCGCAAAACTATCGGTTGCTCTCCACATTCCTATCGACCAACTTTTGGCACCTGAAAAAACGGTCTGTAAATTAATGACAGCGATAGAAACCCCCATTCAGGAGCGGGCCCAGGGAAATGTAAAAATTTATAAACTGTTACCAGATAATTTGCCCAATATGGACATAGATCGCCTTGAAATTCAGTCAGGCCATACAATGAAAGGTATTCCTCATGCACCAGGAACAAAAGAGTACTTTCATTGTATTCAAGGCGAGCTCACAATTAAGATTACGGGCCATGAATACATCATTAAAAAAGGAGATACTCTGGCATTTCCTGGTCAATCCCCTCATCATTATTTTAATCATGGAAAAAGTGTGAGTATTGGAGTTAGCATTGTGGTTCTGACCCCATTATCAATGTAATGACGATTTTTATGATAAAGAAGTAAGAACTTTTTCAATTCTTTTAATTCCTTCAATGATAGTGGCCTCAGATTTTGCATAACAGAGTCGATACCAACCTGGTTCAGAGGAATTAAACACACGGCCAGGAGTAAGGTTCACTTTTGCGTTTAAAAAAAGGGATTCGGCCAGATCATTTTCTGCCTTAAAAGTTTTCTCAGTCAGATAAGCGCCTAAATTGATCCAGGCAAAAACTCCTGCATGTGTGGGAGCAATCGGAATGTTCAGCCTTTGGAGTTCTTTACTGACGATGAGAAAAGATTTTTTAAGTCGAAGAGCATTTTCTATTCTCAAATTTAATAACCACTTACGGTCATGAATTAAAGTCGACAAAACTTTTTGTGTGTCTGTCGAGACAGGTGAAAAGTAGGCCAGCTCACGGGCAACAGCGATCAACTCTTTATCATAAGAATGTAAAATGCCTGTTTTATAACCACAGAGACTAAAATCTTTGGCAAATCCATAAACAATATGAATTTTTGATTGCAAAGACTCATCAAGATTTCTGGCGCTAGTAAAGTCACCATTAAAGACTGAGTGAGCATAAATTTCGTCAATGATACAGTCGAGTCCATTTTCTACGGCAACTTTTAAAAACTCATTTAATTCTTGATTTGAAAAAACGCGTGCTAAGGGATTATGAGGAGAGGCCAAAAGTAAAACCCGAGGCCTGATTTTTTGGGACTTACACTTTTGCAGAGTTTTTTTGAGTAAATCAACAGATAAGGCTTGATCCCCATTAACATCAATGGAGATAGGGATCGAGACTGCTTCGGCCCGTTTTAAATCATGATCAAATCCAGAATAATAAGGAGAAGGAATAAGGACTCCGTCACCTGGCCCACATAGGGCATAAGCGAGGAGATCTAGGATGGCAGATGCTCCTGATCCAATGACTATTTCATCTGAAGATATTTTTTTATTCCAATCGTCAGAAAGCATGGATGCAACATCCTTACGAAAAGCTTGGGATCCATAAAGCTCGGCATAATGAGTATCGGATTCAGTGATGGGCCTGAAACTTTTCAGTTTGGGTTCGATAAGATCCCATAGGAGGTGATTTTCTGCCGTCCCAAAATTTATATAACCATCAGGATTGTTTTTTATATCAAAAGGATTTTTTGCACACAAAAAATGCGCCTGAACAAGAAGTGACGGTTCTAAAATCCACGCTTTTGCACGAGTAGAAATCATAATTCAGTTAAAACTCCGGGCCGATTTCCTAGACCTTGAGAAGCATCTAGAACAGCACCATGAAGGATGATGGAACTTTCACTACATAAATAGAGAGCGAGGTTAGCGATTTCTTCAGGTTGAATCAATCTCCTTTTAGGAAGATGATTAATGAATTTCTTTTTCTCTGTTTGAGTCATCTTTTTTAAAGTGCTGGCCAAAAACATTTCTGTCTCTGTTGCTCCTGGACATATAGTAAAAACATCCACAGCTTCATGGGTAAGTTCTGAGGCGAGAGTGCGAGCATAAAAAGTAAGTGCGGCCTTAGACATTCCATCGGCAGCTCTAAATTTAGGAAAATGTGTGATTCCGCCACCAACTGAACTGATAAAAATAATTTTTCCCTGGCCACGGGTCTTACGGCTTCTAAGGATCTTAGGTAAAAGAGCTTCCGTGAGCCACATGGGTCCTAAGGAGTTTACTTTAAGTAAGGCTTCATCCTGTTCATGTTTGTTGTCCGCATACTTTTCAACCGTTGCACTACCCAAGGCCGCATTATGTATAATGGCATCGATAGGTGATTTTAGGGTCTTTATAAAAAGATTAATAGATTCTGGATCACCTTGGTCTAAAACATAAGCTTTCACTGTTGGACCGACGTTTTTAATGATGGCATCTGCGGATTTTTTGTCAGATCGATAGGTGAAGTGCACTTCCCAGCCGGCTTTGGCAAAGCCCTTAACCAAGGCCCGTCCTATGCCGCCAGAGCCACCGGTAATAAGAATAGACGATGTCTTTTTTTTTGTCGTTTTTGTAAGCATAAGATAACTATAGAGTTTTCTCCTACTTTGGCAAGGTGACATCCCTGTAAAACTTAGTCATTTCATTCCGTTGAGGTCAGAAATTGTTATGATAGTGCCATGAGCTTTTTAATCCTTTTTACATTTTTTTTTGTTTCTCTTTTTGCGTCTGAGACAGATACTTTTTCTGTTCGTCAGAATACATTTATAGACGTCACGAAAGAATTAAATGTTGAGATTCAGAGACGTTTGAATATTGCTCTAGAAAGGGCCAATCAGTCTGAAGGATGTGATGCTGACGTTTTGTACGAGGAAGTGGGTAAGGTTCTTAAACGCCCTTTCATTGGTGTTGTTGAGAGTTGGGTTAATCATTCCACTCTTCCTTCTCATAAAGTTAACTATGAACATTCCATTTACCGAGACTCAAGTTTTTACGAAAGTCCCGGGTTACATCTCACTGAAGCAAGTTTAGGTCTAAGTATTATGCTAAATGGTGAGATTATTGGAACTGATAAGCTAGGACATTTTTTTGATCAGGGTTATGCACTTTATGAGTCTTACCTAAAATATGGAACCTTAAATAAAGGCATGAAGTATTCAGATAGTACTGAACAAGGCATCTATGGTCTTACGATGACTGGTATCGAAAGTTTTGCCGATAAAGTTGCTAATCATCAAGGGCTTATTTTTTGGGGCAATTTGATTGATCGTGGTTATGCTTATCAAAAGATCGCCACCTTCCGTTGTAAAAATAATATTTTTGTTTGGAAACATAAATTTAATTGGGCCGATTATGTGGATGGGGCATGGGATGAATCAATTAATTGTAATCGTTATACTGGTGACATGGAAAAAAAAGTTTTAAAAAGAATTAATGAGCTTGGCATGTCATGCCCTGTCGGACCCCAGAAATGTGCCGACGCCGTGAAAAAATATGGTGATCTTAAAGATCACCTGCTTCATCCAACGTGTATTAAGGCCGGTGAAAAATTATTGAACTGAATTGAGATCTTTTTCTTGATTCGTTAAATAGGGGAAATGTGCTCCATCAGAAAACTTCATGAGTTCAGCAAATAGTTCTTGTGTTTCTTCTGGAAAATCGGAAAACTCAATTCCTTCAAGCTCAAGCTGTTTTAATTTTTTGATGAGTTTTTTTAGTCCCATATCAATTTCCAGATACTCTTTTTGATGTGGCAAAGTGGGAGTAGCGGTGATGGCTTCTTGAACTCCTTGGGCCTTGGCAATTTTGACGAACTTTTTAATTTCGCGTACTGGTAAATCTTTAATATGATCAATGGCCTGAAGTTGGTCATCCTGATTGAGTTTTACGATTTCATTAGTCTGGCTTAGAGAGAGTTCCCCATTTCTTCTGGCCTCTTTAACCACAGGAGCGGCCATTTCATCACGGTTAATGGCCTCGTGGATTTGTTTCGGAGAAAGTCCTGTTTTTTCTGAAACCATAGTAAGAAACTTCTCGGCAGGAAGAAGAACTTTCTCTTGTTGAGATTCAGTTTGTGCAGAAAACACTTGCGATTCAGGATGAATTTTTTGATAAATTTCTTTGGCACGACGAAGATGAGACTCAATTTCAATTTTTGATAGATCCTTACGGACAAGATTTTCATCAATTGAAACCAGTTCTTTTTCAAGTTCATTTCGATCAATGATCATTACAGGCGCCTCTACGTAACCTAAATTGAGCATGGCCTGGTAACGACGAGCACCCGCAAGGATAACGTTGTCAGTCGAGATCACTAAAGGAGCAATAAGACCTAAAGTCTGGATGGATTTTTCGAGTTCCGTGACATCCGTTCCTAGACGTAAATAGGGGTTGGTGGCCTTAAGATCACTTAGCTTTCTCATTTCCATGGGACTCCTCAACTCATTAATTTTTGACTATGTTCTATTAACCAAGACCCCCTGTCAGGTAAAAGATTTTCACAAAAACTGACATTTAAATAAAGACTATTTGATTTGAAATGAAATGGGGTTGCCTTGAGAGACAACTTTTACAAAGTTAGTCCTCGTCCTTTCAATGTTTCTTGAAGTTTTCTGTTGTAGAGAAATAAAAGCTTATCTTCAATTTCTTTTCCTTCAATAATTCCTAAGGCCAGAGCAATGGCCTGGAGTGTTGCCATGCCATGTTTCGTATTTTCGACTCGAAGATAATATTCTGAAAGATTAGGGGTGCTGATCATGACCCGTGGAATATTTTTCAGTTCCTCATGACGATAGTGAACTTTACTGGCCTGTCTCCAGTTCCCATCGGGTACTAGAAGTTGAACAGGTAATTTACTTTTGGAAATGAGTTCATGATTAAGTTCCACAGCATCAACAGATGGATAAAAAAGATAAGTCTGATAGTCTTGGGTTAAAAGTGAAGTAAGGTCTAAAACACTTTTCTCCAGACCCCGAATTTTCATTTCGCTATTAACCAGTGATTTTAAAGCGAGACTCCCGGTATTGGTTGTGCGTTTAAGTTCTTTAGCGTGAACAATCAAGGTTATTTTAGTTTTTAGATCCAGCCTTGGGATGGCATCACAGATACATCGCTCTTTATGAAGAGCGCAACTAGGACAAGGGTCTTTTGTTTTTCGTTGTCGATTCACATTCATTAATAGTGAGGTGGCCTGTCGTCCAGAAGAGTTCTTCCCCCATCCACGCCATTTTGTGAGTTTACACTTCTTTTAAGATCGATCATTTCTTTTTCAAGACGCTCAATACTCTTTTGTTGAGAGGTGACAATCTTGTTAAGTTGCTCCAAGAAATCATCCTGATGGGAGAAACGGATCTCTAAATTAATAATTCTTTCATCGTTCATCTTCGAAATATGCATTTAAAGTAAGGATTTGTCACGTGATGCGTCGCGCGCTGTAAAAATTGGCCATGATTTTGACTGGGGGAGTTGTATCAGGGTGTAAGTTGATATAAAACCGCTCTTATTCAATAACCCCTAAAACGAGGAGCATACAGTTGAAAACTTTTTCTCTTGCTACAGCTTTTTTATGTCTTATGAGTGTCGGCACTACAGTTGCCAGTGAATTAGATCCACAAATCATGGTTCCGCAAGAAATCATCGTTCGCGAAGATGCTTCTGGTAACCGTCAGGTCTTCAAAGTTAGCGATAAAAAAGAAGTCAGCGATGCTGATTCTGCTATCAAAGCTATCGACACTTTCGTTACTGCTGAAAACCAAGTAACTTCTGTTCTTGCTGAAAACGAACTTGATCGCACAACTTCAACTGAAGCTTGGTATTATTATTATACGCCAAGATGGTATGGTTATAACTATGGTTACTACTATGGTGGATATAACTATTACTACCGTCCTTACTATAACTACAGCTATGGCTACTACAACTATTATTACTACCGTTGTTGGTAATCCATGAAAGTCTCCTTCGTTCTTCTTTTTGCATTTCTAAGTTTTGAAGCTTTAGCTTTTAACGAAGTCGCCAATGGTGATGAGCTAAGAGCTCGTCTTGGAATGAATCAAGTTTCTTCTGGAAATCTTTCAGGAGTTAAAATTGCCATTCTAGATAACGGCTTTAAAGGTTTTGTTCCTAAAAAAGGAATGTTACCGGAAAGTGCAGAGTTGATCGAAGGGCCACTTAAGTTTCCTGAAATAAGTTCCCACGGTTTAGGCATGGCCCAGATCGTCTGGGAACTTACAGGGAAAACTTCTGAGGGGCCTAAGTTTTATCTTGTGAATTCTAATGGGTTTACAAACTTTAAAGCTGCGGTAGATTTTGTTATTCAAAATAAAATTGATATTGTTCTCTACGCTCAGGTTTGGACTTTTGGCTCAAACTTTGATGGCAGAGGATTTATCAATCAGGCCGTAAACCGTGCTTTAGACGCCGGTGTTATTTGGGTCAATGCCGCTGGTAACTTAGGACGACAGGTTCATAATGGCGAGATCAAAAACCATAATGAACGAGTAGAGCTGGTTAATAAGCTTGATGACAATGCCGTAACCCTCACTCTTACATGGGCCGATTTTTCTGATAATGAAAGTACTTGTGCCACTCAAGATTTAGATGTTGAGCTCTATGATTCAGCTAATAAGTTAGTGAGTTCAGGAGTACTGATTCAATCCGGTTCAGCACCAGATCCAAAAAATCCTAAAGACATACATTCTTGTTATGCTCGTGAAACCATGACATTAAGCTCTCTTGAGCGAGGCACGTATTTTGTGAAGGTTATTTCAAAAAATGATCGTCTTACAAAATTTCGTGTGATCATGACTGAAACAAAAATAGGCACGATTGAATTTTCTGACTTAAATCCAGGTTCAGAGATCATGCCTCCGGCCGACAATGCTCGGGTTCTTACTGTTGGTGAGGGCACAGATTTTTCTGCCACAGGCCCCACTTCAGATGACCGAGTTAAGCCGGATACAATTGTAGAAAACGGTCGGGTGGATTTCACTAACGGCAATCAAACTGCCGGAAGCTCAAATGCAGCGGCCATGGTGGCAGGAGCTGTTACCGTTTTAAAGGCCCAGGATTCAAACTTAACCGCCGAAAGACTTCTGGCCCATACCTTAAGTGCCAGAGCTACCTTGAAGGTGCCTGCAGGACTCATAAAACTGAATCTTGTTCCTGATTGGCTCAAGGCCTTGATCCCTTATGGTGGGATCGTAAGACAAGATGCCGGCACAAGACGGATCGTAATTCTTTCTCGTGAAAATCCAACTAAGATACCTCTGCTTCAGAGATATGCGCTTCAAATGGTAAAAAAGAACGATATCATCGCTTGTGTGCAAAATATGAGTTCATGTTCAGTATTTCCGATCGAACAAGACTTTCATATCGAAACACCGTACGTGGAATTCCGACAGCTCATCAATGGGGAGAGTAAAACCCATGCGGCCATTTGGACCACTCCCTTAATAAATTCACTTTAATTTCAGAAGGTGCCAACTTCATCCGGATGAAGTCACCTTCCGTCCCAATCCCATTTTCATACTTGCCCGCTGATTACAATGAAAACACAAAAGCCTGATATTCTCGATGGTATTGGTTCCACCCAGAGCATATGGTTTTGCATGATCAAAATTGAGCCTATGCTGAGAACCACAGCTTACACATTTTTTATCTCTTAAATAAACCTTTCGTTTCACTTCTGCAGAAATAATCCGCCCTGTGACTTTTGTTCCCTTAGATCGTTTGGGATTTGAGGTTTGTTTAAATTTCTCTTTCTCAACTTTTTCTTTAAGTGAGGCGATCATGAGTTTCATGAGCTCATCAGAACTTATTTGTTTGCCGAGAAGCTTTTTTACTTCATCCAGGGCCTCGAGAGTTTCATCGGATAAGATATAAGACACTTTTGTCTTTTTATCAGAGATTCTTTTTTTAGTTTCTCGGCCCGGCTTTTCAACACCTGAGATGCCAAATAGCTTTTTGTCTGTTTCTTTTTTTGTGAGATTTTCAATCTGGCCCAAGATGTTTTTTTTTTCTTCAAGATCTTTTATCTTGTTCTCGCGGCAAAACTGATTCACTTGTGAAATATGACTTAGGCTTAATATTCCTTGGTCAATTTTTTCTTCAAGCTCTGGCATATCGGCCAGAAGGCGCGCGGCCGTAATTCGAAGATGAGCGCTACCTTCACAAAGGCCCAGATCCTTCACACACCAATCAAAAAGACTGGTGAACTTCCAGTCGCTATAGAGCCTGCGGCGATCCACTTCTTTAATGTGGTGAAGAAGAAGAGTGGTCGCACGGTTCTCCTGACTGGCGGCCCGTTTTGAATCCATTCGTAAAATATTATTTGTGAGATGTTGTAAATTCATACTTGATTTTTACGTAAAAGATACGTATAAGTCAAGAGAAAAAAAAATGATGACTTCATCCAGATGAAGTCAAAATTTTTATTTACGCTTGAGGCCTGTGGATTCCTCCTTAATGGTAAAATGAACAAGAACGGCATTAAGAATGGTAAGTGATAATTCCGTATATTCACTTGAATAGATCACTTTATCGTTTTCAATTATTTTAATCATAGGAGAGATATAACCAGTTCGCTCATGTTTCTTTTCAATAATAAGAACATCTGAATGTTATGTAGGCTCAATGGATTATCTAAAGTTAGAATTTTCATAAACTGTAAAACCAAAACGAGAGCGTTTAAGACCGATGAAAGGAGTGCTGTCGCAAAAATCGTTTTCATAAAATCTCAAGATTAAGTATTAGGAATTTGTTATGATATTAACTATGAAATCTACTTTGCAAAATACCAGAGACTCAATCCCACCCTGCTTGCCACCTATTTGGGCGAAAACAGGCCATCTGCAGACTATCTTGGGACATCTTTTACCGTCACCAAAACTTTTCGAGTTAGGTGAAGAATTTAGAATTCCATTAAATAAATCCACAGAGTTTATTCATACGACATATATAAAAGGTACTGTGCCTGTAGTGGTTTATCTTTTTCATGGGCTAGGTGGGGATTCAGAATCAGCTTACATGCAGCGTACGGCCCTCGTCGCTCGAAGCCTTGGTTATCATGTTTTCATAAATAATCACCGAGGCTGTGGAAAAGGTATGGGCATGGCCACTGAGCCTTACCATTCAGGACGGGCCGAAGATATTTCTAAGGTCATAGCATTTGGACGACAAAAATGTCCTGAGCACAAACATGTGGCAGTGGGGTTTAGTTTAAGTGCTAATGCACTTTTGCTGCTTGCTGCACGGGTGAGAGCAGAAATTCTTCCTGATATGGCGATTGCGGTGAATGGGCCCATCCATTTAGACCGCGCTTCGATTAAACTCACCCAAGGACTTAATCGCATTTATGATAAAAGATTTGTTTTAGATCTTAAGCAATACCTCTTAAAAAATTCATCTATGAAAATGGGTAAGGTCAAAGACTTGAGGGACTTTGATGAGATTTATACGGCGCCTCGAGGTGGTTTTAAAGATCGAGCCGAGTACTATGATGTCTGTTCGGCCAAACAGTATTTAAAACGAATTGAGATACCCACCGTTCTTCTCACGGCCAAGGATGATCCTTTTGTCGGATATGAGGATTACGAAGACGCAGAGTTATCTTCTTCGACTGTATTGCACATTGAAAAATGGGGGGGACACATGGGCTATTTAGACCGGGGAGGGCGATGGCTTGATCAAGCTCTTAAGGCCTACTTACAAGTCATGAAGCTCTTTTTATTCTTTGTGGTTTTTAGCTTTCAGGTTTTTGCTCAGAATAATGACGAAGCGGAACTTCTTAAAGCTTGTTCTCAACCAGACATGCATGCATGTGAAAAATTGGGTGCTTATTATCTCAGTAAATCAGAGTGGGATAATGCTATTTTGGTTGGCGAAACTCTTTGCACCAAAGATCTCCTCATGGGTTGCACATTCGCTGGATCAGCAAAAATGGCTCAAGGTAAGATTCAAGAAGCGAGCCATTTTTTAAATAAGGCCTGTGATAAATTTGAGCCTTTTGCCTGCCGATCTATGGGGCGACTTCTTAAAAAAAGTGGCGATAAAGACCTCTCTAACATGTATTTTAAGCGATCCTGTTTTTATGGGCTTAAAGAGATATGCTCAGATCTCAAAGTGAGAAAACTATTCTCAAGTGCCGCCTTAGATCATATTCAAAAAATTAAAGATGATTGCGCAGAAACAAAAAAAGAATCTTGTGACGCCCATTTTGCTGCCATTAAGGCCTGTCAATTTCCTTTGATCAAACAAGACTGTTCTCTCATGCCTGGTTATCTTTCTATTTATTTCAGGGCCAAGCTGATGCAAGCAGAAGCAAAAATCTCTCTTCTCTCCTTGGATACTAAGATAGAACCAAGAGAGAAATACCAGTACGCCGTCGGCTTTATGAAGGCCTGCGGGAAAAAAGGGCATGGAAATTTTTTAGATCTCCATGCAAAGGCTTTTAAGCATTTTAGTGATCGCACCCTCTCAAATATCCGGGCCTATTTTGCCAAAGGCAAAAAATCAGATTGTGATCATGCTTATGCGGTAGGAAACCTAGATCCCCTGAATTCTAAACGTCTTGATGTATGGAAGGTAAGTGACTCTAAGGTGGTAGAGTTGGTTGAAGACGGGCTTCCTCTTCCATAGCAGTCTATCTTATATAAAAGAGTAAATATCGTAGAGGCATCTTTTGTGGGCCCTTCAAATTCTATTTTGAGGTCTGCATGAAATATGCGTCAGTACTTAATTTTATACAAGTTGCCCCAATTCTCATTTAAAATTTGTTTTTTTCTTCATCTCTATGTAACTCGTTTTGAACACCAAAAGTCTTTTCCGGTCTCTCACATTTTGAAAAACCGCCGTTGATTAAGAGGTAGATCAGTGTCGATGATGACCTCAACAAAGGGATCAAAATTGATTGAAGTGTTCAAAGAACTCGAAAGTTTTTTTAACTTTGTCTTTTACGATTTCACTAAATCTTTTCATCACATCTGGTTTCACATAATCATTAAAAGTGCTTATTTTAGTGATCTCCTCAAGGGTATTGTTAAGGCCCGGCCCGGGCCCAAGTCATTGGAACTAAAAGTATAAGCAATAAAGACCTTTCGGAGCGGGGGGTAAGTACTTGAACACTCAGGTATTAAAAGAGGTATGTATTTCATTAGGTTTAGCTTTTTGGTAAGCTTGCTTAAGACTATTTATCAAAGGAAATTTATGCAACCGACTTCAAATCGCGATATTTACGGTCATCCTAGCGCCGCTGCCTCTGCTAGTTCATTTATGTCAAAAGTTTATATGTGGATGACTTTGGGGATTGTTCTCACGGGTTTTGTGGCCATGAATGTTGCTTCTAATGAAGAAATTCTTGCCATGATCGTAACGAATAAAATTCTTTTTTATGGATTAATTATCGGGCAGTTTGCGCTGGTGATGGGTCTTTCTGCTGGCATCAATAAGCTTAATAGTATGTCTGCTACTGCCTTATTTCTTCTGTACGCTGTGCTCAATGGTGCGACTCTCTCAATTTTTGCGTTGATCTATACAAATGAAAGCATTCAGAGCGCTTTTTTCACAACCGGTTTTGCTTTTGCTGGATTAAGTGCTTTTGGTTTCATTACTAAAAGAGACTTAGGTCCTGTTGGAAATTTTTGTACTATGGGACTTTTTGGCCTTTTTGGAATGGCGATCCTTTCCATCTTTTTTCCTGCCCTAATGGGCGGAGTTTCTGGTCAAGTTTATGGTCTGGTTGGACTTGTGGTTTTTTCAGGTCTCACGGCCTATGATACACAAACCATCAAAAAAATGGCGCCATCGTCTCGTGATTCTGAGAATTTTCAGAAGGGGGCCATCATGGGGGCCTTAAAACTTTATCTGGATTTCGTGAATCTTTTTATTTTCGTACTTCGTATGGGTGGAAATAGAAAATAGTCATGTTGTATCTACCAACCCACACTTAGGTGGATTGGTAGATACGCTATTTAAAAAAATATCTCTAAACTTTTTTCAAAAACTTCGTGAGTAGAACAATTTGAATACTGTTCACTCGGCCCTCAATCTGTTCAGGATTTTCTGTTAGACGAATATTCTTAACAAGGGTTCCTCGTTTGGCCGTAAAACCTGCACCCTTAACATCTAAATCTTTAATCAACGTTACTGAATCTCCTTCAAGAAGTTCAGTTCCATTACTATCTTTTGTTATTTTGTTTGCCCCGCCGGATGAAGATTCTTCCTTTAATCCTTTTTTCGCCCAATTAAGATCCTCGTCTTCTAAATAGATCTGTTCCAACAAGTCTTGGGCCCATGGCTCACTTCGAAGCGAATGGAGAATACGGTAAGAGACAATTTTAACTGGCGTCGCTTCACTCCAGATGGCCTCTTGTAGTCCCCGCCAATGATGAGTGTTGGAGAAATCATTTGAGGTGAGGGCATCGTCACAGATCGTACAAACTGTAATAGAAGCATTGTTTGCCTCAAGCTTAAATGATTTGAGATTTTCAGTTGATGCACATAGATCACATTGAGAATTCATGGATGTCCTTAAATATGGCCTAGCATCGGAAATTGTTTTTGATGCCAGAAAGGGTAGATAGGTTTTGTTGCACTTACTGTATCGAGCTTTTTGATGTGATCAGCTGAGAGTTTCCAACCGACGGCACCAAAATTTTCAATCAGCTGTTTTTCATTGCGGGCACCAATAACAATACTAGTCACTGTCGCACGCTGAAGAACCCAATTCAGAGCAACTTGTGGTACAGTTTTCCCAACTTCCTCGGCCACTTGATATAAAACATCCACGATGTTGTAGAGGCGCTCATCTTTTGAGGATATAAAAAAATCCTTGGCCGCTGCTCTGGTTCCAGGAGTTGGAGGATTTTTTCTCGTGATTTTGCCTGATAGGGCACCACCGGCCAAGGGGCTCCATACAATGGTAGAAACTTTTTGGTCAAGTCCCAAAGGCATCAGTTCCCATTCAAACTCTCGACCTACGAGAGAATAATAAGCTTGATTGGTCACGTATTTTGAAAATCCAAATTTCTCTGAAGCAGAAAGAGATTTCATAAGATGCCAGCCAGAAAAATTAGAACAACCAATGTAACTGATTTTCCCAGCAGTGATGAGATCATCTAAAGCACGTAACGTTTCTTCTACGGGAGTAAGAGCATCAAAGCCATGCATGTAATAGAGATCGATATGATCAGTGCCTAGACGGCGAAGACTCTCGTCACAGGCCTTCATAATGGCATGGCGAGAAGAGCTATAATCGTTGGGCCCATCGCCCATAGGAAAAGTTGACTTCGTTGAAAGAAGAATTTTGTTTCTTTTGCCCTTGATGGCGGCCCCTAAAATTTCTTCAGAGAGTCCTTTTGAATAGACATTGGCCGTATCAAAAAAGTTGATTCCATGTTCAAGGCATAGATCTACAAGGCGAGTGGCCTCTTTAACATCGGTATTTCCCCAAGATTTAAAAAAATCGTTTCCTCCACCAAATGTCGCTGTTCCAAAACTCAGAACAGGTATAGATAAACCAGCACTGTTGAGTTTTCTGTATTCCATATGATAGCTCCTACTTTAGGAGCTATCATAACAAATAAGTTTTAACCGGGGGACTGAGAATTTTGTTTTTTCCATTTTTTGTTGTCTTCGCGCTGAATCTGCTTTCGAAAATTAAGTTCCATCTCCTTCCAAGCGTCCATCGGTTCCAGGAAGTTGATCACAAATTGTCCTTCTAAAATACGAACTTCACTTACATTCACTTGAGCAGCTCCACTTTTCATGATGATCCTTTTGTCATGGAAGGTTTCGGACAGAATACATCTATCAATAAAGAGGCCAGGAGATTTCATGTGATTTCAGTTAGAAGGAGCGATGCAGGGTGCATTTAGGGTAGTCTCAGAAAGATACCTCAACTACTATAAGGTCACTTATGAGAGTCATTTCAATGGTCCCATCGTGGACGGAGACATTAATTGAAGCAGGCGTGAATGTGGTTGGCCGCACCCGTTTTTGTATTCATCCCAAAATGTTAATCCCTGTTGTGGGTGGGACAAAAGATTGGGATTTAAAAAAAATTGCGGCCTTAAATCCTGATCTTATCATTTTAGATAAAGAAGAAAATCCTATCAGCATGTCTCTTGAAGCGGAGTTTCCTTATTTTGCCACTCATGTGAGTTCAGTTTTAGATATGCCAAGAGAATTAAATTCTCTTGGGGCCAAGTTGAATAATTCAGTTCTTCTTCAGTATGCCGAGGCCTGGGAAAAGGTTCCTTTATTTAAGAGGCCTTTGGATCTGGATAATTTTCCTGGAATCGTAGAGTGGGGATTAAAACCTCAAACAAAAATAACCAAGGTTATTTATGTCATTTGGAAAAATCCTTGGATGAGTGTCAGTCGGGATACGTTTATAGGGTCCATGCTTGAATTGTGTGGCATGCAGGCCCTTATTCCGCAGTATGATGAAAAGTATCCGGTAATTGATTTAGTGAATATGCCTGACAAAAAATCAACCTTGCTTCTTTTTTCAAGCGAGCCTTATCACTTTTTAAAGAATAAAGATGGACTTAAAGAACTTGGATTTCCGCATGCTTATGTGAATGGAGAGAGTTTTAGCTGGTTTGGTGTAAGGAGTTTAAGGTTCCTCATTAATTAGAGGACATTCTTAAAATCAATGGTTATAAGGCTCCATCACAATGAATGAGGAATTATATGGAAGATGGATATTGGTTAGGCCAAGCAGATAAAATGAAGATGGAATCTTTAACCCAAGAATTGGCGAAACTAAAAGTGGAACATAAAGGTTTTGCGAAAGCTAAAAAGACTCTTTCAGTAGAAGAAAAAGAATCGTGGAGAGTGAATTCTCAGAGAACAAATCAGATTTTTATTGAAATCAAAGAATTAAGACTAAAAAATATTTTAGAAGCGGCCAGAGGTTAGGCTTTTTTAAGCTCCATAATCTTTTCAAATATTTTAAGCCCTACATAGGCATCACTGGCAGCATATTTGATTTGTGCTGGAGTGAGGTGCATGTTTTCCCAGTTAGTAACTTTGGCCGCTTTGGAAAGTCTTTCACCTAAAAAAATCCCAGTCAGTGCTCTTAGACCAAAACTCGTAAAACCCAAATTTCCCGCCTCATGAGAGAGGTCCACAAATCCTTGTGGCTCAAAAGCATGAAGTTTTTGAAAGCCCTTAATATCATCACGAATACCCACACCGGCCTTGATGATGTTAGCATTCGATAAAATCTGGGTAAGCTCTTTTGGAAAAGGTATTTTATTTAAGCGAAAGAGATAAGCACAATCCTCAGTGGCCAATTGAAGAAGAGAGACCTGGTAGACCTCACCTTTTTGAAAGCTAGGTCGAGTTTCAGTATCAAATCCCAGAATTTTTTCTTTGAGAAGAAGAGCAATGGCCTTCAAAGCACCTTCAAAGGTCTCAATGACGATAATCTTGCCTCGGTACTCATGCATAGGGAGTTCGTTAATCTGCTCTTTGGTGATGTGTTTCAGGTAGTCTATAGTCATTTGAGGAGATCATCCATCAATGGGGAGGGATCGGCAAGTCCGTGGGCCATGTAAGTCATCCAAACGGTTAAGAATTACCTTGTTTTATGATGTCATTAGGATAAAACAAGCAACATCATGCTTAAATTTAATGAAATGGCCCTCCATGAAGTCCTTCTGAAAAACCTAAATGTTCAAGGTCATCTCACGCCCACACCCATTCAGGCCGAGGCCATTCCATTTTTGTTAGAAGGATATGATCTTTTGGGAATCGCTCAAACAGGTACGGGTAAAACAGCAGCGTTCTCATTACCGATTATTCAGCATCTTTTAAATAAACCTCTTAAACGTGAAGTTGCACTCCCAAGAATTCTTATCCTATCTCCAACCCGAGAACTTTGTTCGCAGATACATACCAGTATCATGGGGTATGCCCAAGATTTGCATCTGAGGAGTTGCGCAATTTATGGTGGAGTGGGGCAAGGAGAGCAGGTTAGGGCCCTCAAAGATGGCGTAGATATTGTTGTCGCAACTCCAGGAAGATTACTTGATCTTATAGAGCAAAGGCATTTACGTCTTTCAAAAGTGGAAATATTTGTTTTAGATGAAGCTGACCGCATGCTTGATATGGGTTTTATTGACGATATCAAATCAGTCATTCATCGTTTGCCATCTGTTAGACAGACCATGCTTTTTTCGGCCACGATGCCAGATGATATTGCAGATCTTGCTGGTAGGATGCTTAAAAATCCTAAACGTGTTGAAGTCACCCCAGTATCTTCAACAGTTGATAAAATTCAACAGAAAGTTATTTATTGCAAAAAAAATGATAAGTTTCAGCTCTTAAAAAAAATCATCAAAGAAGAAGAGACAGAACTTGTTTTGGTTTTCACAAGAACTAAAAATGTCGCTGATAATGTGGCTGAGTATCTGGCCCAGAATCGTATGCCTTCAAAAGTCATTCATGGTGATCGAAGCCAGGCGGAACGAGAAAGTGCCCTTGATCATTTTAAAAATGGTGTTATCAAAGTTTTGATTGCTACCGATATTGCATCACGAGGCCTGGATGTGCCGGGTGTAAGCCATGTGATTAACTTTGATCTCCCTCGAGAAGCTGAAAGTTATGTGCATCGAATTGGAAGAACAGCTCGTGCAGGTAAAGAAGGAAAAGCGATCTCGTTTTGTGATGATTCAGAAAAAAACTTTTTAGAAAAAATTCAACAACTCATTCAGCTCTATCTTCCCTCAGAAAAATATGAAGGAAAGTTTGAAGTCTTAAAATTTAAAGGTCTGGTGGGGAAAGTCACTGCACCCACTCCTGGCAAGAGCCAGGAGAAGTCGGCCTACCTAGATCACTCTAAGAGGCAAAAGGTTCTTGGAGTCGGAGAAAAAAGACAACATCCAGGTTTTAAAAAAACTAAAAAACGTCGTTAATACCATTCTGTTGATGGACTCATTTATTTTCTTTTAGGCGGGCCGCAAGAGAAAAGTTTTTTGCTCCAGCATTTCTTGCCATGTCCATAACTTCCATGGCCGAAGCTAACATTGATTGGCCATCACCTTCAAGAATGACTGAGTCAGTTTTAAGTGACTTAAGACCTTGAGAGATTTTATCTTGAAGCTTATCCATACTTACTTTTTCACCTTGCACGGCCAGCTCTCCAGCTTTTGATAGAGAGACAACCAGCACCAAGTCTGATTTATCGCTAACAGAACTTGATTCCGGAAGATTTAAATCTAATCCTGATTCTATGGCCGCAGACGAACTCACCATGAAAATGATAAGGAGAACTAACATAATATCAATCAATGGGGTCATGTTAATGTCAGATACAATATCGTCTTGACCGGAGTCTTGATTTTTAAATGACATAAATTACTTCCTTGTTTTAGTAAGAATAAGCATCTCTGTTGTATCTGCAAGTTTATTACGGAAGTCTTGAGCAATACCATTTACTTTTGTTTGGAAGTAATTATAAAAAATAACTGCGACTACTGCCACCACGATGCCTGCTGCTGTAGCGATAAGAGATTCAGAAATACCCCCAGCAACGACACTGAAACCACTTTTACCAGTGGCCCCGATGGCCCTAAAAGATTCCATTATTCCAAGAACCGTACCGAAAAGACCAATAAATGGAGCAGAACTACCAATGGTTCCAAGAATCCATAAGTTTTGTTTTAGGAAACTGTTCACTTCTTGAAGACGACGATGGATTTTGTCGTTTAAAGCTTCTGCACCTGAAAAGTGATCATCGAGCAGAGGTTCATGAGCGTGAGTGATAACCCCTGGTGTGTTTTTAAGAATCCATTTAAGGTCACTTATTTTGCTGCTAGAAATAGCTTGCTGGATCTCTGAATCGACTTTTTTATAATCTTTAATAAAAGATCTGAGAACGAAGTATTTATGAATTGCAACTGTCCACACGAGTACTGAACAAACGGCAAGTGGGTACATGATGAATCCACCTTGATGGAAAATAGTCATAGCGTTCATGTAAAATCCTTGTTTTATATTTTTAATATCATTTATGAGAAACCAAAAGTTTAAGTAAGTAAATATGGTGCAGATAAAGGGCCAAGATGACTTGGGTGGGCCCTTAGATCTAAAAGATAGATAACAATAAACGGTGGATCAGTTCTAGTGAGAGATTTAATAATAACGAGTGTCTGGTAGACTAGCTTGTGCTTCAAAAAAGAATTTATCAAGTTGAGCTTCATGCTCAAATTGTATCGTGAAATTGAAGAAGATGAAAGATGGTGTGACGCGGCGCTCTTTTTTTCCTAAAGAGACTGTAGCCGTTTCAAGACATCGGCCGCTTCATCAAGATTATTCTTGGCAAGCCTAATCAAATCCACCAATTCTTTTTGAGTGATAAGTCCATTGCCAAGTTTTTGGCAACCAACTGACTCGATAGGGTCTGTAATGGAGTAGATAGATGAATGTTGTGGCCAGAGGTTGTCTTGTTTATTACTGCCACCAGCACAGAGTGGAATATAGTGATCAATTTTAAAATGTTTTCTCGTCTCGCCCATATTAAAACCGAGGTCGTTTTTATAAATGAGAAAAATACCATTTTTTCTATCTTGAGAAACATCTCTGCGACAATAAGCGATATTTTCAGGGTAACGGTACGAGTCAGGATTGGCACAAAAAGAGCCTGGAGTCAGAGAGTTATCAGGTCCTTTAGGATAATCAATAGCAAAGGCTTGAGTCGTAATAACAAGGAGGAGAAATAAAAATATTTTTTTCATTCTTAAACTCTACGGATTCGTTTTTTTATAGTCAATTATTTCTTATGTTAGGATTAAGTTAAAATAATAAAAAGGAGTAGATGTATCTTGTAACGTCCCTATCCATCAACATTGTTTATATAAACTGGCCCTTTAGTCTTATTAACAAAAATTCATTCTTCGTTTTAAGATTTTTTTTCTTACGATGACAGAACTGATCATAAAAAAAAATGAAGTGAGTACCTTTAGCCGATCATAATTAATGACAACAGGTTTTTTTTTCTTTTCTTTTATTCGTAGCGTATCAATAGAGTTTTATAGTTCTCACAAACCTCAAAAGGAAAATATATGAAATCTAAATTACTCTTGATACTTTGCCTCACGAGTATCGGTTCTTACACTTTTGCAACAGGTACTTCTTACACTAATGCCAATATACGAAAACAAGCTGATTCTCAAATGCAGGGAACGGCGGCCGAAGTTGAAATCACTCGAAAAATTCGTGACCGTATCACTTCAACTGAATCACTTTCCATGCATGCTAAAAATATTACGATCGTGACTCTGGGAGACACCGTTACTCTTTCTGGGACGGTAACAAGTCAAGAAGAAGTAACTTCATTAACAGATATTGCTAAAAAGTATTCTGGATCAAAAATAATAAAAACTAATTTTCGTATAACTAAATAATCACTAACCATCCAACGGAGGATAGACACATGGGTTTCGACATGAAAAAGAAAGGCAGTAATGCCGTTTTCGGTATCTTCAACGACCGTCTTACACTTGAGCGTGCAGTGGATGAACTTAAAGTTTCTGGTTTTAGAAACTCTGATATTTCAATTCTTATGCAAGATCGTGGTGAAACGATAGATTTTGCTCACCAAAAAAATACAAAAGCTCCTGAAGGTGTTGCAACTGGCGCATCTGCCGGAATCTTAGGTGGCGGAATTTTAGGATGGTTGGCCGGAGCTGGTGCTCTTGCAATCCCTGGAATCGGCCCTTTTGTAGCAGCAGGCCCAATCATGGGTGCTATTGCTGGTGCAGGTATCGGTGGTACAGTCGGTGGAATTTCTGGAGGTCTTATCGGTCTTGGAATTCCTGAATACGAGGCCAAGCGTTATGAGACTTTTGTAAAAGAAGGTGGCATGCTTATTTCTGTTCACGTAGATAATAAGGAATGGTCTTCTAAGGCCAAAGATCTACTTGAAAAATGTGGTGCCCGTGACGTTGCTCGTGTAGGCGAAGAAAGAGATTCATTCATTGGTAACCGTGTTATGGACTCATCTAGTAGCTCTGATATTCCTGACGGTGGTAGAAGTCTTTAAGTTTAAGTCATTGGGCCCTAAGAAAGAAATTTCTTAGGGCCTTTTTAAATTCTCAGATCCACTTCGAAAGTAGAGTACTAATCAAGTCTTAAGTTTTCAATTTTACCGTTACAAGATGTTCCTTCTGATCTTGATGGAAGGGAATTCTTCCATTCTCAATCATCTGCCCATCAAGTTCAACCGAGGCTTCAATCTGATTATTGAGGACATTAATTTTATAATTATGATAGGTCATTTTAAATCCATCCCACTCTTGAGGTATGCACGGTTCAATTATAAAATAATTATTCTGCACTCTAAGACCTAGAATGGATTCGATGGCCGACCGATACATCCAGCTAGCAGATCCGGTGTACCAACTCCAACCACCTCGGCCCACATGAGGAAAAACACCATAGATGTCTGCAGAGATGACGTAGGGTTCAACTTTATATTTTTGTGCACCTGTGCGGGTTGAGGAGCGGTTGATTGGGTTAATAAGAGCAAAAAGCTCTGTGGCCGTTTTTCCATCTTTAATTGCAGCATAGGCCATCAAGGTCCAGATAGCGGCATGAGTGTACTGGCCTCCATTCTCACGGACTCCAGGTACATAACCCTTGATGTAACCTGGGTCCGCATCACTTTTATCAAAAGGAGGTGTGAAAAGTTTAATGATCTGGTCTTCACGGTTAATAAGATGTTTGTTTACTGACTTAAGTGCAGTTTTACCTCTTACTGGATCCCCTTCGCCGGAGATCAGAGACCAGGACTGGGCTATAGCATCGATGCGGCACTCTTCATTTTCATGGGAGCCCATTTTGTCTCCGTTATCAAAATAAGCTCTAAGATACCATTCACCATCCCAGGCATTTGTTTCGATGGAGTTTTTTAAAAATTTAATGTGGTTTAAATATTTTTCTGCTCTGATGTGATCTTGTTTTTTTTCACATTGAGGAACAAATTCTTTAAGCGTTTTAATTAGAAACCATGCCAGCCAAACACTTTCACCTTTACCTAAGTTTCCAACCCGACTCATACCATCGTTCCAGTCTCCTGAACCCATAAGTGGAAGCCCATGATCGCCAACTTTAAGACTTCGGTCAATGGCACGAGTGCAGTGTTCAAAAATAGAAGCTTCTTTTTTGGAGATGTCAGGTTGAGTGTAGCTTTCATCATGACCTTCAGAAAGAAGAGGAGTATCGATAAAGGGAACCATCTCATCTAAGATGGAATAGTCACCAGTCACTTCAACATAATAATTGACGACATAAGGTAGCCATAACAAGTCATCTGAGAAACGAGTACGAACTCCTCGGCCAGTTGGTGGATGCCACCAATGCTGAACATCTCCTTCAGGAAATTGTCTTGAGGCCGCAAGTTTTATCTGAGCACGAGTGATCTCAGGATGGGAATAAACCATGGCCATCACATCTTGTAATTGATCCCTGTAACCAAAAGCACCGCCGGATTGATAAAAGGCCGAACGGGCCCAGATCCTGCATGCAAGAGTTTGATAGAGAAGCCAGCGATTAACGAGCATATCCATGGAAGCGTCAGGAGTTTTAATCGTGATGCTCGTAAGTGTTTTATCCCAGTAGAGTTTAACGTCTTTAAATGCATTTTCTATGGTCTGGGGGTTTTTATAAATTTCTGATAATCTTAAGGCATCTTCTTCATTTTCCCCTTGCCCAATTAAAATAATGATTTCTTTTTCTTCGTTTGCATCTAAATTAAAACTTGATTGCATGGCGCCGCACGGATCAATACCGCCGCCCACCTTATCATTGAGGGTATTTCTTAACATGGCCGCAGGTTTGTCCATGGAACCATTTCGTCCAATAAATTCTTTCCTATCACCTGTGTAACTTTTGTTAGTCCCGCTAGAACTCATGAAGGCCACTCGATGGGCAAACTCATTATTATATGTATTTTTTGCTAAAAGACATTGGCCCCTCTCATTCCAGAGAGTGACAAGAGTTTGGGAAGATTGGGCACGTGAGAAACCCAAGACCCAATCAATATAACTTGTTACAGAAAGCGCGCGTGGTTTTGAATTTAAGTTTTTAAGTTTTAATCGAATTATTTTAACTGAATCTTCAAGAGGAACAAACATGGTAAGGGCATGGGATAATCCATGTGAGTTATGATGAAACTCACTGTAACCGTGGCCATGGTTGATCATATAGGATTCTGAACTTCTGATAGGAAGTGGAGTGGGAGACCAGAAAACACCACTTTCTTCGTCCCGAATATAAATTGCTTCAGAAGATGGATCAGACACGGGATCATTTGACCAAGTGGAGAGTCTGTTTTCACGGCTATTAATGGACCATGTGTAACCGGATCCAGATTCGGACACAATAAATCCAAAATCTTTTTTATTTGCGATGACATTGATCCATGGAGAAGGTGTCCATTGCTCGTCTTTAAGACATATCACATACTCTTTACCGTCGGGACTGAATCCTCCAAGACCATTGGAAAATGTAATCTCTGGTTGTGGGAGAGCGACTCGAGGATAATCTTTTTTCTGTACAGTCGGAATAAAACGGGCCGGAAGCACTTGCTCATATGGTCTTCGTTTTAACTGGTCAGCAAGGGTACCTTTATCTGCAAAAAGACTCACGCGGGCCACGGACTTAATCAAAGTCAAATCTTGTTCAGGAATCAGATCTGCTCGTCTGATGAAAATACCACCAGGTTTATCAAGGAGTGAATGAAAACCACTGATAAGGATCTGGCGCATAAGTTCATCTTGCAGATTCTGCATATAACTAGTGGCATGCTCATTTAAAATAACCAGATCAATCTTAAGTCCCTTAAGTCTTAAGTATTCATGACCTCGTAAAAGTTCGCGGATCATATCCATATCTTTTTCTTCCTGAATTCGAGTCAGTAGAATAGGTAAGTCTCCACTGATACCATAGGCCCATAAAGCTGATTGATTTTTAATATTAGCAATCAGAACTTGAGACTGAGCACGAAGATAGGGAGCAAGATACATGATCCTCCCACCCAATCGTTGATATAGGTGGGCCTTCTCAACAGAGATATTTAAATGACGAAGGCCAATTTGACTTTTTACCCAACCAAGATTGACTTGGCGTAAGAATATATGTTGGTCATGGTATTTTTCTGAAAGCCTTATGGCCTCCGCTTTTGAATAAACTAGTCCGGTGGAAAAAGTGAGCTTTGCAGTTTCATGAGGTTTAATACATATTCTTTGACGTAAAGAAAAAATAGGATCAAGAACGGCACCAACAGTGTTCGTGAGATCAATTTCGTTGGTCATCACAATGGGATTTTTAACCGTGCGGCCACGACCTAAAAAGCGGTTTCGGTCTGTCTCATACTGAAGAGGTCCAACAGCATTGGCCTCAATAGTCAGAAGATGTAAACTCCACAATTCAAGATCATCTTTGGATCTTAGTCGCCTATTGGCAAAAAGTGCATTTGTTTCAGCATGAAATTCTGTTTGGATAAAAAGATTACTAAAAGCAGGATGGGCCGCATCATCATTAGATTTTGCCAATACCACTTCCATATAACTTGTTATTTCTAGTTCCAAAGTTTCATTTGAGTGGTTGGTTAAAGAAATTCTTCGCATCTCCACATTATCTTCTGAAGAAATGATGACTTCAGTATGAGTCGTGACGTTGTGATCAGTGCGGATAATCTCAATTTTATCTTCAGAAAAGTGGGCCTCATAAGATTTGGGTTTACTTTCAACGGGCCGAAATCCTGTTGACCAAACTTTTTGAGTGTTCATATTTTGAATGTAGATAAACTGTCCCCAATTATCTTGAGTTGCATCTTCCTTCCAACGAGTTACCATGCGTTCTTCACATTTTGAAAATCCTGATCCCGCGGTAGACATCATGACCGAATAATTTCCGTTAGAGAGAATCTGAGCTCTGGGAGTAGAAAGTGATGGATCACTGTAGATGCGAGCGTGATGATTTTCACTAAAACGCGCAAAACTTTCAATATGAGTTTCCTCAGCTCGAGGTTTGGCGATCTGTGTAATGGCAGGGATTCTTTCTTGCAGGAGGAGCTGAACCGCTTTCACTCGAGGTTCAGTATGAAAACGTCTCTGCATAATAGATTTATTTAAAAGATTATTTATCGAGATTAGACTCATCCCTTGGTGATGGGCCATGTAGGATTTTAAGATGACGGATTTTTTATCTTTAGGCACTCGTTCTGGTGTGTAATCAATTGACTCATAAAAACCATAGTGCCCAAGTACAGAAATCTTTTCTAAATGATTAAGATTGGCCAATGCCTCACGAGGCAGAACCATCGCAGCGAGCATTGTAGAATAAGGAGAAATCACGAGCTCATCTCTAAGACCACGTTTTAAACCAAGACCTGGAATACCGAAAGGGCCGTACTGGTAATTAAAATTTAAGTCTCGAGCATTGTAACCAGCTTCCGAAACACCCCAAGGAATTTGGCGCTGACTTCCATACTCAATTTGTCTTAATATGATTGAATCATAAGTTTGATCAAGAAGAGTTCCTTCATACCTTCTCATCACAAGTAGTGGCATGAGGTATTCAAACATCGTGGCACTCCAAGAAACCAGAGCACGGCTTCCTACAACAGTTGTCAGTTGACGACCCAAACGAAACCAATGTGCATCGGGCACATCACCTTTAGCGATAGCAAAAAAGCTAGCAAGACGAGATTCAGAGGCAAGAAGATCATAATATGAGTTATCTTTTCGTCCTTCGCTGGCATTAAAACCAATAGTGAAAATTTTTCTCTCTTTATCGAAAAGAAACGAAAAATCCATGGCGAGATATAGTTCTTGGCAGGTGGCCGCCATCTGATGAAGGCGTGAACGTAATTGTAAGTCATCCTGGTTTTGATCAGCGATCTGGGATTCAACTTGATGAATCGTTCTTTGAAGCCAAATAAATGTTTGAGGATCTTCTTCAGATGTTAAGGCCTGCGCCAGTTTTTTTATCTCGTAAATTTTGTTAAGAATTTCTGTTAGGGATTCATTTTTGGATTCAGAGACTTTTGATATGAGTTTGAGTATATGCTTAAAAGATCCAGTTTGTGCTAATGGAGATTTTTTCTGAAGTTCATTTAGAGTTTCAGATAAAAGCCCCAAGCTATCTTTAAGTCCTTCTTGGTAGTGTTCATTTTTATAAGGACCTTCAGATAATTGAAGACATGCTTGTTTAAGTGCTACAAGGTGACCTGCGAGGTTACCACTATCAACAGTTGAAACATATCTAGGTTGAAGAGGTTCAAGTGTCATGGTGTCGTACCAATTATAAAAATGTCCGTAGAGACGTTCAAGCTTTTTTAAAGTACCAAGTGTATGTTCTAAGGTATTTACCATCTCTACAAAACCGATATAACCAAGATCATAGGCCGAAAGAGTTGAAAGAAATTGTAGACCCATGTTTGTTGGAGAAGTTCTATGGGCCAATACCGGAACGGGGTCTTCTTGAAAATTATCAGGAGCGAGATAGTTATTAGAAGCTCCCGCAAAACTTTCAAAAAATCTCCAGGTCATTCGTGCGTATCGGCGGTACTGATGGATCTCTTCTTGAGTGAGGGGGGTAAGTTTGGGTTTCGTTCTGGCCCTTGTGGCCCGGGCCACGATGGGTGATAAGCTCCAAGCAATAAGAAATGGGCTTGCAATCAGAAGAGTTGAAGGATTGATTGCCAAAATGAGAAAGGCCGTGAAAGCAGAAAAAATGGGACCTGAAGAAATGATATCTTTAATTCCAAAACGTTGATGAGTTTGAGTCTGAGTTTGAGAAAATGTCACCCACTCAAGCATGTATTTTTTTGAAACAGACATGCGATATAGAGCTCGAACGATGGCATCTACTTGGTCAAGGGCCATAGAAGGCATAAAAATGAACATGAGAACAATCTGCTCTATTCTTTTTTTTGCCTCTCTTAAGCAGGACCCTAAGTGTTCTCTCCAAGTACTTTCATGTTTTCTAAAAAGATCACTGAATGATGGTGCGTAAACGGGAAAACTTAAAGTGATAATGATCACCACTGTCCACTTTATAGGATTACCGTCCAAGACAGTCCAACTTAAAACTAACCACGTAAGAATGGCCAGATTAGATAAGCTTCGGCGTAAATTATCAAAGATTTTCCATCGAGAAATAAGAGGAAGATTATTTTTAACCCATTTGTTTTTACTGTTGGGTACAAAGGGTAAAAGCCATAAGGAGATTTGCCAGTCTCCACGGGTCCAGCGATGCATTCGTTTAACGAAGACTTCAAAACTAGAAGGAAAATCATCAATAAGTTCAAGATCAGTCGTGAGACCTACACGTGCATAACTGCCTTCAAGGAGATCATGACTTAAAACAGAATTCTCAGGAACTCTTTCTCCAATTACTTTTTCAAAAGCATCAACAACATATAATCCCTTACCAGTGAAGCTTCCTTCATTAAAAAGATCTTGGTAGACATCAGAAACTGCCGTGGTGTAGGGATCAATTCCGGTGTTGCCTGAAAAAATTCGTGAGAAACCTGTTTTGGCGGATGAAACCAAAGACACTGTGATACGCGGTTGAAGAATTCCATATCCGCTTATAATACGATTTTTTTTTGGACAAAAAACAGGTCGATTTAGGGGATGGGTGATCGTACCAATAAGTCGTCTGGCATTTTGCAAAGGAAGTTGAGTATCTGCATCAAGGGTTATGACATATTTCACTTTTTTAAGGAAATCGATATCGATACCGTCAGATATGAAAGTCGTTTTTTGATCTCCTCGAAGAAGACGATTAAATTCTAAAATTTTTCCACGTTTTCTTTCCCAACAGATCCATTTTCCTTCGAAGGCATTAAAGTGGCGAGATCGATGGAAGAGATAAAATCTGGCATTTGTTTTTTGATCATAACGACGATTCAAATCGTCAATGAGTTGATGGGCCAGTGAGAGGAGGTCTTTATCTTGGTCAGTAGTTTCTGTGTATGCATCTGTAAGATCCCCCAGAATAGCAAAATAAATGTGAGGGTCTTGGTTAGCGAGATATTGTACTTCCAGATTTTCCACTAATCCATGAATGGTATTCTTGTCAATGAGAAGACAAGGTACAACCACCATCGTCGTATCTTCTTCTTGAATCCCTTTTTCGGTTTCCATGCGCGGAAGGCGCTTTGGTAAACGAAGGAGAGTTATAAAATAATTTAAAATACTGATGGAGAAATCTGAAAGAGGAATGGCGACCAGAAACAATAAAAAAAAGGTCTTAAGTGGGCTGTGATCTGACACAGGAAAAAGGGTCAGGATCAGAGAAGAAAAAAAGATCATAAGGAGGGACAAACTTCCAAAATAGATAAAAGTTGGATCTTCATCAATAAACCTGACAATCTTCTCTTTCATAGGAGATTTATAACGAAGTACATCCTCTAACTCAAAAACTCCTTGTTCAATAAGATAATATCCCACATGCATTTGAGTCTTATGGGCAAGCTCAATGGCCTTCTTGGCCACTTGAATTTCTGTGAATTCAGTATATTTAAAAATTCGTTCAATCTCTTTGCGATAAGAATCTCTTGTGGCCTGATCCATTTTTGAATAGGCTCCTTGAGGATCAAGGGCAAGTTCTGGATCAACTAAACTCACGTCTTCAAAAAACTCATGCCAATCAATATTAGAAATAAGACGCATACTGGAAATGATATTTCCAATAGTCACTTGCGCAGCGGCCTGGCGAAAATGTTCAAGTTGAGCAATGTCATTAATACTTGTGCAACTGGACTGTAAGAGGTTTTGAAGCCATTCAAAAGCTTTTGAGATATTTGGATCCTGATCTCTTAAACGTTGGATGAGCTGAACAATAAAAGGACGATTTAATTTTTCAAGTTTACTTATGTGACTTGAGAGAAATTGAACCAGGTGTTCAGACTTTGTATTGGGCCGAGAAGCTAGTTCAAGAAGTTCGTCGGCCAAGACATCGGCCTCTTCTCTTTTATGACGGGCAAAAATGATTCTTTGAACTAAGGGATGAAGTCCTTGGATAAGGGAGATTCTGAATGTAATAGCAATGGCCCACAACTCCCCAATAGTAAGAGGTGTGATTTTTTGGTAAGCGCACACAAATCGTTTGATCTCTTCAAGGTCAAGCCTAGAGTCAGATTTGACCACAAAAGTGTAAGCTATAGCATAGACTCGTGGATAACCCGCAAATTCTCCTTCTTTGACCTTTGGCAACTCATCATAGAAGTTTTTTGGAAGATCTCGTTTAATGCTTCTGAGTTGATCTTCAATAATGTGAAAGTTATCCATGAACCATTCAGAAGCTGGTGTGAGATGCTGTATCGAGAAATGTTTAGTTAAAAAAAGGTAAGCTTCTAATAAATCTTCTGAAGATTGTTGAATTTCAGAAAGTAGATTTTTGCTTTTGTGTTTTCCTTCCATGACTTTAATGTCTTGCGCCAGTTGCGTGGCCATGTTTTCCATCCGCTCCATACTTAGAACATCAGAAGAAAACTGGTCATCATCCAACAAGTCAGATGAGTATTGTACAAAATTCATTGGACCTACATGGGGAAAGTGGGTGGGTGCTGATACATTCATAAAACACTTTTATTGCTAAAGGTCTCGGCACAGTACGGTGCTTTGTGAGGAATGTATCTCGTGGCAACTTCATAGAGAACCCATGTGTCACGAAATTTAGGATAAATTAAACACGTGCATTCGTATTGAACCGTTAAATAATGACACTTAGACGCTTCCCGTAAATTAAGCAGCCACACTGTTGGCTGCTTTTCGGTAGTTATCTACAAAAGTGTAGAACCTGTTAAGTTTCTCGTCCATTTCTTT
>Ga0247844_1002488_pt1 | contig 29953 bp, 28 predicted proteins | sample LaCtaG_FD_192421 | JGI IMG/M metagenome (GOLD analysis project Ga0247844, IMG submission 192421) | Freshwater microbial communities from meromictic Lake La Cruz, Castile-La Mancha, Spain - LaCruzMarch201714.5m_1 | ecosystem: Environmental > Aquatic > Freshwater > Lake | place: Spain: Castile-La...
TGCGCGGCGCGCAGGCCGCTCTGGCTGCTGGCGCCCAAAAGCTCACCCTGCCCGTTTCGGCCAGCCCGGCCCACTCGATGGCCAATGTGCGCAAAACGCCCGAGGACATGGTCGAAGAAGTCAAGGCGGTTTTGCGCCTGAGAGACGAGATCGCTCCCGGCGTACCGGTAGAAGTGGGGATGTCCACCGCCTTTGGCTGCACCTTGCAAGGCCCAGTGCCTGAAGCCGATGTGCTGCGTTTGGCCCATTTGCTGGCCGAGGCTGGCGTGGACGAAATTGGCCTGTCGGACACCACCGGCATGGGCAACCCTGCGCAAGTGCAGCGTTTATTCAAACGCATGTTCCAGGAAATCGGCCCTCTCACAGGTGCCGCTCACCTGCACAACACCCGGGGCTTAGGACTGGCCAATGCCTTGGCCGCTTACGAGGCGGGCGTGCGCTCGTTTGACAGCTCGCTCGGGGGTCTGGGCGGATGCCCTTATGCACCAGGGGCTTCGGGCAATGTGGTGACCGAAGACCTGGTGTTCATGTTTGAGGCCATGGGAATCAGCACCGGCATTGACCTGGACCTGCTCATCGCGGCACGCGATCCTTTGAGAGCCGGGCTGCCCGGCGAACCCCTGTACGGCATGACGCCCGCGGCGGGACTGCCCAAGGGCTGGCACAGCCTTTGAGCACGATTTTTGCACCTCAATCACCCGTCAAGACGCTGGCATTACAACCTTGAACCCGCATAATCGGGCCCCATGGACAAGCTCAAAGCCTTCGAAACCTTCGTCGCGGTGGCCACCAAAGGGAGCCTGACCGCCGCCGCGCGCACCGAGGGCGTGGCCCCGGCCATCATCGGCCGCAGGCTCGATGCGCTGGAAGAAAACCTGGGTGTGAAGCTGTTGGTGCGCACCACGCGGCGCATCACGCTCACGCACGAAGGCAGTGCTTTTTTGGAAGATTGCCAGCGCTTGATCTCCGATGTGGCCAACGCAGAAGCCAGTGTGTCGGCTGGCGGCGTCAAAGCCAGCGGGCATTTGCGCATCACGGCTCCGGCCGGTTTCGGACGCAGGCATGTCGCCCCCTTGGTGCCACGCTTTCGCGAACTGCACCCCGATGTCTCCATATCGCTGAACCTGAGCGACCGGGTGGTGGACCTGGCGGCCGAAGGTTTTGACTGCGCGGTGCGCGTGGGCGACCTGCCCGACAGCTCTCTGGTAAGCGTGCGCATGGCCGACAACCGACGCCTGTGCGTGGCCACACCGGACTATCTGGCGCGGCATGGCACGCCCGCACAACCCTCGGACCTGCTGCAACACGATTGCCTGACCTTGTCGAGCGATGCCTCGCAAACCCGGGGCTGGGCCTTTCGCAGCCCAAAGGATGGCGGGCACGAGGTGGTGCACCTGCGTCCGGGTGGGCCGCTCAACTGCTCGGACGGGCAGGTGCTGCACGACTGGTGCCTGGCCGGTTACGGCATCGCCTGGCGCAGCACCTGGGAAGTAGAAAGCGAAATCCGCTCCGGTCAGCTGGTGGCCGTGCTGGAAGACTTTGCCGCCCCGCCCAATGGCATTTACGTGGTATTTCCGCAGCGCAAGCACTTGCCGCTGCGTGTGAGGCTGTGGATCGATGACTTGAAACACCATTACGCACAGCCCGGTTACTGGCAAGTGGCCAAAGACTGAGTGCACAGAGACCACCAAGGACCATGTCGTTAAGGGCGTGCGGCCTGTGTCCCATCGCCCGTCGTTATCGCCCACCCCAAAAACGAATGCGCCCGCGAGAGCGGGCGCATCACACTGGGCGAGAAACTTTCGACCTGCTTTTACTTCTTCAAGCACTCCGACATGAAGGCCTTGCGCTCGTCGCCTTTTTTACCAGCGGCCTCGGCGTTACAGGTCTTCATTTTGTTTTGCTGCTTTTCTTGTTTGTTGGCACTCAGGCAGTCTTTCATGAAGGCTTTGCGCTCATCGCCCTTTTTGCCTTCAGCCTCTTTGTTGCAGGTGGCCATTTTGCTTTGCTGAGCTGTTTTATCGGCTGCAGGGGCAGATGCTGCTGGCGCAGCGGCTGTCGCAGCAGCCGCTGGCTTGACGGGGTCGGCGGCGAAAGCCACGCCAGAAACCAAGGCAAAACCCAAAGCGGCGATAGAAAAAGTATGACGCATGAGTGAACTCCCAAAAAATGATCCATGAACAAAAACACCACACAGGTTTGTGCAGTTCACAAATTAACGCTTCACAGTGACCATTGGGCGACAGCAGTTGTGACCAACTGTAATGGCGGCATATAAAACCGCCCATGACGCCTACCCTGCAGCGCTGACGTGTCCCGGCCCCGTAAAATCGTCCCCTATGCTTTCTGCCAAACAACATTTGCTCACGGCCCTGGCCGCCGAGCTTGAAAAACTCCAAACCGGCGCGGGTGTGCGTGCGGCCTTCGAATCGCCCAAAGTGGCCGCCCATGGCGACCTGGCCTGCACCGCCGCCATGCAGTTGGCCAAAGGTCTCAAGCAAAACCCCCGGCAGCTGTCCGAAACCCTGCGCAGCGCCTTACTGGCCACCCCCGCGTTCGAGCGCTGGGTCGACGCCATTGAGATCGCCGGGCCGGGCTTCATCAACATCCGTCTCAAAGACGCGGCCAAGCAGGCCGTGGTGCACGAAGTGCTGCAAGCGGCCGAGTGTTTTGGCGAGCAAGCCGCCCAGTCCAACAAAGTGCTGGTCGAATTCGTCTCGGCCAACCCCACCGGCCCGCTGCATGTGGGCCATGGCCGCCAAGCGGCTTTGGGCGACGCGATTTGTAACCTGCTGGCCACACAAGGCCAACAGGTCTACCGCGAGTTTTATTACAACGATGCGGGTGTGCAGATCGGCACTTTGGCCAACTCCACCCAGCTGCGTGCGAAGGGCTTCAAGCCGGGCGATGCCGAGTGGCCCGAGGCTGCCTACAACGGCGACTACATCCAGGACATCGCCAACGACTTTTTGGCAGGCAAAACCGTTCAGTCTGACGACCGCAGCTGCACGGCCAGCGGCGATGTGAATGACCTGGACGGCATGCGTGAGTTCGCCGTGGCCTATTTGCGTCGCGAGCAAGACTTAGACCTCAAAGCCTTTGACGTTCGCTTTGACAACTACTACCTGGAGTCGAGCCTGTACACCAGCGGTAAGGTCGATGCCGCCGTGCAAAAGCTCAACGAAGCAGGCAAGACCTACGAGCAAGACGGCGCGCTGTGGCTCAAGTCCACCGACTACGGCGACGACAAAGACCGCGTCATGCGCAAGGGCGACGGCACCTACACCTACTTTGTGCCGGATGTGGCGTACCACATCGCCAAGTGGGCGCGCGGCTTCACCCGCGTGGTGAACATCCAGGGCACCGACCACCACGGCACGATTGCCCGTGTGCGGGCAGGCTTGCAGGCGGCGAATGTGGGTATTCCCGAAGGCTATCCCGACTACGTGCTGCACACCATGGTGCGCGTGATGCGCGGCGGCGAAGAGGTCAAGATCTCCAAGCGCGCGGGCAGCTATGTCACGCTTCGCGACCTGATCGAGTGGACCAGTAAGGACGCGGTGCGATTCTTTCTGCTGTCGCGCAAGCCCGACACCGAGTACATCTTCGACATTGATTTGGCGCTGGCGCAAAACAACGACAACCCGGTGTACTACGTGCAGTACGCGCATGCCCGCATCTGCTCGGTGCTGGCGGCTTGGAAAGAAAAAGACAGTGGTGACGTGGCCAAACTGGTCCAAGCTGACTTGTCGCCCCTGCAAAGCCCGCAGGCCCACGCGCTCATGTTGGCCCTGGCCAAATATCCCGAAATGCTGACATCGGCCGCCACCGACTTCGCGCCGCACGATGTGACCTTCTATTTGCGCGACCTGGCCTCGCAGTACCACAGCTACTACGATGCCGAGCGCATTCTGGTGGACGACGAAGCGGTCAAACAAGCGCGACTGGCCTTGGTCGCTGCCACCGCGCAGGTGTTGCGCAACGGCCTCAAAGTGCTGGGCGTGTCGGCCCCGCAAAAAATGTGAACGGATCTGTCATGAACATCCACAGCCAACGCGGCGGTACTTTTCTGGGCTTCATCATCGGTCTGGTGCTGGGCTTGGGCGTTGCATTGGCCGTGGCCATTTATGTGACCAAGGTGCCCACGCCTTTTTCCAACAAGAACCAGCCCCGCTCGACCGCCCAAGACGTGCAGGAAAACGAAAAGAACAAGGACTGGAACCCCAACAGCGTTTTGCAACCCAAGGCGCCCGCCGAACCGCCCTCGCCACCCGATGCCAGTGCAGCAACAACGCCCCAAACTGCAGACAAAGCCCCCGACAAAGCCCCTGCTAACCCCCGACCCGCCGTAACGGCCGACCCATTGGGCGATTTGGCCAAAGCCAAATCAGGACTGAACACACCTGCCACGCCTGCGGCCCCCGCCGATGCCAGCGACCCGTTTGACTACGTGGTGCAGGTCGGCGCTTACCGCACGGGCGCTGACGCGGATGCCCAAAAAGCCAAGCTCGCGCTATTGGGGCTGGACGCCAAGGTTTCTGAGCGCGATCAAGCCGGACGCGTGGTTTACCGCGTACGCTTGGGGCCTTTCAGTGATAAAAACGCCGCTGAACGCGTTCGCGCCCAGCTCGAGAGCAATGGCATCGACAACACCTTGGTTCGCATGCAACGCTGAACCACCCACTTCGCACCCCGGGGTGCACCGACTACAGGAGTTCAAATGAAACGACGCCTTTTTTCAACAGCTATGCTGTCCGTCACCGCGTGGCTGGGCCATACTTCGGCTTGGGCCCAACAAGCTTTTCGCTCAGGCAAGGACTACATCACCCTCGAGCGCTCCGTGGCGACCGAAGCGGGCACTGGCAAGATTGAAGTGCTGGAGTTCTTCTGGTACAGCTGCCCCCACTGCAATCAGTTCGAACCTGCGTTCGAGCAATGGGCCAAAAACGCCCCCAAAGATGTGGTGGTGCGCCGCGTGCCCGTGGCCTTCCGGGATGACTTTGTACCCCAGCAGCGCCTGTATTACACCCTCGAAGCCATGAACCTGGTCGAGAAAATGCACATCCGGGTGTTCACCGCCATCCATGGTGAAAAGTTGATGCTCAACTCCGATGCGGCTGTGCTGGCATGGGCCGAAAAGCAAGGCATCGACAAAGCCAAGTTCGAACAGGCCTACAAGTCCTTTGGCGTGGCCACCAAAGCCAAGCGGGCCGTGCAGCTGCAAAACGACTTCAAGATCGAAGGCGTACCTTCGCTTGGCGTGGCGGGCCGCTTCTACATTGACGGCACCCTGGCCGGCAGCATGCCACGTGCCCTACAAGTAGCAGATGCGCTGATTGCCCAGAGCCGCCAGATCCGTTGAGCCTTCAGGCATCCCACCCGGATGCCCGCAGCGTCAAACACAGCCAAAGCCTGCCGCAGATGCGCGCGGGCTTTTTTGTGCCTGCCCTTTGATTTTTTGCCCGGCTGCGGGCGCGAGGCGGGGCGCTTGCACCTACAATGGAACAGATTCACAGCAAGATTCATGCCCCTCAAAACACCTTCCTCTCTTTGCTTGAGCTTCTGGCACCTGTTGGCCCTGTGCGCCAGCTTGCTGGCCCTGCCCAGCCATGCTGAAAAAGCCGACCGCGATCAGCCCATGCAAATCGAAGCCGACAGCATGCGCCATGACCAGGCGCGTCAGTTGACCCAGTTCACCGGCAAGGTGCTAGCGACCAAGGGCACACTGGTCTTGCGCGCCGCCCGCATGGAGGTGCAGCAAGACGCCCAAGGCCGGCAGGTGGCACGTTTATGGGCCGCCCCCTCCGAGCGGGTGTTTTTCAGGCAAAAGCGCGAAGGCGTGAACGAATTCACCGAGGGCGAGGCCGAACAGGTCACATACGACAACCAGGCCGATGTCGTCACACTGAACCAACGAGCCGAGGTGCGCATCTTGCGTGGCAACCAGGTGGCCGACCAACTCAACGGCCACACCATTGTGTTCAACAACACCACTGAAGTCATGACCGTCGACGGCCAGGCCACCAGCGGCCCCGGGCAACGCGTGCGCGCCATCCTGACGCCCCGAAACACCCCGCCTGCACCCACCTCCGACACACCGATCGCACCCGCCTTGCGCGCCAGCCCCGGCCCTGTCCCCGCGCAAAAACCATGAGCATTGCCTTCGCCTCCGACAGTCGCCTGCAAGCGCGCCACCTGAAAAAAGCTTACGGCAGCCGAAAGGTGGTGCACGACGTGTCGGTGCAAGTGGAAAAGGGTGAAGTGGTGGGTTTGTTAGGCCCCAACGGCGCGGGCAAAACCACTTCGTTTTACATGATCGTGGGCCTGGTGCGGGCTGATGGCGGGCAGATCCTGATTGACGGCGAAGACGTCACCCGCATGCCCATCCACAAGCGCTCACGCATGGGCTTGTCGTATTTGCCGCAAGAAGCCTCCATCTTCCGCAAGCTGTCGGTGGCCGACAACGTGCGGGCCATTTTGGAACTGCAAACCGATGCACAAGGCCATGCTTTGAGCAGTGCCCAGGTGGAAAAACGCCTGAGCGAACTGCTGGCCGATTTGCGCGTTGACCACCTGCGCGACTCTCCCTCGTTAGCGCTGTCAGGCGGTGAACGCCGACGCGTGGAGATTGCCCGCGCCTTGGCCACCGATCCGCGTTTTATCTTGTTGGACGAGCCTTTTGCCGGCATTGACCCGATCGCCGTGATCGAGATCCAGCGCATCATCGCCTTCCTCAAGCAGCGCGGTATCGGCGTACTCATCACCGACCACAACGTGCGCGAGACACTGGGCATTTGCGACCACGCCTACATCATTAGCGAAGGCCGCGTGCTGGCTCAAGGCACACCCGACGAGATCGTGGCCAACGCCGATGTGCGCCGGGTTTACCTGGGCGAACACTTCCGAATGTAATGAAGACAACACGCGTCCACGTCATGAAAGTGCAGGCATGAGACCCGGTCTGTCGCTGCGCATGTCCCAGCACCTGGCGCTCACGCCCCAGTTGCAACAATCGATCCGCCTGCTGCAGCTGTCCACGCTGGAGCTGTCGCAAGAGGTCGACCAGATGCTGGACGACAACCCCTTTTTGGAGCGCGCCGAAGAAGACGCGCCCGCCGAAGCCTTTGGCCTGGACCAAGCCGATGCCCATGTCAGCTTGGGCGATCGGGTGAGTGAAAGCGCCAGCACATCCAGCAGCAGCGACGACAGTCCCAGCGAAAACCGCGACGAAGCAGTGACCGACGTGGCCGAAAGTTGGGATGGCGATGGCAGCGTGGACATGCGCCCCGACGACAGCGAGTGGGGCGGCGACGCCACTCCACGCCAGAACAACGGCGAAGAAACCGCCGACGCCATCGACCTGGCCCGCAGCAGCGGCTCACTCACCGACTTTTTGCACCGCCAGGCCTTGTCGTTGCGCCTGTCCGAACTCGACCGCGCCGCACTGCGCTATCTGATCGAGTCGCTCAACGACGATGGTTACCTGACCGACACCCTGCCCGAACTGGCCGCAGGTCTTGCAGGCAGCGATGACTTTGAACAACTCGACGAGCTGGTGCACAGATTCACTGTGGCGCTGGGCTTGTTGCAATCGCTCGAACCCGTGGGCGTGGGCGCACGCGACCTGGCAGAGTGCCTGCGCATCCAGGTCAAGGCTTGGCTGCAAGACGACCCGGACGACGAAGTAGCCCAAGCGGCACTCGCCATCTGCACGCAACCACTGGACATGCTGGCCAAGCGCGACTTCAAACGCCTGTCGTTGTCGTGCGGGCTGAGCGAAGCCCTGGTCAAGGCCGCTATTCCGTTCATTGCGCGGCTCGAACCCAAGCCAGGCCGCCCCTTTGTGCAGGCCGAGCAAAACATCATCATCCCCGATGTGCTGGTGGTGAACACCAGCAAGACGGCGACACCCAGGTTCCGCATCCAGCTCAACCCCGATGTGATGCCCAAGCTGCGTGTACATGATATCTATGCCAATGCCCTGCGCGGCGGCAAAGGTGACAACCATGCGGGTCTGCAGCAGCGCTTGCAGGAAGCCCGCTGGTTCATCAAGAACATCCAGCAGCGCTTTGACACCATCTTGCGCGTGTCGACGGCCATCGTGGAGCGGCAGAAAAACTTTTTCACGCACGGCGCGCTGGCCATGCGCCCACTGGTACTGCGCGAAATTGCCGACGAGCTGGGCATGCACGAGTCCACCATCAGTCGCGTCACCACAGCCAAATACATGTCCACGCCGCAAGGCACGTTTGAGCTGAAGTATTTCTTTGGCTCAGGCCTGGGCACGGACAGTGGCGGCGCGGCGTCGAGCACCGCGGTGCGGGCGCTGATCAAGCAATTCGTCGCCGCCGAAAAACCCGCCAAACCTCTGTCGGACAACCAGATTTCCGAGATGCTGAAAGAGCAAGGCATCGATTGCGCCCGCCGCACGGTGGCCAAGTACCGCGAAGCTTTGAAGATCGCCCCTGCGAACCTGCGCAAAACCCTTTGAGAGTATCTGAGTGAATTCATTGAACCTGTTCATGCCTTGCGCCGCTGGCGTTGAGGGCTTCTTGGCCGACGAGGTGCACGCCATCACCGGTCTCACGGGCCAAGACCTGATGACAGGCCGCGGCGGCGTGATGGCCCGCGCCTCGTGGCGCGATGCGATGCGCATCAACCTGCACAGCCGCCTGACCCAGCGCGTGCTGGTCCAGCTGTCGGTCACCGATTACCGCAACGAAAACGACCTGTACAACGCCGCCAGCGAAGTGGCCTGGGAAATCTGGTTCACGCCCAAGCAGACTTTCAAAATCGACATCACGGCGCAGCACAGCCCATTGACCAGCCTGAACTTTGCGGCCCTCAAAATCAAAGACGCGGTAGCCGACCGCTTTCGCAACAAACGCGGTGAGCGTCCCAATGTGGACACCACCTGGCCCGACGTGCGCATTTATGCCCACGTGACGCCCGAAACCCTCACGCTGTACATCGACACCTCGGGCGAGCCTTTGTTCAAGCGCGGTTGGCGCGCCGACAAAGGCGATGCGCCTTTGAAGGAAACCCTGGCCGCGGCCATGATCGCCGCCAGTGGCTGGGACGCCACCGTCCCGCTGTACGACCCCTGCTGCGGCAGCGGCACCATTCCGATCGAAGCGGCGCAAATCGCCTGCGGCATCGCGCCTGGTTTGCAGCGGCGCTTTGGTTTTGAGAAATTGCTGCCCTTTCAAAACCACGTCTGGCAAGGCTTGATCGAAGAAGCACGCGACCTGGAACACGAACCCACTGCGCCGATTTATGGCAGCGATGTGGCGTTCCGAATGGTGGACTTTTCGGAGCGCAACGCCGAGCGCGCGGGCGTGTCCGGTGTGATCGAGTTCCGGGGTGGCGACGCCCTGCAACGCATGCCGCCCAGCGAGACGCCCGGCGTGATGCTGCTCAACCCGCCTTATGGCGAGCGCATTGCGGCGGCTGGTGTCGCGGGGCGTGGGCGTGACAGCTTCCAACCCGGTGCGATTTCGGATGCTCGTGCCAGTTCCCGAGCCGCCGACCAAAGCCACCATCGCGAGACTGCCCAGACCGACGATGGCGGCGACTTCTTCGCCCAGCTGGCCAGCCACTGGAAGAAAAACTACAGCTGCTGGAGCGCCTGGATGCTCACGCCCGACCTGAAGCTGCCCAGCAAAATGCGCCTGAAAGAATCGCGCCGCGTACCCATGTGGAACGGCCCCATCGAATGCCGCTTGTTCCGCTTCGACATGATCAAGGGCAGCTTGAAGCGCAATGCCTCCCCCGGCGCCGACACACCGGGGGCTGACGAAACGCCAGCGCCATGAGCGCAGCCCCGGATGCGCAAGTTTCGGTGCGGCGCGTACTGGACACCAACATCGTGCTCGACCTGTGGGTGTTTGACGAGCCCAAGGCCGAAGCGCTGCGCACCAGCGTTGAGAGCGGCAGCACGCAGTGGCTGGCCACCGCCGCCATGCGGGAAGAGCTGGCCCGCGTGCTGGCCTACCCACAAATCGTCAAACGCCTCATGCACCGCCAACTGCCCGCCAGCATCGTGCTGGGCCACTTTGACCGCTGGGCCCAACTGCAGCCCGACGCGCCCAAAGCCCCCTACGCCTGCAAAGACGCCGACGACCAAAAGTTCATCGACCTGGCCGTGGCTCACACCGCCACCCTGCACAGCAAAGACGCGCAAGTGCTCTGCATGAAAAAACGCCTGGAGCGCTGCGGCGTGGTGCTGAACCCGGCTGCGTCCTGAACCCATGCCCGATCTGACACTTTAGGTCAGCGCCTCAAACCCTCTCGCCGCCGAACAAACTCACCAGCTTGGCCACCTCGGCGCTCATGCCCATGGTCTTGAGGCGGATGTGGGGGTGTGCCGTGGCAAACACGCGGAACACCTCGTCCACAAAGGCTTGACCCACATGGACCACGCCCTCGAAATCGAGGATCACGGTCTTGAACTGGTTGGCCCGGTTCATCACCCATTTGGCTTGCGAACGCGACACCAGCTCGCTGCTCAGCTGAGCCAAGCGAACCGGAATTTCTGTGGTGTGAAAAGCCTCGCCGGGCTCGGCATCGCCCACGTTGTTTGACTCAAAATATTTGAAGTAAACATCATTGGCTACGCGTTGGCTGTCCAGCGCAATCGCCATGCGCACCACCGTTTGCGCCTGTGCGGGTTTGAGCTGTGCGTTGGCATCGATCCAGTCAAAAACAGGCAAAGGGGCGCTGGCCTCATTCAGGTCGAAACGCAAACCATGCGACTCGATGGCAAAGCCATCCATCATGCGCGACGACACAAAAATACCCATGCCGGAGTGGCCTGCTGGCGCGGTGGTGTACTTGCCTTTGGCCAACTCCAAAATGGCCAAGCGAGGGTCAAACAAATCCGCCGCTTTAGCGATCTTGCGGAAAATCCCCTCGCCGTCATCGCCCACCAGCATCTGCAGTTGCCCGCCCTGCGCATGCACGCCCATCACCACATTCTGACCACTGGAATGGTCGAGAGCGTTGTTCAGCATTTCGGTGAAAGCCGTGTAGGCCAGGTTCTTGACGTTGCCCGGCAAATCCGCCAGCAAAGCCGCCAAATGCTGCTCCCACACCACCATCTCGCCACCACGTCGCGCGATCTGGTCAAGGGGTTCAACGCGCAACCAAAAGCGCTTGTCGCCCAAGCTGTAGGTTTGCCGGGTGCCCGTGCCGTGGCGATGCAAGTAACCGGCATCGGCCAACTTCTTGATGCGCCTTGAAACCGCTACCCGCGTCAAGCCTGTTTGTTCGGTTGCAGCGCTGGCCATGGTCCCGCCTTGGGTCGCGCAGCCCAAGATGATTGCATCGTTGATGTCCAGCATTTGTATCTCCAATTAATCTTTTGAAGATATTTATTGTATATCTCAATTTAATTTATTGAATACAAAAATCATTACCCAATGCTTTAAGCCCAGGGTGCAACCCGCGCAGACAAGCACAGGCATGGGGGTCCAACACTCCTCCTTACAATTCTCGCATTGAAATAGGAACACCCCATGAACACGACCGCTGGCTTGGAAGCCGAAGACTTTGACACCCTGGACAACATCCTGGACGACCTGCGCGAGCGCTTTGAAGAAACGCCGCAGTGGGAGTTTTGCGAGGGCTTCATGGCGGCGCTGGTATGCTGCCGCCGCGCCATTCCCGACAGCGAGTGGCTCCCAATGTTGCTGGGCGTTGATGAGGGAGAGGATGGCGGCAGCTTTGCCGACGACGCCCAGCGCCAGCAGTTCATGGCTTTGTGGCAGCGCCGTTTTGACGAAATCAAGCTGGCCCTGGACACCCCGGTGGAAGCGCTGGACGACGACAAGGCTTACTCACCCGAAGTGATGGATGTGCGCGGTGCGATCGCGTCGCTGCCACCCGAAGAGCGTGAAGAAATCGAAGACAGCGAGATTCCATCCTTTGCGCAGGTTTGGGCCTTGGGCTTCATGTTCGCGGTGGAAAACTGGCCAGACGAATGGGCTACCCCCAAGGACAAGGACGCGGCCAAGTGGTACGACCTGTCGCTTGAATCGGTCGTGGCCTTGACCGAAGACGACACCGATGTGCCCACCCTGTCGGCACTGTCTGAATATGGCCCACCCAGCGTGAGCGAAAACCGCCTGAACGCCTATGGCGAGGCGCTGTGGGCGGTGTATGACCTGCGCGAGATCTGGCGCAACATCGGACCGCGAGTGGCGCAGGTCATCAAGACTGCGACACCCGGGCGCAACGATGCTTGCAGCTGCGGGAGCGGAAAAAAGTACAAGAAGTGTTGCGGGGCTTGAGGCCGCCGCAAACCAGCAATCTCAAACCATCCACTTCGCCAGGGCCTCGCTGGTGGCCTCGGGTAATTCTTCGGGAATGAAGTGGCCAGAAGGCATGACCTGACCAGCCACATGTCCCGCGCATTGCGCCTGCCACAACTCAACAGGTTTGAACATGCGGTTGACCACTCCCCGACTGCCCCACAAGACCAAGGTATCGCAAGCGATTTTGTCGCCGCGCTCTCGGCCCTCGCTGTCGTGCTGCAGGTCGATGCCCGCGCTGGCGCGGTAATCTTCGGCCGCGCTGTGAATGGCGGCAGACCAGCCCTTGTCGTTGAGCGCCGGGTTGCAAAAGGCGCGTTCGTATTCGGCCAAGGCTTCGGCTTCAATGTATGCCAAACCCTGACTGCCCCAGCCGCCGAGCTTGGCGTGCAGATAAGCCTTGGGGTTGCCGCCGATCATGAATTCGGGCAGGGGCGCGGGCTGCGTCAGGTGGAACCAGTGGTAGTAGGCCTGTGCAAAGGCGAAGTACGGGTCGGCCACTGGGCCGGAGACCTCCGGGGTTTTGCCCCACAGACCGCTGTACATGTCAAACGTCGGCGCGATGTCGATCACACACAACTTCTTGACGCGCTGGGAATGGTCCAGCGCCAAACGATGCGCCACGCGACCACCCCGGTCATGACCACACAAAAAGAAGTTACCCACGCCCAGCGCGTCGAGCAGACCCAACACTTCTTGCGCCATGGCGCGTTTGCTGTAGTGCGCGTGCTCGGCGTCGCCGACGGCGTGCGACGAATCGCCGTAGCCCCGCAGGTCGGGCATCACAAGCCGATAACGGCCGCGCAAGTTTTGCGCGACGCGGTGCCACATGACGTGGGTTTGCGGAAAGCCGTGCAACAACACGAGCACTGGCAAATGCGCTTGCGCGGCCCAATCGGCCGAGCGCCTGAAGCACACGGGCGAGCCCGCTACGGTGAGCGTTTGCCGCTCAAAGCCATCAAACCAGGCCATCAGTCCACCTTGGCGCCCGATGCCTTGACAACATCGGCCCATTTCTTGTGCTCGCGGTCAATGTGCTCGGCAAATTGCGCGGGCGTGTTGCCGCTGGGGATCGCACCCAGCGTCGCCAAGCGCTCTTTCATGGCAGGGCTCGCCAACGATTTGGCAACCTCTTGCTGGATACGGCTGACCACATCGGCAGGCGTCCCGGAAGGGGCCAACAAACCAAACCAGCTGCTGGCTTCAAAACCTTTGAGCCCGGCGGCCTCTTCCACGGTGGGCAGTTCGGGCATGGCCGCAGAACGCTGGCTGCTGGTCACCGCAAGGGCTTTGAGTTTGCCCCCTTTGATCAGCGGAATGGCCGAGGGCAGGTTGTCAAACATCACGTCCATGGTGCCGCCCGACAAATCCAGCAGTGCAGGCGCAGAACCCCGATAAGGAATGTGCGCCATGAAGGTGCCGGTCTGGGACTTGAACAACTCACCGGCCAAATGGATGGAAGTGCCGTTGCCACTGGAGGCCATGTTCAGCTTGCCGGGGTTGGCTTTGGCGTACTTGATGAAGTCGTTGACGGTGTTGATCTTGTTGGCCACCGCTTTTTCGGCGTTGATCACCATCACGTTGGGCACGCCCGCCACGAGGGTGATCGGGGTGAAGTCCTTGAAGGGGTCATAAGGCAATTTGGCATACAGCGCGCGGTTGATGCCGTGTGTGCCCACCGTGCCCATGAGCAGGGTGTAGCCGTCGCCTGCCGACTTGGACACGATTTCAGCGCCGAGGTTGCCCCCCGCACCGCCCTTGTTTTCGATGACGAACTGCTGGCCAAAGGCTTTGCTCAGGTCCGGGGCGATGGCGCGGGCCAAGATGTCGGTGGTGCCGCCAGCAGCGAAGGGCACGACGATTTTGACGGGTTTGCTAGGCCAGGCGCTTTGCGCCCAAGCGGCAGACGTGGTCGACAAAAGAATGGCGGCAGCCATGCCCAGGACAGGGCGGCGGGCGAGTGAACGTGAAAGTGTGCGGGTGATTTGCCTCATAGGTATCTCCTTGTTTTGATGGATCAAATGATGATGCCACGCAGGCCCGCAAACCCGGTCGCACAAGCGAAGAAAGACGGCGTTTTTAAGGGTTTGTCCCGGTCAAAAGGGCCTGCAAGAAGGGCTTTTGCACCTTGCCCAAAGCGCTTTTGGGCAGGCTGTCCATGAACACCACACGGCGCGGCAACTTGAAGCGGGCGATGCGGCTTTGCAGGTGTTGCAGCACGGCTTCGGCGCTCAGGGCCTGCCCTGCGGCGTCTGCGCTGCGCACCAGCACCGCCACAGGCACTTCGCCCCAGCGGGCATCGGCCACGCCGACCACCGCGTTCTCGGCCACGCCGGGCAAAGTGACAAGCTGGTTTTCGATTTCGGCCGGATAGATGTTTTCGCCGCCCGAGATGATCATGTCTTTGCTGCGGCCCACGATGGTGATGCAGCCGTCTTCGGCGCGCTGGCCCAGGTCGCCCGAATGGAACCAGCCGTCCTGCAGACCCGCTTGGAGTTCGCCGTCGGCACGCCAGTAGCCGCGCATCAAGTTGGCAGCGCGGATGCAGACTTCGCCTGTTTCACCGGGGCCAACTTCTTGCCCTTGGGCGTTGATCAGTTTGACCTGCGCTTCGGGGTGCGGCCAGCCGGATGCGCCTACGCGGGCCATGGCCTCGGGCAAGCGCAGCACGATGGACACAGGCCCGGTTTCGGTGGTGCCATAGACCTGCCCCACGGGCACGCCGCGTGCGTGCAGCGTTTCAAGGTAAGCCATAGGCACGGTGGACGAACCGGTCATGATGCCGCGCAGGCAAGCCAGCGACGTCTCGGCCCAGCGCGGGTGTTCAAACACGGCGCGCATGGTGGCGGGCACCAGCAGCGACAAGCTAGGGCGACTCGTGTTCATTTCATCCAGCCAAGCCGTCGGGTCAAAGCGCGGATGCAAGACCACCTCCACCCCCGCCAGCAGCGCGGGCAAGGTCTGGATGCACAGGCCGCCCACATGGAACATCGGCAGCGTGGACAGCACCTTGTCGCCGGGCACAAAGTCGTGCGCCCAGGCACTGGCGCGGGCATTGGCCAGCAGCGCGGCTTGAGTGTGCACCGCCCCCTTGGGCACCCCCGTGGTGCCTGATGTGTAGACCAGCAGCAGCGGCAACTCGCTGTGCACGACGGGCAATGGCAGGTCGCGTGGCGAGGCGCTGGCGATCAGCGTGTCGTGATGCGTGTACTTTAGGCCTTGAGCGTGCAGCGCCTGGGCTGTGTCGGCATGGTGGCTGTCGTGCACCAGCAGTCGGGGCTGCGCGTCTTGCATGACCTGCTGCAACTCGGGCACCGCCAGACGAAAGTTGAGCGGCAAAAACACCGCACCCAAACGTGCGCAGGCCACCAGCGTGACCAACTGCAGCTCGTGGTTGAAGCCCAACCAAGCCACTCGGTCGCCCGGCTGCACGCCCCAGTTGGATTGCAGGTGCGCGGTGACGCGTGCCACGCGCCGCCAGAACTTGGCGAAGTCGTAGGTGAAGGTGCTGTCACCCATCTGGGTGGCCTTGCGCTCATCACCCCGGAAAGTCATGGCGGGCTGCGTGCCGCAGTCCTGCGCCAGCTGCTCAAAGCGGGCCGCGAGGGGGCTGGTTTCGTCGCCCAACATCACTCGTCTTTTTCGCCGGGTTCGTACAGGGCTTCGCGGCCGATGCGGTCCATACACAACTCGGCCGTCCAAGGCAGCATGAGCGAGCCGCAGCGTGCATCGCGGTACAAGCGCTCGAGCGGCAGGCTTTTGAGCATGGACTGACCGCCGCAGGTGCGAATCGCCAAGCGGGCGATGTCTTGCGCGTTTTCCATGATGGTGTACTGCGCGGCATAGGCACGCAGGCGGGTGGACTTGGCTGGATCGACCTTGGCGTCTTCAATGGCGCGCAAGAAGAGGTTGCGGGTTTGTTCGAGCTTGATGAACATCTCGGCCACGGCGATCTGTTTGGTGGCGAACTGGCGGCGCTTGACGGGGCCGGTGCCCGCAATCTCGCCACGCAGATAGGCCACGGTGAAGTCGTACGCCGCTTGCGCGATGCCCATGTAAGTGGGCGAGAGCGTCATGAACATGTGCGGCCAGCGGCTGGCGGCCTGAAAATACAGGCCCTGCGGCATGAGTGCAGCGTCGTCGGGCACAAACACGTCTTTGAAAATCAAATTGCGTGACACCGTGGCACGCATGCCCAGCGGGTCCCAGTCGCCTTCGATCGTCAAGCCCGGCGCGGTGCGGGGTATGGCCAGGTACAGGGTGTCGCGGCGCGAGAGGTCAGCGCCTTCTTTTTTCTCGGTGCACAGCACTCCAAAGTAATCGGCAGCGTCGGACAAAGAAGCAAAGATTTTTTTGCCATTGATCTTCCAGCCGCCATCGACCTTGACGGCGAGTGTGCCGAAGGGTTGTGCGCCTGACGCCGCTGCACCACCTTCTGAAAAAGGCTGCGCATAGATCGCGCCGCCTTTCACCACGCGGGCAAAGTGCGTGGCCTGGTGCGTGCGGTGTGAGGCGCGTTGCTCGGGCGTCATCTCCAGGTCTTCAGACAACAAGCCGCTCCAGAGCATGGTGCAGACGTGCATATTGAAAGTCAGCGCCGTGGCGCCGCAGTAGCGACCGATCTCGGCCGACACCATCGCATAGGTGGCGTAATCGGCACCCTGTCCGCCATGCGCTTCGGGCACACACAGCGCCAGCAGGCCCGAGTCGCGCATGTCGTCGTAGTTGGCAAACGGGAACTGCGCATCGCGGTCGAGTTGCGCGGCACGGGGGGAGAACTTCTCACGGCCCAGTTGCCGGGCCAGGGCCATCAGCTTTTGCTGCTTGTCGGTCAGGGGGTAGTCGTCGCCACAAATCGGCATGATGTTGGTCATGACGTCTGGTTGAGAGAGGGCTTGCACGTCGTTCATGGTTTCACGTCCTTCAGAAATTTTTCGAGTTCGGCGTTGACCGCCTCGGGCTGTTCGTAATGCAGCAAATGCCCAGCCCCGGGCAGGCAGGCATAGCGCGCACCGGGGATCTTTTGCGCCATGCGTTCCATCACGGTGGGCGGTGCGGTGCGGTCATGTTCTGCGGCCAGGCACAACACGGGTACGCTGAGGGTGGTCAAAGCGGCGCGTTGCTCGAACTGCACCAGCGCATGCAAGGCGGCGCGGTAAGTGTCGGGCGGCACGGCCGACATGCTTTGGTGCGCCGACTTCAGATTGGCGGGGATCGTGTGGGCGGCATCGCCACCGGGTGCTGCCATGGTGGGGATCAGCTTGTCGGCGATGTCGCCCATGGTTTTGCCCGCTTCCAGTGGAGCCAAGCGCTGCGCCAAAAACTGCTTTTGAAAATCACCGTCGCTGTTGCCAAAAGCCGGACTGCTGGCGGCCAGCAGCAGACCACGGATGCGCTCTGGCTTTTGCGTCCAAGCTTGCAGGGCGACCATGGCCCCCATGCTGTGGCCCACCAACACGGCTTGGTCGATCTGCGCTGCGTCCAGCATTTGCCAGAGCGCTTGCGCCAGGTGCGCAAAGTCATAGGGGGTGACCATGAGGCTGTCTCCATAACCGGGCATGTCCCAGGCCAGGCTGTGCCAGCCCAAAGCGGCCACATGCGCTTGCTGCGCTGCCCAGCCGTCTCGGCCACCGCCCACGCCATGCAAGAACACCACAGCAGGCTGTGTGGACAACCCCAAGTCGGTGAAGGCAGGTGCGTTCATGCCAGCGCCGCGCTCACGACTTGGCCCGCATCGACCACCACCGTGTCGTCGAGCCGGATGGTGCAGCCGCGCATGGGCAGGTCAAAGTGGCCCAGCGTGTGGCGGCCCGCGACCTCGTTGGCCCCGGTCGAATACAAAAAGTTGCCCGCAAAGGCACGAAGCTCGGTGCCGTTGCAGTCGCGCTTGTCGTAGAACGCCATGGCGTCCCAACGCGCCGCCGGGTTCAGGCCAAAGCCCACATGCGAGACGGCATAAGCGGCGCGGTGGCCCTCAGCGTCTTCCCAGGCTTTCCAGTAGCCGCGCATCATGTCCACATCCACGCCCTGCCCCTCGATGGCGACCACGCTGTCATTCTCGATCGTCAGGCGGATCGTGTCGCGCAAATAGCTTTTGAAGGTCAGGTTCACATCACCCGGGGCCATGACCAGCGTGCCGTTGACACTGCCCGCCGCGGGGAAAGCCAGCGCCAGCCCGGCAGGCCAGTGCGACACCATGCCCGGCTTGGGGCAAAAGCCCCACACACCGCCGACCACCGCTTGTTTGTCGCTATGTTTCAGGTTCACGCTCAGGTCTGTACCTGCAGCAGACGTCACATGCATCTGCTGCGCAGCACGCAGCTTCTTCATGGCGGCACGCACCACGCCTTCGAGAGCCGGATCCGGCACGGTGCGCTCCAAAATTTCAGGATGCTCATTCGACACCATTAGCAAACGGGGCATGTGGCCGTCCACACCCTTCATGATGGTGGGCAACTCGGGCGCGTGCAGCAGGCCTTCGACGGTGCAGTCCACCACCATGTCGGCGCGGGCGAGAGCTGCCACCACGGGGCCGAGTTGCCCAATGGCGTCACTGGCTCCTGTGGAGCGCACGGGCGCAGGCGCTGTCAGTGCGGGAGTGGTCAAAGTCACCTCGAACACACGGGCACCCATGGCCTCCAGCGCAAGGCGGGCCAAGTCCACGTTGACCCGGCGTGATTGGGTTTCAGCCAGAATCGCCACCACCTCACCGGGCTGCACCTTGCACAGCGTGAAGGTGCGGGTAAAGGCCGCGAGCCACCTGTTTTCGATTCGTTCCACCAGCATGCTTGTCTCCTTGGCCTGCAGCTCTGAACGGTTCTCCTGCAGACATGAATGATCAGTTTATATGAAAATTCATGCAATTCAACTATCATCCCCCCATGCACCAAGCCCCCCCATCTCACATCAAAGCGCTCAGTCCAGACTTTGAAACGCCGCATTTCAAGCAAGCACTGTCGCGCTTTGCCACGGGGGTGACCGTCATCACCACGTTCGCGCCAGGCGCACACAAGGGCGATTCGACCAGCAGCAGCTTTGTGGGCATCACCGCCAGTTCGTTCAATTCGGTGTCGCTCACCCCCCCGCTGGTGCTGTGGAGCCTGGGGCAAGGCGCAAGCAGTGCACCACTGTTCCATGCAGGCACGCATTACGTGGTGAATGTGCTGGCCGCCGATCAGCTGGATGTCTGCAATCGCTTTGCCTATGGCAAGGGCGACCGCTTTGCCGACACCGCTTACACGCTGGGCGAGTCGGGCTTGCCTATTTTGGATGGCGCGCTGGCCTGGTTTGAATGCCACAACCGCAGCCGACACGAAGAAGGCGACCATGTGATTTTTGTGGGCGAAGTGGAACGCTGCGGCTTCAGCGATGGCTCTGCTCCACTCGTTTACCAAGGCGGTCAGTTCAGCACCACCACGCCTCTGCCCCATCCTCTGCCATGACCAACTCGGCAGGCTTTGTCGACGACTACCTGGCCTACTTGCTGGCACGCGCCAGCCATTTGATTTCGAGCGAGTTCCACGCCGTGGTTGAGGCCAGCGGCCTGAGCCTCATGGAGTGGCGCGTCATGGCCAGCCTGTCGGGCAAAGAAGCGCTGAGCGTGGGCGAGTTGGCCGACATCGTGCTGGCCAAGCAACCCACTGTGACCAAGCTGGTGGGCCGCATGGCAGAAGCTGGCTGGGTCAAACGCGTTGACGCTCCGCACGACAAACGCCAATCGCTGGTGAGCCTCACCGCAACCGGTCAACGCAAGGTCAAGCCCTTGCTGGCACAGGCACGGGCGCATGAGGCGCAAGTCATGGCCGACATCGGTTTGGCTGAAGTGGCCCAGTTGAAAAAGGTGTTGGAGCGGATGATTGCAGTGCGAGGATAAGCGCCGTTCAGAGGCGCTAAGCGGCTCCTAGGTCACTGAGTAAAGAGCGGAATAGCGACTGATTTTACCGGGATTAAAAGTCGTATTGAAAGTCGCATAAATTCTCGCATGATTTACAAAATGTCTTTATAAGACATATACTTATGAATCATGCCAAAGTCGCAGAAATTTCAACTCTATGACCATCCAACCCAGATGGAACCGCTGCTTCCGTCTGAACACCGTTTGGGCCCACTGCTGGAGCGTGCTCATGACCTGATCCGCCAGGCCGACCGCCTGGCAAGTTGGTGCCCTACTGGAGCACTGCCCAGCCTGCGCCAGATGCTGCGCGCCATGAATTCCTATTATTCCAACCGGATTGAAGGGCAACACACCCTCCCCTTGGAAATCGAGCAGGCCCTGCGCAACGATTACGCACAAGATGCCGACAAAGCCCGCCGCCAGCGTCTGGCGCTCAGCCATATGGCCACAGAGAACCAACTCGAATGCCTGTGGCCGCAATGGACCAATTCGCAAGTCTGGTCGCCACAAACCGTTCAAGACATCCATCAGGACCTGTTTGCCCGCCTGACCGATCAAGACCGAGTGCAACACAAGGGCGCAGACATTCAAGTGCTGATTCCCGGAGCCATGCGAACCGCCCAAGTGAGTGTGGGTCGGCACGCCGCACCCGCTGCGGCGGCATTGCCCGCCTTCATGGATCGGTGGTCCAAAGTCTATGGACAAGTGCGTCGTGGCGAAATGCAAATCTTGGCCATGGCGGCAGCGCACCAACGACTGGCGTGGATTCACCCTTTTCTGGATGGCAACGGCCGTGTCGCCCGCTTGCACAGCCATCTGGTGCTCGGCCACATGGGCCTGACCAACGGACTGTGGTCCCCTTTGCGCGGCTTTGCACGCACTCAAGAGACTTACTACGCACGGCTGTCCGCCGCAGACGAACCCCGCGCAGGAGATCTGGATGGCCGTGGCAACCTAAGCGAATCCGCCCTGATCGCGTGGATGGATTACGTGTTGGAAGTTTGCTCCGACCAAGTGGCTTTCATGCGGGAATTGCTCAGCCTGGAGGACATGAAAGGCCGCATGGCCGCCTGCCTGGCGTATGAAGAGCAAGTGGTCGGCGAAGGCGTGCGAAGCACATCGCTTCGGGCTTTGCACTACCTGTTCGCCGCACAAACCGAACTGGATCGCGCCGACTTCAAGGCCATGCTGGGTTTGGGTGACCGGCTGGCCACCGCTCAGGTGTCGGCCTTGCTCAAACGCGGCCTGCTGGAATCGGACAGCCCCTATGGCAAGGTCCGCTTGGGTGTGCCCCAGCACGCTCTGCGCTTTTACTTTCCAAGACTTTGGCCTGAGGCCGAAGCTTGAGCATCAACGAACTCGCCAGCATCGTCCTGGCCAAACAACCCACCGTGACTAAGCTGGTGGGCCGCATGCAAGACGCCGGGTGGGTCAAGCGTTGCGACGCCGCACACGACAAACGGCAAAGCCTGGTCAGCCTCACGGCCGCAGGCCGGCGCAAAGTGCAACCCCTGCTGAAGCAAGCCAAAGCGCACGAAGCGCAGGTTGTGTATGTTTAGTTTAAGATAATAGTTACTTTAGGGCGGCAGCTAGGAGGTTTTTATGACCATTGGAAAAGCTGATTTATTTTTCTATTCTGTTCGTTTTTTTTGTTGTATCTTTTTAACCTTTATCCTCTTGACAGCGGTCTCTGGGTGCGGAGGGGGGGCAGAGCAAAAGTTTTCGTTGGACGTCAGCAGCTTAGCGGATGCTCAGCCTGTGTCCCGGACTGAACCATTGTTAAGTCAAGTTATTGTCAAATTGCGAGAGGATCCTCTATCTACGCAGTACCGGGCGATGACTCAAGAGTATGCAAATGAGTTGAGTGCAATCGCCGGCGTGCGGTTAAAGCCTTTTCAAGTTGGATTTCAAGGTGCCGTGGTTTTGGATTTGGGTTCACCGATGAGTGAGTCTGAAGCGCGATTGATAACTCAAAAATTAGCCGCTAAAAATGATATTGAGTTCGCTGAACCAAATGTTATTGCGCAGGCCTCTCTCATACCGAATGATGCTAAGTTCCCTCAGCAGTGGAATCTGCGTGAGCGCAATATAGCTATAGGAGGTGCAAACCTTCCGGATGCGTGGGACGTCACGAAAGGTGACCCATCACTTGTTATTGCCGTCTTAGATACCGGTATCCTACGCCATTCCGAGCTATCTGGTCGTTTGCTAACCGGTTATGATTTTGTCAGTAATGTTTCCTCTGGAAACGATGGAAACGGCCGCGATCTAGATTCAGCAGACCCGGGCAATTGGATTTCATCTTCTGAACTGAATTTGTTCGATGCGCAAAGGGCTAAACCAAGTAATTGGCATGGTACGCACGTTGCCGGCACCATTGCTGCGGGAGGTGGAAATGGAATTGGAGTAGTCGGTGTTAACTGGCAATCAAAAATTCTCCCGGTACGGGTATTGGGCAAAGGTGGCGGCCCCATCAATGACATTGCGGATGGACTTGCTTGGGCTGCTGGAGCCAGCATTAGCGGGATCCCCAACAACACGAATCCTGCGCGAGTTATAAATATGAGCCTTGGTGGTACAGGTGCATGTCCAAGCCAGCTTCAACAGGCAATAAATTATGCGGTATCAAAGAATGTAGTTATTGTGGTTTCTGCTGGAAATGAAGGAGCTTTGGTGGACCAAAAGTGGCCTGCTAATTGCACTGGGGTTATTGCAGTTGCGGCTATCGGCCAAAATGGTTCCGCAGCAAGATACACCAATTTTGGAAAGCATGTTCACATTGCCGCACCAGGTGGAGACTTACCAAGAGATGCTGGAATTTTGTCATTAGGAGATGGGGGAGATAAGAGTCCACTAAATGACAACACTTATATGTCATTGCAGGGAACAAGTATGGCGGCACCTCATGTTGCTGGCATAGTTTCTTTGATGTTGTCGGTGAATCCAGGACTAAGCTTCAACCAGATCAAAACGCTTTTGCAATCTACTGCTCAGCCATTTCCCAAGAATACAGGACTAGATTGCAATGTCTCTCTATGTGGAGCGGGTATTGTCAATGCCGCTGGTGCAGTTCGAGCTGCAGCCTCTGGTGAACCTGGCATTCAGTTGGGGAAACCACAGTCCGGCTGGTGGTGGAACGCAGCCGAGGGTGGCCGTGGATTTGCACTTGAAATTCGTGATGGAAAGTTGTTCTTTGCTGGGTTTCTATATGAAGCCAACGGCAGATCAACTTGGTTTGCTTCTGGCCCAACTGCAATGCAGTCAGAGACAAGATACGTTGGAACTCTTGACCGTTATTTCGGTGGCCAGACACTCAATGGAACTTACAAGACACCTATCATGCAAGAAAGTGTTGGCTCTTTAGTTTTGACTTTTACTGATGCTACTCATGCGGTAATCAGTTGGCCGGGAGGATCTGTCAATATCGAGCGATTCGAATTTGTGGAAGGTGGAGTTAAATCTCCGATTACTGGATTCACGCCTGAGTCTGGCTGGTGGTGGAATCCAACAGAGGGCGGTCGTGGATTTGCTATCGAAATCCAAAATAATTCAATGTTTATGGCATCATTTTTATACGACGATGCTGGCAACCCTGTCTGGAATGTCTCAACTGGTCCAATGGCGTCACCAAATCAATTTGTGGGTGATTGGCTGCAATATGCCAACGGTCAGTCTTTAACTGGCAGCTACAAAAGTCCACAGGTAGTCAACGCAAAAGCTGGGCAAGTTCGAGTGAATTTCTCGGACTCAACCCATGCGACAATGACTTTGCCGAATGGACGCATCATCCCTTTAGAGCGTTTCACAATCGGCTACCAATCGCCGTTATTGACAATACCACCAGCTAAATTACTAAGCTCTACTTTGATAGGAATTTGGAATTATTCATATAAAATTATTAATTCATTTAATAACTTTTATTTACTAGACACGTTACGCGAAAGCTCAACAACACCGGGTATGTACAACGTATGGGGATACGATATCTATGACAACCTAGTTTTAGCATCATACGATCCGCTACGGAAAAATTTTTCCACATTGGCTCTGGGCATATCAATTGACTATTTCTACATTTTTAACCCCAAGACCCCTCCGTCAACTGATTTTTCTGGCTGCTATTACCAAATACCCAAATCGACCGGCAAGTTAAGCACGTGCTATCCACTGAACGTAATAAAACTAGATGATGTAACTCCAATGTCATTTTCTGAATTGGGGAAAGGATCCATGCAACTAAATGAATTTATTGAACGCCGATTGCTCAACGAGGGTGAAATTTATCAGGCATCTAAGCAGTCCAGTGCTCAGGCCTTCAAAGCTGCCCCAATGCCGTTAAATGACAGCGGGCCAACCCTCCTATACAGGCAGATGCTGAACCGAATTGGCGAAGTGCAATCACTTAAATAACGGAGTAGCCCATCGGTCAGCGGTGTCATCAATGCCACGCAAAACGCGAAGCTACTCAGTCCGGCACCACCGCCGTCACCTCAATTTCCACTTGGGCCCGGTCTTCCACCAAATCAGCCACCTGCACCAGCGTCATGGCCGGATAGTTCTTGCCAATGACTTCCTGATAGACCTTGCCCAGCTCGCGGCCACGGGCCAGGTATTCCTTCTTGTCCTTGACATACCAGGTCATGCGGGCCATGTGCTGTGGGCCTGCGCCTGCGCAGGACAGCGTGTCGACGATGTTTTGCAGGGCCTGGCGGCACTGGGCCACAAAGTCGTCGGTCTCAAATTGGGCTTGGCCGTTCCAGCCGATCATGCCCGCGACGAACACCATGCGGCCGCGTGCTTCGATGCCGTTGGCATAGCCTTTGGCGGGTGCCCAGCCTTCGGGTTGCAAGACGTTGAACATGAAAAATTCCTCAGTGATGGGTGGATGTGCACGATGCGAAGCACGCAAAGCCGTTGATGGATGGCCGCGCTGCGCTCGCCATGACGGTCAGCGTATTTGACGCAGCTTGAAGCGCTGCAGTTTGCCGGTTTCGGTGCGGGGCAAAGCGTCTAAAAACACCACCTTGCGCGGGTACTTGAACGGGGCGATGGTTTGTTTGACGTGTTCTTGCAGGGCTTTTTCCATGGTCACGTCGCCCGTGTGGCCGGGTTTGAGCACCACATAGGCCTGCACGATGTGACCACGGTCTTCGTCGGGCATGCCGACCACGCCGCATTCGGCCACGGCCGGGTGTTGCAGCAAAGCGCCTTCCACCTCGGGGCCTGCGATGTTGTAGCCTGCCGAGATGATCATGTCGTCGTTGCGCGCCTGGTAGCTGAAGTACCCGTCCAAGTCTATGACAAAGGTGTCGCCGGGCAGGTTCCAGCCGCCCTTCACATAGTCTTGTTGGCGCGGGTCGGCCAGGTATTTGCAGCCTGTGGGGCCGCGCACCGCGAGCCGCCCCACGGTGCCAGGGGGCACGGGCTGCATGTCGTCGCCCACGATCTGCGCCACGTAGCCGGGCACCACTTGGCCAATGCTGCCGGGGCGCACTTGCGCGCCCGCACTGGAGATGTAGATGTGGATCACTTCGGTGCCACCAATGCCATCGGTCATCTCGATGCCTGTGGCCTGCTTCCACAGCTGGCGGGTGGCGTCGGGCAAGGCCTCGCCTGCCGAGACAGGATGCTTGAGGCTCGACAGGTCAATGCCTTTGGCCAGCGTTGCCATTTGGCGGTACATGGTGGGCGCGGTGTAGCACTGCGTGGCGCGGTACTTGGCAATGGTCTGCATCAAGGTCTCGGGCGTGTGCTTTTCGAGCAGCACGGTGCTGGCACCACAACGCAGCGGAAACGCCAGCAGACCACCCAAGCCGAAGGTGAAGGCAATGGGCGGCGTGCCACAGACCACATCGTTTTCGTTCATCTGCAGGATGTGGCGCGGGAACAAATCGCACATGGCCAGCACATCGCGATGAAAGTGCATGGTGCCTTTGGGCTTGCCCGTGGTGCCGCTGGTGAAGGCAATCAGGCACACGTCGTCGCGGCTGGTGGGGTGCGGGGTGTACGCGCCACTTTGCTGCGCCATGCGCTGCTCCAAGCCATCAGGGGCATCGCTGCGGAACTGCACCAGCTGCTGCAAGCTGGCCATGTGGCTGGCGTGACCGGGCGTCATGCAGTGCTGCAGTTCATCGGCCAGCAGGCTGTCGCAAAGCGCGGCGCTGACTTGCGCTTTGTCGATGATCTGGGCCAGCTCGCCCGCACGCAGCAGCGGCATGGTGGGCACCGCCACCAGCCCGGCCTTGAGTGCGCCCAGCAAGCAAGCGGCCATCATGGGGCTGTTGCCGCCGCGCAGCAAAATGCGGTTACCGGGCACAAGGCCCATGTCTTGTGTCAGCACCTGGGCGATGCGGTTGCTCTTGTCTTGCAACTGCGCATAGGTCCAGCTGAAGTCGCCGCCGCCCTTGTTGAAGTCGCTCACGCCATGCAGCGCGATGCGATCGCCTCGGCCTTCGCGCACATGGCGGTCCACCAATTCCATCGCGCAGTTGATCTGGTCCGGGTAGTCCAGCTCGGGCCGGTCGGCGATGAACACGGGCAGCTGGTCCTTCGGTGGCAGTCGGTCACGCGCAAAGCTGTCGGTATGGCTGCTGGGCAGCAGTTGGTTCCAGTCCTTCATGTCCTTGTCTCCTTTTTTTATTTCTACTGTGCAGCGCTTGCCGCACCACGCTGTCGAGGGGCTCCGGGGGTGGGGGCCATTTTCTGTGTACCCCCGCAGCATGAGGCCCCCGCCCCCGGGGCCCCTCGGCAGCTCACCCGCTCGGGCGCAACGAACCATCAGCTCTTCAAAACATCCTTGCCAATGATCAGCTGCTGCACTTCGGTGGCCCCTTCGTAAATGCGCAGCGCCCGGATCTCGCGGTACAGCGACTCCACCATCACGCCTTTTTTGACACCCATGCCGCCGTGCATCTGCACAGCCATGTCGATGATCTGCTGGGCGTTTTCGGTCGCAGTCATCTTGGCCATGGCCGCCTCGCGGGTGATGCGACCGCCTTGGTCGCGCAGCCAAGCGGCGCGATACGTCAAGAGCGTGGCGGCATCCAGCATCGTGGCCATCTGGGCGATCTTGGTCTGGGTGATCTGAAAGTCGCCCAAGCTTTGGCCAAACATCTTGCGTGAACGCGCCCAGCTGATGGACTCGTGCAGCGCACGCCGCCCAAAGCCCAAAGCGGCTGCGGCCACCGAGGTGCGGAACACATCGAGCGTGGCCATGGCGACCTTGAAGCCTTGGCCCGCTTCGCCAATGCGTTGGTTGGCAGCGACCTTGCAGTTGTCGAACTTGAGCGTGGCCAGAGGGTGGGGGGCCACCACGTCGATGCGCTCTTCAATCGACAAACCGGGCGTGTCGGCATCCACAATGAAAGCGGTGATGCCGCGTGCGCCGGGCGCTTCCCCCGTGCGGGCGAACACCACATAAAAGTCGGCAATGCCGCCATTGCTGATCCAGGTCTTGCGGCCGTTGAGCACATAGCCGTCTGCCGTTGCGGTGGCGCTGCACTGCATGGCGGCCACGTCGGAGCCCGCATCGGGCTCACTCAAGGCAAAGGCGCTCAAGGCCTGGCCCGACGCCACACGCGCCAGGTAGCGCTGCTTTTGATCGGCTGTGCCCATGAGGCTGATGGCGCCTGTGCCCAAGCCCTGCATGGCAAAGGCGAAGTCAGACAAGCCGTTGTGAAAAGCCAGCGTCTCGCGCAGCAGGCAGAGCTGACGGGTGTCGATCACGTCAGACGCTGCGCCATAGGCCGTACCGGATACTGCATGCTTGAGCCAACCGCCGCTGCCCAGCAGACGCACCAAGCGGATGCATTCGGCGTCCACCGCGTCGCGGCTTTCGTCGTGGTGCGCGTGGGCCAGGTGCTCTTGGCACCAAGCGTTCAAGCGCACTTTGAAGTCGCGGTGGCTGTTGTCAAAGAAAGGCCAGTCGAGTTCTGGCGGGTAAGTGGCTGGGTGGTCTGACATGGCTCAGTCCCCTTCAAAAATGGGCGTTTGCCTGGCCACAAAGGCGTGGTACGCCCGGTGGAAGTCGTTGGTGGCCATGCAGATGGCTTGGGCCTGGGCTTCGGCCTCGATGGCTTCGTCCACGCCCATGTTCCATTCTTGTTGCATCATTTTTTTGGTGATGCCGTTGGCAAAGGTGGGGCCTGCCACCAGCTGGGCGGCGATGGCTTGTGCATCGGCCAACACAGTGTCTGCCTCGCACACGCGGTTGTAAAAACCCCAGCGCTCGGCTTCCAGCGCGCCCAGGCCGCGCCCGGTGAAGAGCAGCTCGCTCGCATGGCCCTGGCCGATGATGCGCGGCAGCAAAGCGCAAGCGCCCATGTCGCACCCGGCCAGGCCCACCTTGTTGAACAGGAAATAAGTTTTGCTGCGCTCGGTGCCGTAACGCAGGTCAGACGCCATGGCCAGGATCGCGCCTGCGCCTGCGCATACGCCGTCGATCGCTGCGATGATGGGTTGCGGGCAGGCGCGCATGGCCTTGACCAAGTCGCCAGTCATGCGGGTGAAGGCCAAGAGGCCGGGCATGTCGAGCTTTGTGAGCGGGCCGATGATCTCGTGCACATCGCCACCCGAACAGAAGTTACCCCCCGCCCCAGTGATGACCACCGCATGGACATCGGGCGCGTAGGGCAAGGCGCGGAAAAAGTCGCGCAGTTCGGCGTACGAATCAAACGACAACGGGTTCTTGCGCTCGGGGCGGTTCAGGCTCACCGTGGCCACACCGTCTTTGATAGACAGCAAAAAATGCTCGGGCTGGTAGCCCGCCATGGGCTGGTTGTGGCGGGGCAGCTGGTGCGGCTGGCCGGGCAGGTAGCGTTGTGTCATGTCTTCTCCTTTGGATGGGTGCGGGTGCCGGACTTCAAGGTGCCCAGCAAGGCGTGCAGTTGTTCTTGTTGACTAACGGCCAGTGGCGAGAGCAGCTCGACGACCCAGCCTTCATGGGCTTGGGCCATAGCGGCAAAAGCTTTTCGCCCGGCCTCGGTCAGGCTGACGGTGAAGGAGCGGCGGTCACTGGCTTGCATTTGCCGCTGCACCAGTTGTTCTTTTTCCAGCTGGTCCACGATGCTGGTCACGTTGCCGCCCGTGACCATCATGCGTCGCGACAGCTCGCTCATCGACAGGCCTTGCATTTCGCGCTCCAGCTGGGCCATCAGGTCAAAGCGCGGCAGCGTGATGTCAAACTGCTCGCGCAGGCGCTGGCGGATGGTGTCTTCGATGCGGGTGGTGCACGACAGCAGGCGCAACCAAAGGCGCAGCGAGGCGTGGTGCTCTGCGTGTGCGCGCACTTCCATGTCAGTCGCCTGAAGGTTCATCCGGCCAACTCCCCGCCGTCGATGGCAATCGCCTGGCCATTGATCGCGTCGCTGCCGGCAGCACAAAGCCAAAGCACGCTTTGCGCGACTTCTTGCGGCTGCACGAGGCGCTGTTGCGGGTTGCTGGCAGCCAAGGCTTGGCGAGCTTCGGCCTCGCTCTTGCCTGTTTTGCTCACGATGTTTTGCACCGCTTCGCGCACGATGTCGGTTTCGGTGTAGCCGGGGCAAATGGCGTTCACGGTCACGCCCTTGCGGGCCAGTTCCAGAGCCAAGGCTTTGGTCAGCCCGACCACGCCGTGCTTGGCCGCCACGTAGGCGCTCACATAGGCATAGCCTTTGAGGCCTGCTGTGCTGGCGATGTTGACGATGCGCCCGGGGGTGCCTGATTTAGCGGCTTCGAGCATGCCCGGCAGCACGGCCTGAATGCAGTGGTA
>Ga0247844_1002496_pt1 | contig 29905 bp, 19 predicted proteins | sample LaCtaG_FD_192421 | JGI IMG/M metagenome (GOLD analysis project Ga0247844, IMG submission 192421) | Freshwater microbial communities from meromictic Lake La Cruz, Castile-La Mancha, Spain - LaCruzMarch201714.5m_1 | ecosystem: Environmental > Aquatic > Freshwater > Lake | place: Spain: Castile-La...
TGCAAATTTTCCTCTAAGATAATGATTTTCAGGGAATTAAACAAACATCTTAACACTTATTTTCTTGAATATAAACACTTTATACTAACAATGAATTATGGAGTCTCTACTCCTGATTCGCATTATTTATGTAGAGACACACGGCGTGCGTCTTTTTTAATTTGCACAACTTGCAAATCGTATCATTTTATTTATGCAATTTAATCTCTGTGACTCTCAAAATCTGCTTCGCAAATTATCGACTAGACGCTTGATGTGCGTATCTACAATAGTAAATATGAAACAGCCTGCGAACAACTAAGTTAGAACCTAGTCGGTCAAAATACGCCCAAGTTTACGCAAATTTAGATCTTTTACTACTTAACAATAAGTCTTTGTATCCCGGAATCTTTATTTGTTTTAACCTCAATCATATATATTCCGCTTTTCAGTTTATCGATCGCTATTTCAGAAACGTTCTGAGTAACTGTTTCTGACATTACTACTGAACCTAATATATTATAAATGCTGACTTTCAATGGTTCAAAGTTTACGGAATTCACTGATAATTGAATTTTATCAGTTGCAGGATTTGGTGTAATTGTGAATTGATTTGAGAGATCCGACGGTTCAAATAATCCTGAAATACCATTTGTTGCAATGTTGGAACGAGAAGAATATATAGCCTGGTTTTCCGATTTTACATTTGATATATTCTGTTGTTTTACTCCTGATAGGGTTGTACTTACTGCTTCAACCTGATAATAAACTTCTCCACCCGGTGCAGTGTAATCCGAAAACTGAGTATTGCTTCCCGAGAGTGATCCAATAATTTGAATATTATCCGTTTTAGTCCCCCGGTAGATGTTATAAGTCGATACTGCATATCCTTCGTAGGGTTCCCAAATTAGGTTCCATACATTATTAATTCCTTTATTTATAGAAAGATGCATGGTTTTGTGATAAGTGCTGAGTGCAGTTTCGTTACCACATGCATCGGTTACAGACAATTTATACTTATTGGATTGCACATCCGGATTTGAGCTTGTATCCACAAATACAGCAGCAGAATCGAAGGGTATAGTGCCGACTTTAGTAAAAGAATTGGTTACATTTGTTTCCTTATAAAGATTATAAGTATTTATTTTTGCATTCGACAATTTTGTCCAGTAAATTATATTCCTGTTTTTTTCATTAATTCCAACAAAATTAATAGCTGGTGCATTCATTGGTACAATGTTGATAGCCACATTATCGGTTGCGATACATCCTTGTGGAGTGGTTGCCGTAAGCTTATAGGTTATATTAGATGCAATGGCCACTGGATTGGCAATTGAGTCATTATTCAACCCCGTAGATGGGTTCCATTTGTATTTTATGGTACCCGTATTATTTAAATTCGTTGTTGCGATTCCCAATTGCACTAAAGATCCGCAGGTAGCCGATATATCAGCACCAACATTTACAACAAGCGGATTGATCGTCACAATAATATTATCGGTTGCAGTACATCCTGATGGAGCAGTTAGAGTTACGGTATAGGTTGTTTTACTTGCGGGAGCTGCAATAGGACTTGCAATTGTATCATTGCTTAATCCTGTGGAAGGCGTCCAATTATATTTTAAATGGCCAGTTCCGGTATAATTTGTTGTCGTCAATAACTGAACACTGGCTCCACAACTGATAGTCTGATCAATCCCTGCATTTATTGTCAATGGATTTACTGTAATGATTATGGTATCCCTCGACAAACATCCAGATGGTGAATTAACGGCAACGACATAAGTGGTGGTCACTTTTGGGGAACAAACAGGATTTGCTATGGTATCGTTGCTTAATTCTGTAGATGGATTCCATTTATAGCTAAGTTTATTTGTTCCGCTATAATTTGAGCTGGCTGCAAGTTGTGCAATTCCACCGCAACTTATAGTTTGGTCTACTCCGGCATTAGCTTTTAAGGGTACTATTGCAACCGTTTTGTTTGCTGACCCTATACAACCTGCCGGAGTTGTTACCTGTACAGAATAAGTTGTAGTTTCTGAAACTGAAACTAAGGGATTGGCAATTGTATCGTTATCCAAACCGATAGATGGTGTCCATTTATAACGCAGTTTAGCTGTACCTATGTAACTTGTAACTACAGGGCCAAGTTGTGTACTTCCTTCGCAGCCTATGTATTTTGTTGATCCTGCATTTACATCCAATAGTGCATTGATTACATAAACAAAAGCTGTTGCACTACAACCATTAGCGTACCTGCTAACTTCATACCTGGTTAGATCTGATGGACTTGCTTTAGGGTTTTTTATTTTCGGGTTATTCAATCCGGTAGTAGGTGTCCATGAATAGTTTTCTACTTTAGGAAAATCTACCTTTAGTTTAGCCATAAAACCAGCCGGACCACATATATACCCTGCATTTAAGCCTATAAAACTTCCACAAATTGATTTTTTTGATATAAAGTTAGCAACCTGATTCCAGTTTTGACCACCATCAGTCGTTTTGTAAACAAATGCAGTATTCAGTATTCCGTCATATCCTGTAAGATAACCAAAATCTGCGTTAAAAAAATAAATTGTTCTTATTAAACTGGATGGTAAAAGCATTGGCAAAAGTATATTTTCAGCACTTGACATTCCACTTGAAAATTTTAGTAGAGAATTTCCGCCACCAGAATATCCTAAAGAGTCAGAAACGAACGAAAGTGAGTAAAAGGTTTTATTCACTGGGGTGATTTGTTTTTTCCAGGTATTTCCACCATCTTTTGTTTGATAAATTGTCCCTGATGAACCACAAATATATCCATTATTAATTGAGGTGAAAGTGATGTCAAAAAGTGTACTGCTCAATATACTTTCAGTCCATGTTTGCCCACCATCTATCGTTTTAAAAACTGAGGAATTTCCAATGATGAAAATGGTATTTTCATTTTGTATATACAACGAACGGAATATTTTAGCAGTAGTTCCCATATTTACAGGAACCCAGCTTTCGCCTCCATCGGTAGTTTTAATTATCGTACTGTTTGATCCAACTGCATAACCAGTTTTATTATCATAAAAACGGATTGCAGTTAAACTGCTTATTGTACCAGATGACTTGCTTACCCAGTTAGTTCCACCATCGGTAGTTTTATAAATACTACCAGTAGATGTTACTGCAAAACCGTTGTTACTGTCTCTGAAATAAATAGCATTAAAATTATCGGATAATCCAGTACGAACAGTATCCCAAACTCCATCTAGTAATGGTTCGGCATCTAACTGCACCGAGTCACCACAGCTAACATTTTTTTTTACACAAGTTACTAATTCACACTGCGCATTGACTGAAAACTCAGTAATAAAAAACAAGAAAATCAAGCTTAGATGTTTAATCGTTTTCATAACTTTTTTATATTTGTGTTATTGGTTATCAATAATTTTAAGTTCGGCGTTTGGCTAATCCCCCGCTAGCGCAGTTCTGCGACCTATGCTATTTAAGAAAGCGTTTTATCTTATTTCTGTATTGGCACGGTTCACAGATCCGCGCCAGCGTGGGGTTAGCTGCTCGGTTTTTTCTTGTCATTTTAGATATCGTCGTGATAAGTTAGTTTAAATAGTAATTTAATGTTGCAGTGTTAATTTATACGTTTTATATTTACTTTTAATAAGATAAAATGTATTAGCACTTGCTGGAAATATCAGTTTTCCACCTTGAGATTTTTTACTTTGTATCAAAATCCCACTTATAGAATATATCTGTATCAATTCATTGTTATTTGTACCTTCAATAACCAGTTTATTGTCTAGTGCGTAAACTTTTAATTTGTTTTCTGTATACTCTGGTGTTATTGTGTTGAAATTTACCTCATTGATGCTTCCGAAGTCTTTCCAATATGTGTTAGCTTTATAAGCTGTAGAAGCTCCAACAGGAACTTCTAAAATGCAGGATTGTTTATCTACATTTTGGAACGTATATGAATTTATTGATGGTGGATTAGGGCTTGCAATTGAAAACAATTTTAAACTGGTACAATTGCCAAAAGCCCGGAATTGAATGGTAGTTTCATCACTTCGTATATAAATGCTTTTTAATCCGGTACATCCTAAAAAAGCATATCCGTAAATTGATTTCACAGAATCGGGTATTGTAACAGTGTTTAAGTTGCTGCAACCCGAAAAAGCATATGCTGGTATTGACTTTAATTTATCTGGAAGAATTAAAGTAGATAATGAAGAGCAACTACTGAATGTATTAGCTCCGATTTCTGTAATTGAATTTGGTAGGATTGCAGAGTTCAAGATAGTACAACCACTGAAAGCATAGCTTCCGATATATTTCATTGTGTTTGGAAAAGTAATTCCCGATAATTTTGCACAGGATTCAAAAGCATTGTTTCCAATACATTCTAAATTTGCGGGGAAGGTAACAGTATTCATATTTGAACAAGCCTTAAATACAAAATCATCAACAGTTTTTAATTTATTTGGCAAAACAATTGTCGTTAATCCTGTACATTCTGAAAAAGCACCCGTACCAATTCGGGTCACTGATTCAGGAATGCTAATGTTTGTAATTCCTGGACAAGAACTAAATGCATAATGGTCTATATTGGTAAGTGTAGTTGGCAGCGTAATATGGCTTAAGTTTACACAACCCGAAAAAGCTCCGTGTGCTATTATTTCTGTGCCGTCTTTAATGTCTAAATTAACAAGTGTTGATTTGTCACCCTTATATTCAATTAAAATATTCTCGAAGTATAATAATCCATTCGGTTTCTTTTCGTACCATGGAGTTCCATAAAATGCCGCCCACCCGAGACTAGTAATCAGTTTCGGAATTGTTATTTCCGATAATGCACTACAGTCTGTAAAGACACTCATTTCTAGTATTTTAAGTGATTCTGGCAATTTTACACTTTTTAAACTGGTGCAAAAAGAAAACGCTGAGCGTCCGATTGAGGTAATGGTATTGGGAAATGTTATGCTTGTAATTGATGAAGCTTCAAAGGCAGATGAAGCAATTGAAGTTACCCGATAATCTCTCCCAAAAAGTTTGACAGTGTCAGGAATCACAATATCTCCGCTATAATTTGGGTCTTTTGAAGTTACTTCAGCACATCCATCTGGTGTAAAACGATAATTAATTCCATTCACCTCGTCTGCGTGTACCAAGAAGCTTTGCAAAATTGTCGCAAAAAGTAGAGTAATAAGTATTCTTTTCATAATAATTGTTGTATTTTTTTTATTCTTAAACTGGCAGATGACGACCGGGGCGTGTGTTAGGCGGTCTGTGTTTGGTTGACTATATTTATCATTATTTGTAATAATCAAGTAAATTTCTCATTCAAAGTGTCTTTCTTTATTTTCAGGCAAAACAAAATCTATTTAATAGCAACTTTTTTAGTTTTTCTTCCAACTTTCACCATATATACACCTGCCTGAGGAGTGATTAAACTCTCTTTAATTGCAGGGTTAGCTACTTCATATATCTTTTGTCCCGAAACAGAATACAGCGTAATTGAATAATTTTCAGCGTGTTCTACTATTATGCTTGTTCCTTGTGTGTAAATATTTAAATCCCAGTTACCCGTAGTGTAATCCTGCGTAGTTTAAGTTCGGCGTATGGCTCCTGCCTCAGTCGCGGATAGAAGGAATGCTCACGCTTTCCATATTGTATTTGAATATGCAAAGAAGAGCCTTGCTTCCCACACGACGATTCCGATAGCTATCGGAAGAATGACACTTCACCGAACCATAAGACCACCTAACTACGCTACAATCAACCGGGTTGTGTTATGTGGTCGTAGTTTTGCTCGTTTTTTGTCGTTATTTCGTTATTTCGTTAGTAACTTTAAACTAAAATTCTATTAGTATCATTGTTAAATTGTTATTTATTTATCGTTTTTTCGGCATCCTTATTGGTTAACTCCACAACTAATAATTATCAATCAAAAATAGTTTATTGACAACATTTAAAACAAAATTTCAATTCCAAATTTCCAATTTGTAGGATTTAAGTTAAGTAACCACATGTTATTTTTAAATTGAAAATCATAAATTACATAGTCAAAACCACCTAGACCAACAGAAATTCCAAAATTCTTATTGAGAAAATATTTAATCTCAGGATTAATAGACAGTCCTATCAAATCATTATTAGTTTTACTGTTAGTTAAAGGAGAAATTACTGGGTAAGCAAGATTAGTAGAACTCATAAAATTAGGTATCGACATTTCTCCTTCACAACTAAAATCATCTGTTGATTGAGCTAATCTGGAATATGCAGCATTTAAAGCTATGCTTCCATAAAATCTATTTATTATCGGTTTTGTCCAACCAAATCTTAAAACTGGAGAATGGATTAAATTGTGATTAGTTCTAAAAGTTCCCTGATAATAATTATTTAACATTAATTCTTTCGTAACAGATTTTGTTTCTTTTGTGAATTCGTATCCAACTCCAACAAACAAATTATCTGTGAAATAGTAGTCAATTCTTGAATCAATTGAAAATCCAGAATTAAATGTTGTTATTTGACTGGTTTGGACACCACTAACCGAAACATATTTTCCACCATTGAAACTTGTAGAGAAATTAATAGATTGTTTTTTTATCTGACCAAAAGTTGGATTAATTAATAAACACGAAATTATTCCAATTAAAATTTGTTTTAACATATTCATATTGTTGTTTGTAATTAGTTTTTAGTAAAATGGTCTAAATAGATTAAATAATGTTATCTGTTAAGGGAAAAACGGTCTTCATTCCTCATGTTGTCAACGTTTTATTCGCTGTTGTCAAATTATAAAATGGTCTTCTATTTTTTTTTACTATGCCACATAACGACCGTGTATGTGCGGTTAAATTCCAGTATACGCTACGCTACCACAGATAGATCCGTTTTATTAGTATTGCTCGAAACATCTATCTTGATGATATTGATAGGTTTGTTTAAAATGGATATATTGAAGAAACATCACACTTGCCGGCGGCAGGCTGGTACACAACTTGTTAATTTGTAAAATCGACCGTTTTTTTTTTCTTAATTCCGCTCCAAAGATACCCACTATTTTTTAATAAAACTAATTTAATCTACAATATATTTAAGAAAATATTTAGAACTTTAATTTGATGAAAACCTTCAAGGTAATTTGGATTTATTTACCAGAGTATTATAGTCTTACAAAGCAATATTTTAATTTTAAATCTCTTCCACCAAACCATAATACCTCAATTATCCACAAACAATAACTCTTCCCACAAAATGGAATCTGCATATTGAACCAACAATAACCGTTCGCACAAAAAAGGATGTGCTTATTGAATTGACAAATGCTGTTCGCACGATGGAAATTGTGCATTGTTGAGTGACAAAAGCCATCCGCATTAAGGAATTTATGTTTTGTCAGTTGACAAAAGGCTTCCGCAGTAAGGATTTTTTGTTTTGTCAAGTGACAAAGCTTAATTGCTGTTCGGAAATTTTGTTTTGTCAGTTGACAAAACCATTCCGCATTAAGGAATATTACTTTTGTCAGTTGACAAAACCAATCCGCTGCGCTGCGAAGCACTTTTGTCACTTTACTATCACCATCCGCATTAAGGAAAATTTGTTTTGTCACATCAATATCACCATCCGCAGCAAAGAAAGTGTTTTTTGTCAGGTGAAAAGCCTTTTTTCATTAAGCTTTATTGTAATTTGTTTTTTTTTTGAAAGTTATTTGAAGTATTCATTTGATGACTGTTTGATACTCCACACCATAATAATTATGGAGGGGAAGCATAAAATAAGAGCCCCGAAAATGCATTTTGCATTCCGGAGCTCCTATAGAAACTATTATCTAGTTTGTTGCGGCTGGTTTAAGCAGCAGTCGACGCGTCTGTACTTTGGGTTGTAGCATCAGTTGCAGTTGTTGCATCTGTCTTTTCATCCGTAACTTCAGTTTTTGATTTACGGATGGTGTTTACATTTACTTCATCAAAACGTTTTTGCAATTTAACGCATAAAATGTTCCAATCTTCTGATTCTAAAGCGGAAGCTTTTAAATTTACTTCGTCCATATACCGTTTTATGGCCTCATTTAACTCGTTGCACAACTTTTTTTTATTGGGGGCGCGACTTGGAGTCGCACTCCCAATAATGACTTGGAGTCATACTATTACTAAAACCTTTTACAAACAATTCCAGCCCTGCATTCCTGTTTGCAGGGCTTTTTTTGTACAACCCATCCTTAAAGAGTGCTTGCACCTTTAAGAGTTGGGTGCAGAGGAAGTTTTCCATTCCGCATTTTTTTTATTGGGGGCGCGACTTGGAGTCGCACTCCCAATATTGACTTGGAGTCATGCTATTACTAATAACTATTACAAACAATTCCAGCCCTGCACTCCTGTTTGCAGGGCTTTTTTGTACAACTCATCCTTAAAGAGTGCTTGCACCTTTAAGAGTTGGATGCAGAGGAAGATTTCCATTCAGTTATCAGTAATAGCATGACTTGGAGTCATACTATTACTAACAACTTCAGCCCTGAATTCCTGTTTGCAGGGCTTTTTTTGTACATCCCATCCTTAAAGAGTGCTTGCACCTTTTAGAGTTGGGTGCAGAGGAGTATTTACATTCCGCAACCCCAAAAACGCTTTAATGTCTCGGAATACTCGACTATTAAAGGATTTTTGGCAGACTCTGCTTAAAAGCAATCAAGGCATTTTGCAATAGAATGGGAAGTACCACCGCCACCACTCCACCCGGAACCGGAACGATAACGCCGGCTATGTTTTTGACCGACTCCACATTCACGCCACCCCTAATGATGGGCATTAATTTGGTGGGGTCTTTTTTGCTTGGAACTTCTTTCAGCAAATTAGAATACACATCCACTATACAAACTCCTATTTTGAGCCATGACGGTTGTATATATTCGGGGTGCTTGGTAACCACCACCAATACATCGGCTCTTTGGCAATACTCTATCAAATGTTTTGAGTCTTTATTGACAATGGAAAGAGAACAATCGAGCGGCATGGCCTTGGCGGCTGCTGATTTCACCACCATGTGCGTCAAAGTATTCGAAATAAATTCATCGTCTAAAACAAAAACCCATTCCTGGTCCTTTCTTAGTTGAACTTTGGCATCTTCAAGCAGTTCGAGCAAAGCAGTAGGCAGGCACATCGGATATTTTTGGGTTTGGATATCCGGTATCATCGTGCTCAACATGTTTTGAGGATGAAATCCCTCCACTTCTTTTTCCTTATCTATTCTGTTGATAATTCGGATGGGTACAAGGTGCTCGGGCAATGGTTGCAACAGTACAATGGCATGTACATCAGGGTTAGCATTGAGCTGATCAATTAAATCAAACATTTCAACTTCAGTGGCATTTGCGGGTTTCCTTTCCAGAATCACTTTGAATCCTGCTGCTTCGGCAGTTTGAACATGAAGTGGAATCACATATTTGGACAATGGTACTTCACCAACTGCGATAAAAGCAATGACAGGCACTGTATTGTATTTTGCTTTTAGTTCGGTCAATTCATTTTTCACTTCGCTAAAAATCTTGTCTTTGAGGTTGTCGCCCTGAATGATGATTGTTTCCATATTGTGTGTTTTAATGATGGGTTGAAGAAATGTTTTACCAATACATTTTGACAAATATCAGAAAATTATGGGTTTTATTGAATAGTGTAAATACTAGAAAGTTTGAGGGTAAACTATGAATTATAGACAGTGATAGAATGACTTTAAGTCATACTTTCACTAAAGTTCCTGGAGTCGCGCCCCCAATAATGGCAAAATAACGAGAAACAAATCGAGATTCTTATTAAATTGCAATATCTTTGCAAGTGCAATTACAATGTTTGATTAAAAATTACGTTATCAAATTTGTACTAATTACAAATGAAATTTATAAACTTTTAATCCCATCGGGAGTTTTTCGGACTCAAAAATAATACAAACTAATTTATTGCAGGCACTCATATTTATTAACCCATAGGATATTCATTGACTGCGTCTTACTAATTATTCATTGTTCATTATTCATTATTAATTACTTTAAATATGTTTTCTATCAAAAAACTGAAAGATATTTTCTTTTCGATGCTCACCACCGTTATTTTACTGGTACTTTTTGGTGCTGCCATTGGTTACGCCACTTTTGCCGAGAGCAGTCATGGTACACCCTACGCCAAGGAAATTGTATACGGCGCATTGTGGTTCGAGCTACTTTTATCTCTACTCATCATCAATATGTTGGGCAGTATATTTCGTTACAATCTGATCAACAGAAAGAAATGGAGTGTGCTACTTTTCCATTTGGCATTTATTTGTATACTTATTGGCTCGGCAGTAACCCGCTATTTTGGATCTGAAGGCACCATGCATTTACGTCAGGGCGAAACCAGTAACGAAATTTCGTCGGATAAAACTGCAGTGAAGATTGTGGCTGAATACAACGGATTGAAAACTGAGAAGGTGACGAAAGTAGCATTTTCGGCTACGGGTTCCAATGTATTTTCGGAAACCTTATCGGTGGGCGGCAAGACTGTAACGGTTGAAAACGAGATGTTTGTGCCCAATGCGGAAGAAAGCATTGTGCCTGACGCACTGGGCGAACCAGCGGTTTCTATTTTCTTGATGAGTGGTGCCGACCAAAGTTCAAACATCACATTATTCGGCAATGAAAAAAGCGTTGTAGGTGCTACATCTTTTGCTTTTGCACAATATAAAGAAACGGCTGACATCTTGTTTTCTGTTGATAAAGACAATTTATATTTTAAATCATCTCAACCGATTTCGAAAACGGGCATGGTGGCTTCGGGTATGATTGACCGCAAGAATGCCATTTCTATTGCACCCTGCGACTTGTGCCTGGCAGAACAAAACATTGTGTATCGGGTAGACAAAATGGTGTTTATGATTCAAGGCTTTATTCCAAAAGCAAAAAAGGCATTGACTCCGGTAAATATGGAAGGCGAAAAAGGCGGAATGGCACAAAAAGGAAGCGATGCGCTGGTTTTCAAAATCAGCAACGGCGATGCATCGAAAAAAATCAATGTAATAAGTTCTGAAAATCAAATTGAAATGCCTGCCACTTGCAACATAAATGGTGTAAATGTGTCGGTGACTTTTGGCACTTATCAGCAAAAATTACCTTTCAGCATTAGCTTGCGGAAGTTTGAACTGGAACGCTACACAGGTTCCATGAGCCCGTCGAGTTATGCCAGCGAAATTACGGTAACCGATACAGAAATGAAAAGCGAGCGGCCATTCAGAATTTACATGAACAACATATTGAACTACAGAGGCTACCGTTTCTTCCAATCGTCGTATGACCAGGACGAGATGGGAACCATACTATCAGTGAATCACGATTATTGGGGCACTTTGATTACTTATATTGGCTACTTATTAATGCTGATTGGAATGACCTTTACATTGTTTAACAAAAACAGTCGTTTCAGTGCTTTATTGAAACTTACCACGCAAATTCAAAAAAAGCGGAAAGCAGGAATGACGGCAGTATTGGCAGCATTGTTATTCATTTCTGGTTCCATGTCTGCAGCTGTGGGAACGGTTAGCAAAGAGCAACATTTGAACGAACTCAACAGTTTGTTGATACAAGATGCCGCTCAAGGTCGCATTGAACCATTTTGCACTTTTGCGTCGGACGTATTGCGTAAAATTTACAAACACAACAGCTATAAGGAATTGCCGGCAGCCGAAGTAATTGTGAGCATGTTGGTAAATCCACCCGAATGGAAAAATGAACCGATGATTAAAGTGAACAATCCACAATTGGAATTGGAATTGGGCGCGGTGAATGGATATGTATCCTACAACATGCTTTTTGATGTAAAGAAAAGTGGAGAGTACAAGCTGCAAAGTTTGGTGGAAGCAACCTACCAAAAAGAGGAATCGACCAGAAACAAATACGAAAAGGAAGTGCTGAATGTTGATGAACGTATCAATATATGTACCGAACTTTATTTGCATACCCTATTGGCATTGTTTCCAACGGCAGGTGTAGAAGGAAAATGGAAATCGGCTGACATGAGCAGCATGAGCATGGGCGCTTCAGAACACAGCAAAACTTGCCCGTATAATGGCAAAGAGGACATGGGCGGAATGGGTGCAGCCATGGGTAGCGGAATGGAAGCAATGACAGCCGGTGCAGATATGGGTGGAATGGGTGCAGCACCAAGCATGGGTGCAACTCCCGGCATGGGCGACCTGAAAACGGATGCGCCAATGGGCGCTTGTACGCGTGGCGCAACTTCTGCTGCTCCTATGATCAGCATGACGAGCATGACCATGAATGAACCTGAAATGTTGCTCATGAACTACTTTGAAGCGGTTACTGAATCGATGATTTCGGGCAATTGGAGCAAAGCAAATGAAAAATTGGCAGCCATAAAAAGTTATCAGGTAACCAATGGTGGAAGTAATCTGCCGTCGGCAAACAAAATAAAACTCGAAATACGCTACAACGAATTGAATATATTCAACAATCTGGCCATTGTTTACGGATTGGTGGGCGCTTTGTTGTTGCTGCTTCATTTCATATATATTTTCAAATTCAATGCAAAACTGGAAAAGGTTTTGAATCTTGCTGTTTATCCTCTTGGACTATTATTTCTGGTATATACTGCCGGATTGGCCTTGCGGTGGTATGTGGCGGGTCATGCACCCTGGAGCAATGGATATGAAAGTATGGTGTTTGTTGGTTGGGGTTCGAGCTTGGCCGGATTGCTGTTTGCACGCAAATCGCCGCTTGCTTTCGCCATGTCGGCTTTACTTTCGGCCATTGCCTTGTCGGTGGCAGCCATGAGTTGGATGAATCCGGAAATTACAAACCTTGTACCGGTGCTGAAATCGTACTGGTTGATAGTGCATGTGGCGGTGATTACTTCCAGCTACGGGTTTTTGGCCATGGGTGCCATGTTGGGATTTTTGAACCTGACGCTTATGATTGGCAAAAACGCCAAGAATAAAGACCGCATACAAGACAACATACAGGAAATTAGCTATATCATAGAAATGTCCTTGACCATTGGCTTGTTCATGTTGACCGTGGGCACCTTCCTTGGTGGCGTTTGGGCCAACGAATCGTGGGGACGTTATTGGGGATGGGATGCCAAAGAAACCTGGGCGCTGGTGAGCGTGTTGGTGTACGCAGCCATTCTGCATTTGCGTTTGATTCCCAAAAGCAATACTACTTATGTGATGAGTGCCTCGGCATTGATTGGGTTCAGCTCGGTAATAATGACCTTTCTGGGCGTGAATTATTACCTTTCAGGGATGCATTCTTATGGAGCAGGAACAGCACCTACATTACCCAACTCATTGGTTTTAGTGGTGGTGGCAGTGGTTGGTGTGGTGTTTTTTGCGTATCGCGCAGAGAAGAAGCACAATTAACCCGCCTAACTTCGTATTTTGATTTGAACGCTAAGTCTAAATAGAATAAAGAGTTTGAACGCAAATAACACAAAAATAACACAAATCAGAATAATATATCAAAAAACTGAAAATAGTTCTGATTATAAGAATCTTGTAAGATAAGATTTGAATTTTAGGCATAGTTTAAAGTAATCAATATTTAATTCTCCGCCAGCTGGCGGATTAGGGGTTCTTTGCCTTCATAATTAGATTGACTATAAATAGTCTAAGATTCAATTTCAATTTGCAATAGTTACATATAATATTGTTACTTTTGACGTTATTGCAAAGTGAATATTTTCATATTACGTCAAAAGATTTTACCCCAATTTTCTATAAGTTATAAGCACATTATAAAGTACCATTTTAAAAAGATTTTTTCAACGCAAAGGCCCAAAGATGCTAAGCCGCAACGAATTTAAATTAATGTTATTCAACTATGTCTTCGCGTCTTTGCGACTTAGCAACTTTGCGTTCAAAATACGACATTATATTAGTACACTTACTTAAATGACTAAAATTCTTCATCGTCTATCCATTACCCTTTATTCCTTGATAACCTTGGTTAGCATTGGTTTATTGACTTTTTATGGATATACGTTCTATAGATTGCCCATCGAAAACCGGTATTATGATGCTCCTGATTTGTACAATTTACTGAACCCAAATGGTTACATTGGGCATAATTTGGGAATATACGGAACAGTACTTATTGTAGTTGGGCTGTTTTTATATTCGGCACGCAAGCGATTCAAGGTGTTTTCGCGTGTTGGGGTATTAAAATACTGGCTGGAGTTTCACATCTTCCTCACCACCTTGGGTTCCATCATGGTATTGTTTCACACCTCCTTCAAGTTTGGTGGAGTGGTGTCTATTGGTTTTTGGAGCTTGGTCATCGTGTGGGTGAGTGGCGTGGTGGGTAGGTTCATTTACCTACAAATTCCTCACAGCATTGAAGGCCGGGCATTAAGTTTGCAGGAAGTGAAAGACTTGAAAGATGAACTCGACTTGGAACTGTTGAATAGATATGGCATCAATTTTTCTGAAATCAAGACCAGCAAGTTTTCCCAAATCAAGTTGAAATTGATTTCCAAAAACATTTCAAAGCAAGATTACAAAAAGGTAAAGCAACTGATTAGAACAGAAAAAAGAATCACCAGACGCATTGGGCGATTGGCTACCATGCAAAACCTATTCAGATATTGGCATGTGGCACATTTACCTTTTGCATTGATCATGCTCATCATCATGGTGATACATGTAATTGTAGTGCTTTATTTTACTGATATACTGCAGCTATGGATAAAATAATTGAATACGCTATATATGGCTTTGCATTTTTGCTTATTTTCGTGGTTTTGCTTATTTATATCAAAAAGCAGAAACGCGAATCAAAGGCTGTGGATGACAAAATAAAGCAAGCCAAGGAAGACAATGTACACGAACCAGTTTCGTTGTACCCGGTTGTTGATCCCAACAGGTGTATCAAAAGTGGAGCTTGTATTACGGCCTGTCCCGAGGATGATATTCTGGGAATAAGAAATGGCAGGGCCACCATCATCAATGCTTCCCATTGCATTGGTCACGGTGCATGTTTGAATGCTTGCCCGGTGGAGGCCATCAGTTTGTGGATTGGGACAGAGAAAAGAGGCGTGGATTTACCACACGTTAGCCCGACTTTCGAAACCAATGTACCTGGCATTTTCATTGCTGGCGAATTGGGCGGTATGGGATTGATCAGAAATGCAGTGACGCAAGGGAAAGAAGCAGTTGAAAATATAGTAAAAGTAATAAACAAAGAGGCCGTAGCGGAATATGATTTAATAGTGGTGGGCGCTGGACCTGCAGGGATTTCGGCTACTTTGGCTGCAAAAAAAGCCAATCTAAAAGTGCTCACGTTGGAACAAGACACTTTGGGTGGAACAGTGTTCACTTTTCCTCGCTCTAAAGTAATCATGACGCACCCAATGGATTTGCCTCTGCACGGGAAAGTGAAATTCAAGGAGACTTCCAAGACGCAATTGCTTGATTTATGGCATAGTGTAATAACCAAAAACAACATTACCATCAAGGAAAACTCAAAAGTGGAGGCGATAATTGCAGAAGGTAATGTTTTCAAAATTGAGACCATCAATGGCGAAAGCTACACAACAAAAACAGTTTTATTAGCAATTGGGCGACGCGGAACACCACGGAAACTGAACGTACCGGGAGAAGATACTGAGAAAGTAGCTTATCGATTGTTGGAAGCGGAAGATATTAAAGGGAAAAATATATTGGTAGTGGGTGGTGGCGATTCTGCAATTGAATCAGCATTGTTATTGGCTGATAATAATAAAGTAACACTTTCGTACAGAAGCGATAAATTCAGCAGATTGAAACCCAAAAACACTGTGAAAATCAATGCTGCCATCAAAAGTGGTTTGATTGACATGAAGTTTAACTCCAATGTGGTTTCAATTGAATCAGAAAGTGTTCATTATAAGGAAAATGATTCGGAAGAAGTTTTAAAATTAGAAAATGATTTGGTGTATATATTTGCCGGCGGTGAACTGCCAACGCAATTTTTGAAGAAAATAGGAATTAAAGTAACAACGAAATATGGAGATTTGATGCTGAAAGCAAAGTAAATTTAGTTGACAGTTGATAGTTGTCAGTGAATTATTTAATTGAACATTTCACATTCTTTCATTCTTCCATTCTTTCATTTCTTCATTAACCCATTATCTCATTGACACATTAACCCATTACCCCATTACCATGACATTACATAAAAATCTATCCATACTTGTTTTATTCATTCTGTTGGGAAGCAGTGCTTTTGCACAAATATCCCCGGGTGAATTGAGCAATGCACATGCCTATATTGAAGGTGTGAGCAATTGTACCAAATGTCATGATACGGGAAACAAGGTAACCCGCGAAAAATGTTTGGCTTGTCATGATGATATCAGACAAAGTATTGTTACAAAAAAAGGCTATCATGCGTCAACAGAAGTTACCGGAAAAGCATGTATAGTTTGTCACAATGAGCATCATGGAAAGAACTTCCAAATCATACGTTTCGACAAAAAAAGCTTTAATCATGCCAAATCGGGTTTTGAGCTTAAAGGACAACATGCCAAAGAGGAATGTAAAGCCTGCCATAAAGCCGAATTCATTTCTGACCCACGCCTTAAAAAGAAAGCAAGCACTTATCTGGGATTGAAACAGGAATGTTTGACTTGCCATTATGATTATCACCAAGGAAAATTATCGAATAAATGTACCAATTGCCACGGCTTTGATACATTCAAGAAAGCCACTGGATTTGACCACAGCGATACGCATTTTCCATTGTTGGGAAAACACAGAACGGTGGCTTGTCTGGCTTGTCACAAAACCGAAATAGTGAACGGCAAGAAAGTGCAGAAATTTACTTCTATGGCTTTTACCAATTGTACACCTTGTCATGAAGACGTGCACAAAAACAAGTTTGGGCAAAACTGTAAGCAATGTCATACCGAAGAATCATTCTTTTTCAACAAGAGCATGAAAGCTTTCGACCACGACAAAACGAACTACAAACTGGTGGGTGAGCACAAAAAGGTGGAATGCAAGGAATGCCATAAAAAGAGCCTTACTGCGCCACTCAAACACGACCAATGCAAGGATTGTCACACTGACTATCATAAAGGTGAATTTGCCAAAAACGGTGTTTCACCCGATTGTAACAAGTGCCATACCAACAATGGATTTACGCCAAGCACTTTCACCATCGAACAACACAACAAGCAAAAATTCAAACTCGAAGGAGCGCACTTGGCAACTGCTTGCGCCGCCTGTCACAAAAAAGAAAAGGACTGGACATTCAAGAAAATGGGCAAAAATTGTGTTGATTGTCACACTAATGTTCATAAAGGTTTGATGGATGAAAAATTCATCCCCAATGAAAACTGTGCTGTTTGTCACAATGTAAAAAGTTGGAAAACGGTAACATTCGACCACAACAGAACTGATCTCAAACTGATAGGCGCTCACACCAAAGCAGCTTGTGCATCATGCCACTACAGTAGGAACGAAAATGGAATTAAAACCCAAATGTTTGGTGGAACTTCGCAGGAATGTTCTAGCTGCCACAAGGATTCGCATAATGGTCAGTTTGCAGTAAATGGGAAAACCGATTGTACCCGTTGCCATGGAAATGACGATTGGCACAAATCGAAATTCGACCACAACACTTCGCGATTCAAACTCGACGGCGGTCATACCAATGTGAAATGCGAAGAGTGTCACAAACCGATAATGAATCAAAAAGGAAAGTATATTGAATATAAGTTTGATGATATATCTTGCTCAAAATGTCACACTTAAAGAATGGAAGAATGTGAGAATGGAGAATTAAGAAATGGAAGAATTGCCAAGTTGTTGATAATTTTCTATTATTGTTTAATAAACACATTGATACATTTCTTCAATTACATATTTATCACATTCAGTTTTATTTGTTCAATAATACCAAAGAATCAGTTTAAGTTCAATATATGAAGCAATTTCTTTTATCAATATTATTGACTCTTTTCATCGCAACAACATTTGAAAGTTGCGTGGATGACAGCATTTTTATACCCAAAGCAACCACCGTAAATGGTATTACTACCGTCAGCGACATTCGGCCTGGAGGATTGGATAAAGCTGTACTACTCACATCGGTTTTTATTACACATTTGGTCATAAATGATACCATTGACAGTCGCGATTTTAAAACCATGCGCGATAACCTGCCAAATCTTAAAATGGTGGATTTGAGCAATGCCACCATAGCTGCCTACAATGGCTATGAAGGTAGTGCGGGGACAAGGGTTTACAGATATTCTGCCAATGCCATTCCCGAGTTTGCCTTTTACAATCCAAGTAAATCAGTAGACAACACAAAACTAAGTTCAATAATATTTCCAAAATCAATTAAATCCATAAGAAATTTTGCATTTAATCGATGTGTAGCATTATCAGGACTATTGGAAATTCCAGTATCGGTAATTGATACCATCGGTAATTCGGCATTTGCTTTTTGCGACCATATTACCGACTTGACATTAGCTGGTACAAAATTCATAGGTGAATCTGCTTTTCAAGGATGTGTTGGCTTATCTGGACAATTGGTTATTCCCGATTCCACAACAACGATAAAATCTTGGGCTTTTGCCGATTGCAGCAATATTGGCACCATCACAATTTCAGGAACGGTAGCAGATATTAGTGCCTCAAGTTTTAATGGTTGCAGCGCTTTGTTTTCAGTTGATGCATCAAATACTACTTATTCAAGTTTAGATGGGGTACTTTTTGATTTTGGTCAAACCACATTAATACAATTCCCAGTAAGTAAATCTGGAGACTATATTGTACCGTCAACGGTTGGGACTATTGGTGCGTATTCTTTCGACAATTGTACAGGGCTAACTTCCATCACATTTTCTGCTTCAGTAACCTCCATTGAAGATTACGCTTTTAATGGTTGTAGTGGTTTGAATGGCGCATTTACTATTTCATCGGGAATTACTTCTATTGGGCAATATGTTTTTGAAGATTGCATAAATATAACGAGATTTCAAATTGCGCCCGAGAATACTTCATTTTCCTACTTAGATGGAGTACTGACAGACCTTGTACAAATGACGATAAAACGTTGCGTTATCACTAAAACTGGTAGCTATATCGTACCTACGGACATTTCTTACATTGATAAATCGGCATTCAGTAATTGCACCAATCTCACGTCTATTACTTTTTCTGAATTACTAAGTTATATCGGTACAAGAGCATTCTATAACTGCACTGGACTTAACAGCATCTATGTCAAATCCACAACTCCAATTGATTTGGGCATTGGGTTAACAATTTTCGATGGTGTAAATAAAAAAACTTGCACATTGTATGTTCCAACCGGGACAAAAGATAAGTATTGGAGCGCAAGTATTTGGAACAGTTTTTCGAAAATAGTCGAAAATTAAAATCTCAAATCGATTGCAATAAATTAAAAGAGTAATGTACAAACATAATTCTGGGAATTTCAAAAAGTAAAAAATGCGTAAAATCATTATCTTCATATTATTCTGTGTAATATTCAACGTTGAAACTAAATCAGCGGATGCAAAATCGCCACACGGTGCCAAGCTCAAAGTAGAATGTGCAGTATGCCACGTAACGGATAACTGGACGAAAATTAAGTCTGGTTATGACCATAGCAAGACGAAATTTCCGCTCATGGGTCAACACAAAATGGTGGATTGTAGAAAATGCCATATTTCACTCGATTTTTCTGTCGTTAAATCAAAATGCTCGGAATGTCATACCGATGTTCATCAAGGTACAACTGGCAATGATTGTGAACGCTGCCATTCTACCAAATCGTGGATAGTTACAAATATCAAATCACTTCACTTGCAAGCAGGTTTCCCATTGAGGGGAGCACATGCAGTTGCGGACTGTAATCGCTGTCATAAATCTGCGTCCAACCTACGTTTCAATAATCTCAATACCGATTGTTACGCCTGTCACAAAGATAAATACAACGCCACCGCTGGTAAACCTTACGACCATAAAGTATTGGGATTTGGCACCGATTGTGCACAATGCCACAACATGACCGGAATGGATTGGAATTCAATTGGTAAGGGCTTCGATCATAGCTTCTTCCCACTTACGGGAGGCCATAATATTACCTGTAATGATTGTCATAAGGGAGGGGATTACAGAAAGAAAATTTCTACTGACTGTACCACTTGTCACTCCAGTAAAAGAAACCAGGCAATAGCTTCAAGTCCTGCTCACAGAGGTGTTTTTGCAAAATATAGTTGCGCAGAATGTCATACTACAAAAAATTGGAATACCGTTAAATTTGTGCAACACGATGTGATTTTCGGAATATATTCGGGCAATCACAAAGGAAAATGGAGTTGGTGTACCGACTGTCACGTAAACGATGCTACATACGATGCCAGTAACACTTGTATTAGATGTCATCATGACGGTAAAAAATTGTAATTTAAACTACTAAGAAATTGTCAATTTGTAAAGTATCCTTGTCAGTAATAAGAAAAAATATTAAATGAAAACTCGAGTCCTCCTATTGTTCTATATATTCATAAGTTTAGCCACATTTAGTCAATCTAATTATGTTGAGCTCAAGGGAAGTGTTTCATTTATAAGCTCTGAGCATGTATATGTGAAATTTGTGAACACAGATGGTATTCAAATTGGTGACACTTTATTTATTAGTAAAAATAATCGTTTAGAACCAGCTTTGATTGTAAATGATTTATCATCAATTTCGTGTATTGGAAACGTTATTGGTGACAAGCCGTTAGCAATTACAAACAATTTAATTGCTAAAAAAAGATTGGAAATACCGATTGATGTTATTGTAGAAAAATCAAATGAATCTTTGGCTATTAACGACTTGTCGATTAAAAAAAATAAAAAAAGCATCAATGATTCTATTAATAAAGCCAGCTTCGATGGGCGATTTTCTGTTTCATCCTATTCAAATTTCTCAGGTGATGCGTTGAGCAAAAATACGCCAAACTACCGACTAAGGTACAATTTGGCATTGAATGCCGAACACATATCCAACTCTGGACTTTCTTTCGAAAATTACATGTCCTACACGCATACCATCAACAATCCATTGGAGAATTTCAAGGATTTGAAGATATATAATTTGGCGTTTCGATACGACTTTGACAAAACCAGTTCACTCAGTATTGGTAGAAAAATAAATGTAAACACTGCGAATATTGGTGCAGTTGATGGACTTCAGTTCGAAAAGAAATTCAAGGATATCACCGTTGGCGTCTTGGCCGGTTCACGGCCCAACGATTCTACCTATAATATTGACCCGAAGTTACTTCAATATGGTGCATTTATTAGCCATGATATACTGACTGAAAGTTCTAGTGTACAAACCTCCGTTGCATTTTTCAATCAAACCAACAATTCAAAAACCGACAGACGCTATATTTATTTACAACATTCCAATTCCTTGTTGAAAAATGTAGATGTATTTGGGTCTGCCGAAATTGACATGTATAGTGTGGTAAATAACGTCCCAACCAATGGATTTGATTTAACGAGTATGTATCTTTCGCTATCCTATCGTCCATGGAATAGCCTATCTTTGGCCTTATCTTATGATGCTCGAAAGAACGTTTATTATTACGAAACCTATAAAAACAAAATAGACAGCACCCTGGAAAAAGAAACGCGTCAAGGTTTGCGTTTCAGGTTCAATTATCGCCCGTTCAAATACTTTAGTTGGGGTGGAAATGCTGGCTATCGGGTTCATTCACCAACTTCTAGCGCATCAATGAATGCCATCAGTTACCTTACTTATTCAAAATTACCATGGATTGATGCTTCGTTAACAGTATCTGGTACAGCACTCAAAACAGCTAATTTATCAGGTTACATGTATGGCGCTTCAATGTCTAAGGATTTGATGGATGGCAATTTGTCAGCCGAATTAGAATATCGTAAAGCTTTGATATTTGCCCAAGACATTGCAGAACTTAGCTTGTCGTGGAGAATAAATAAAAGCTTAATGCTTTCAACGAATTTTGAAGGCACTTTGGAACAAAGTGTTGTGACGGGAAGGATTTTTATCAACCTATCGAAACGATTCTAAGCACATTCTTTTAGAATAATACATATAACATCTTCTCAGATTGATGAAGGTAATAAGAAACTTACTAATTATGATGAAAGCCATTCGAACACCATTTTTTTTCTGTGCAGCATTGGTATTTCTGCTGGCATCCTGCACGACCATAACCACCGAACCTATTGTTACAACCGGAAATATTAGCAGCGTAACCCAAACTAGAGCTACCAGCGGTGGAACAATCGTTTCAGATGGTGGTGAAACAATAACAGACCAAGGGATTTGTTGGTCTTCAAATCCTGAACCTACAATCCATAACAATAAAACTTCACAGCTGCTAGGTATTACAACTTTCGTGGATTCCATTATTGATCTTACAGCTGCCAACACTTATTATGTTCGAGCGTATGCCACTAATTCAAATGGAACTGGTTATGGAAAAGCGCTTCAAATCACCACATTGCCAGATACAAGTATGCCAAGACCCTTACTTAATCTCAACTTAAGTTATGATTCCATCACCGATATTGATGGCAATAAGTATCATACAATTACGGTAGGGACTCAAACTTGGATGGCTGAAAACTTATATATATCTAAATATCGGAATGGCGATATCATCCCAAATGAAACGAATAACAGCAAATGGAAAGCGTTAACTACAGGTGCACAATGCACTTATAACAACAATGTGGAATTGAACTCTATTGCAAAATTTGGGCGGTTATATAACTATTATGCAGTATCGGATGCTCGAAAAATAGCACCAAATGGCTGGCACATAGCTTCCGAAACTGACTGGTCCACTTTAATTGATTATCTGGCAAATAATTTGGGAATCTCTACTTCAGTTGCACAAGCCATGGCTGCAAAAACAGATTGGACAGAATCATCCGTGACTGGCACCATTGGTTGTATTGATTTTGATATTTATGAATCGGTAAATAACTCGTCCGGTCTTTGTGCTTTAGCAGCTGGTATTCGTGGCGATTATGGTGAGTTCAATTATGTGGCCAACTACTGTGGCTGGTGGACCTCCAACCAAAGCGACAATGAAAATGCTTGGTTTAGAAGTCTAAGTTACTATGGTAAAAATGTGGGCAGAAATACTTACAATAAATCTTATGGTCTTTCAGTACGCTGTTTAAAGGATTAATTCTTCTTTTTCGTTTTCAACAAATCTTCCAACTTTATCATTTCGTCGCGATATTGTGCCGCTTCAAGGAAATCAAGTTTCTTGGCAGCTTCCTGCATCGCTTTTTTGGTTTTGGCAATGGTTTTCTCCAATGCAGCATTTGACATATATTGAACCACTGGGTCGGCTGCAATGCCTTGCGTCAATTCTGGTTCTATGTAAGCATTTGGTTCTGCTTTACTGAATGAATTTCTTTCCCCTTTTTTAATTGCAGTTGGCGTAATGCCATGTTCCTCATTATATGCCAATTGCTTTTCACGTCTGCGATTTGTTTCCGAAATGGTTTTTGCCATGCTGTCCGTCATTTTATCGGCATACATTATTACACGGCCATTCAGGTTACGTGCGGCACGACCAGCAGTTTGTGTCAATGACCGGTGCGAACGCAAAAAACCTTCCTTGTCGGCATCTAAAATGGCCACCAACGACACTTCTGGCAAGTCCAATCCTTCACGCAGCAAGTTCACACCCACCAACACATCGTAGATGCCACGTCGCAAATCTTCCATTATTTTCACCCGATCAAGCGTATCTACATCGGAGTGAATATAATTACAGCGCACACCCATTTTCGCCAAATAATCGGTCAATTCTTCCGCCATACGTTTTGTAAGCGTAGTTACCAAAGTGCGTTCGTCTCTTTCGGTACGCACGGTTATTTCTTCCAATAAATCATCGATTTGATTCAAACTAGGGCGAACATCAATGATTGGGTCAAGCAAACCGGTAGGACGAATCAACTGATCCACCACAATACCTTCACACTTTATCAATTCGTAATCGGCTGGCGTAGCACTTACGTAAATGGTTTGCGGAGCCAATTCCTCGAATTCTTCAAACTTCAATGGGCGATTGTCTTTGGCAGATGGCAAACGGAAACCATAATCCACAAGGTTTTGCTTGCGGGCAGCATCACCACCAAACATGGCACGGATTTGCGATATGGAAACGTGACTTTCGTCAATCACCATCAAGAAATCTTTCGGAAAATAATCGAGCAAGCAGAAAGGACGACTACCAGCTGCTCGTCCGTCAAAGTAACGGGAATAATTCTCAATACCTGAACAATAACCGAGCTCTTTAATCATTTCTATATCGTATTGTACCCGTTCGTAAATACGTTTTGCTTCATAAGGTTTTTCGATGGAGCGGAAATAATCCACTTGTCGCGCCAAATCTACCTCAATGTGCTGAATGGCATTGGCAATGGCTTCCTTAGTAGTAACAAAAATACTCGCAGGATAAATTTTATAGAAATCAACTGTGTCAATTACATGAAAATTCATAGGGTCTACGGTTTGAATTTCCTCAATTTCGTCGCCCCAAAACATAACACGCAATACAAAATCAGCATAAGCCAGAAAAATATCCACCGTATCGCCTTTCACCCGGAAGTTTCCACGGTTCAGTTCAATTTCATTGCGAGTGTACAGACTATCCACCAAAGTGCGTAAAAAATCATTGCGCACAATCTTTTGTCCACGATGTATTTCAATCACATTGCTGCTAAAATCATCGGGATTTCCCATGCCATAAATGCACGAAACCGACGAAACCACTATCACATCCCGCCTTCCCGACAGCAAAGCCGAAGTAGTCGCCAAGCGCAACTTTTCGATTTCCTGATTGATGGATAAATCTTTTTCAATGTAGATATCTTTAACTGGCAAATAGGCTTCTGGTTGGTAATAATCGTAGTAAGACACAAAATACTCCACGGCATTCTCGGGAAAGAACGCCTTAAACTCGCTGTAAAGTTGCGCAGCAAGTGTTTTATTGTGACTCAAAATCAAGGTGGGGCGTTGCACTTGCTGCACCACATTGGCTATGGTAAAGGTTTTTCCTGAGCCAGTAACACCAAGCAAAGTCTGGTAATTTCGATCCGCACGCAATCCTTCCACCAATTCCTTAATAGCTTGGGGTTGGTCACCTGTTGGTTGAAATGGAGATGTAAGTTTAAAGGACATTCTTAAATGATATTTACTTCGTGATATTGCCTACGGTGTTATTTACTGCGTTTAATATATAGCTTTGCCTTTGTTTGGTAATTGTTTTTAAGCTTCACTTTTATAGCCTAGTAACTACTAATAATGTTTTGCAAATAACTATCAAAACGCCTCAAGCAAATAACAACAAATAACGCGAAGCAAATAACTATTCATCAAGAGGCATTACCATCCAACAAATTATATATACCAATAAACCTGGAAAACCTGCCGAGAAAATGGATATTAAGGCATAAAGAACCCTTACCAAAGTTACATCCCAATTGAAATATTCTGCAAATCCGGCACAAACACCTGCAACAAGTTGATTTCTTGATCGTTTGAGTTTTTTGTTCATAATGAATTATTTATTGGTTCAATAATGAAACAAAGTAACAAAAAAAAAGTTGAATAAGAAAGTTGAATGTGATAAAATGCCTATGAATTTTGAAGTGACAAGTCAAATCGTGCATTTTTTATAGGTATTGAAACCCGAAATAGCATCTCATTCAATTTAGTGATTATACTTCAATTTATATTTTCGTCCACGATGTAAAAACATTCTTCCAATCGACACAATTAATTGAGAAAAGCTAATTTAAAGAATAAAAGATTAGAAAAACGTCTTTAATAATGATTTTAATAATCATTTATATTTTATCTTTGTAAAAATATTTCTCTCTATGCTCAAAATAATTCTCTTAATCACTCCTGTTTTTATTTCACTTTTTTGGGCTATTGCTTTGAATGGAAATAAAAAAAGTCACACTATTCCCCGCACTTATCTTTCTAAAATCATGTTTTTGTCTGTGATTTGTTTCTTCTCACATTTCTTATACTTTGCAGGTGAAAAAGAGGCATATTTGTATTTCGACATCATACTTCAATTTGCCGGATTTGCTTTTTTCCCAGCATATTATATCTATTTCAGATTGTTGACTGTAGATGAAAAGTTCTCACTTAAAGCACACGCCAGATATCTTATTCCTTCATTAATAGTAGCTGCAATTTATGCTGCAGGAGCTTTATTGGCGCCAATTGAAGAATATAAGGCATTTCTTTTCGATAGAACCGTATTCCCCAATTCACCCTATCTTAATTTCATGAGAGGTTTCGGTACTTTTCTCAGGATTTACTTTTTTATATTAATTTTCATCACTTATGGTGCAAACTACTTGCTTTTGAAAAGATATGGTGACAAGGCCGAACAATATTACTCGGATGTGAATGATGGAAAATACAATAATGGCAAACTGCTCAATTATTCAATTCTTTTTATGTGTATTGGTGCTTTGGTTGCATTTGCTTTTGGGAGGTTTTCTTTGTATTTTCATGATAAAATTGTATATTTACTTTGGTCAATTTTTTCGATTACAATCTACATTATAGGATACATGGGTTTAAAGCAAAAACGAATCAATCCAACCTTCGATTTGGAGGTTGAAGAAAATAATAATTTACAGGTAGAAACCAATTTAAAAGAAGTACAAGAGCTTAATCTTAAAAAAATACGGCTGTTATTTGATAACAATAAAATCTATTTGAATCCTCAATTGAACATTATGGAAGTTGTGAAAGAAGTAGGTACTAATCGAAGCTATATTTCAGCACTTATTAATCAAAAATATAATCAAAACTTCTGTGCTTTCGTAAATAGCTATCGGATAGCAGAATTAGAAAGAGTTTTAAACGAAAATCCTAATTCTGAAATAGATAAACTTGCACTCGCTTGTGGTTTTGGATCGATAAGTTCTATGAAAAGAAGCATTTCGCTAAAAACGGGCATGTCTGTTGCCAAATGGAGGAAACAAAACATAGTTAGTAAATAAATTTCAAATATAATTCACATTTACTTATTGTTTTCAGGTCTTAAAAAACATTCACGACAATAATATCATATTTCTGAAATAAAAGAACCTGCCTAAAATGTTAGACAGGTTCTTTCTTGATAAAATTGCGTAAACTAAAACGAATTATTAACTCGTCTCGAAGTCAATAATCCAACAAACAAATTCTAAAGGTAATTTTTTAAGCCATTTAATTCACTATAACTAGGACTTTACTAACTTCCGTTCAATAATACAAGTATCAGTGGCAATTTTTGCAATATACACACCTTTTCGGAAGGTGTCGATAGAAATATTTTCATCTCCTACAATTCGTTTAATGAGTAATACCCTACAGTTTATATCACTAATAGTTACTAGTGCTGTGTCTTCAATACCTTTGATTTGGAAATAATCTGAAGTGGGGTTTGGATGTAAACTGATTTTTGGACTGTTGAGTGAAATTGTAGTTTTCATTTTTAAAATTTGCTGTATTTTGTGTTGAATATATTTTATCGTATCACTGTCGTAAATTTTCCAATCATTTACATTTGTTGGCTTCGAGTAATTTTAGTTAAAACGAAATGCAAAAAATAACAATTGAGTATCCAAGAATGGTGAACATGGTTTTAGTAAAAATCATTTCTCCATATTTGAGCTGTAAAATTACATCAACCAATATTACTTTACCGTCCAAAACGTAAAATATTTCGTCCAAAAGGTAAATACTTTCGTACAAAACGTACAATTGTCGTTTAAAAGGTAAATCTCATAGTAAATTTAAGAATAGATTGCAATTTTTAAAAACAATATTTTATGATAGAATAAAATGTAGAAATGATTATGTCATAGCTTTTTTGATCTTAAGAAAAGCTTATTTGACAATCGGTTTCTCAAAATAAACATCGATATATTTATTGGTTAAAGAAAAGAAGCCAACATGACCTTTATCTTAGAAACTTTAAAACCCCATGATGCTAATTTGCAATTAGCTGTATTATAGCTGTTTAAATATTTTTTAAATTCAAATAGGTCATGACTGTCATTGCTTAATATAAGATATGTAAAATGTCAAATTATTATAGATACATAATCTCACAATATTATTTCTGTAATTTAATGTAGTAATTAATGGCGGCTGTTGAAGCAAATAATCAGTCACAATAGTACATATTCTAATCAATTGTGAATTTAATTGCTGATTTATATTTATCTTTGTAAAAAAGATTTGGAAAAGCTGAGTGTAATTGATTTTATCTCTTATTTTCTAATAATTCATATTATAAAAACGTTCACAGGATTAAAGAACTTGTTCAAATCTAACGCCACTTTGCTTGAGTATTGTTAATTAATTCATGTTGGTTTTTAGCATAAAATAATCAATTCATAGATGTTTACTTTATTCACAACCAATATATATGCTTAGAATTATACTACTGCTATCACCCATATTTGTTACATTATTTTGGGCATTAACTTTGTCTGGAAATAATAAAAACAATAGCACTCCTCGCCGATTTTTGGGGTATTTCATGCTTTTTCCGCTAATAATTTATATTTCTCATTTTTTTTATTTTGCCCCATTACCTGATTTTTATCCATATTTTGATGTTCTACTCCAGTATGCATCTCTACTTGTTTTTCCAATTTATTTTATATACTTCCGTTTACTGACGGTAGATAAGGTATTCTCGTTGCGGGCTCACGCTCGTTATTTGACTATCCCTACAATTCTATTTGTAATCTATGGGGGCGCTGTTCTGTTAACTCCATCTATTGAATATAGAGCATGGTTATTTGATGATAAAGCCTTTGCAAGTTCCAATAACATAAAATTATTAGTTATTATTCGGTCAATAATACGAATTACTTACCTAACTCAAGTTGTTCTTTCAGTAATTGGAAATCACTTACTTATTAGAAAATACGCGGCAAAAGCTGAAGAGTTCTATTCCGATATTCAAGACGGCAGATATAACAATGCTAATATGCTTAATTATACAATCATTTTTATGAGTATTGCAGCATTTGTTTTTACGGCATTAGGAAGAGATTATTTAATGTCGCAAAACTGGATGCTATATTTGGGTTGGACAGTATTTTCGGTTATGTTGTATATCATAGGATATATGGGAATTACTCAAAAAGCCATTAACCCGACCTTTGATTTGGTAGTAGAGCCCGACATGACAGTGCTTGAAAGTGGCACATTAAATGTTGCACAAAAAAAGTTGTTGAAGAAAATTTTGGAATTGTTTGACGAAAAAAAAATCTATTTAAACAGTCAGTTGAATATCCTTGAAATAGTTAACCTTGTGGGAGCAAACCGAACTTACATTTCAGCAATTATCAACTTGGAATACAATCAAAATTTCTGTACATTTGTAAATACTTATCGTATAAAAGAATTGAAGAAGCTAATAATACAAAACCCTGAATACCCAAATGAAGTTCTTGCTGAATTTTGTGGTTTTGGATCAGTCAATTCATTAAAAAGAACCATTTCATCAAAAACAGGAATGTCGATTACCGACTGGAAAGCTCAATTCCTTTTAAAATAAAACAAACACAAAATAACTTGAATAATAGATAGAAACAGGTATAAACGCAGATATGTAATCTAAATATTGGATTTGTCAATTTGTTGCGACTTGAAAACTCATCTTTATAAGTAAATAACCTGATTTTTATCCTATTACACTATAAAAAAAAACGGACTCACCTCAAATTTGGCAAGTCCGTTTTTATATAGTGTTTGAAAGAAAACTTCTAATCATCAATAAGTCAATACGATACTCAAAGATAAATGTTTGAAAGTAAAGATGAATTAACCTTAATTAATTTGGCTGTTAATTATTAATTCGCTAAC
>Ga0247844_1002497_pt1 | contig 29904 bp, 23 predicted proteins | sample LaCtaG_FD_192421 | JGI IMG/M metagenome (GOLD analysis project Ga0247844, IMG submission 192421) | Freshwater microbial communities from meromictic Lake La Cruz, Castile-La Mancha, Spain - LaCruzMarch201714.5m_1 | ecosystem: Environmental > Aquatic > Freshwater > Lake | place: Spain: Castile-La...
TGGCCCTGGCCGCCATCCGCTCGAAGGTGATCGCCGCCGCCATCCTCAACGACATCGGGCCGGAGGTGTCGCCCGTGGGTCTGGCGCGGATCGCCGCCTATGCGGGCCAGCCGGTCGAGATCAACAACTGGGCCGATGCCGCCGCCTATGCGCGCAAGCTCAATGAGGTCGCCCTGCCCCACCTTTCAGACGCCGACTGGGACGCCTTCGCGCGTCGCACGTTCCGCATGGGCACCGAGGGCACGCCCATCCCGGACTATGACCCCGACATCATGGCCCCGATCCGGGCGGCGGGGGCCAAAGCCCTGGTCCCCAATCTCTGGCCCTTGTTCAACCGGCTGGCCAAGGGCCGGCCGACCCTGCTGGTGCGCGGGGAGACCTCAGACCTGCTCAGCCCCGAGATCGCGGCCAAGATGCGCAAACGGGCCCCGAAGATGGATTATGTCGAGGTCCCCGGCGTCGGCCACGCCCCCATGCTGGACGAGCCCGAGGCCAAGGCGGCGATCTTTCCGTTCCTGTCAGAACTGCCGTAGCGCCGATGGTCGGCGTCCTGCTCTGGTCGGCCTTGGCGCTCAGTGGCGTGGCGACCTTGGCGCTGGCCATGTACCTGGACCTTCGGATCGCCGCCCTGAAGCAGAGCGGCGACCTTCCTTCCTCGACACCGCGGCTCTTCGGCTTCTCGGGAGGTCTGTCGTCTGTCGGGCAGACGATCAACCTGCCGCTCCTGTACTCGCGCCAATACCGCGAGATAGACGGTCATACGCGGGCGCTCGTGCCGATCGTCCGGATGACCTTGCCCCTGACCCCCGTCCTGCTGTTGGCGGCCGTGATCGCCTGATCTCAGTCCGGCACATTCGCTTCCAGCTCATCCAGCCACACCCTTGCCGTCGCATCCGACGGCGCGCGCCAATCCCCACGCGGGCTCAGCGAACCGCCGGTGACCACCTTCGGCCCGTTCGGCAGGGCTGACCGCTTGAACTGGCTGGTCTGGAAGAAGCGGAACAGGAATTTCCGCAGCCAGTGTTTGATTGTGGCGAGGTCATAGGCGACCCGCTCGTCGTCGGGCGTGTTCACCGGCCAGTGGCCCGTCGCCGCATCCTTCCAGGCCTGATGCGCCAGATACGCCACCTTCGACGGCTTCAGGCCGAAGCGGGTGATGTAGAACAGGAAGAAGTCGTTCAGGGCATAGGGGCCGACGGTCGCCTCGGTGGACTGGATCTTCCCGTCCGCGCCCGCGGGCACCAGTTCGGGCGAAATCTCCGTGTCCAGAATGGCGTGCAGCACATCCGCCGCCCCGCCCTCATGCTCCTTGCCCGCCACCCAGCGGATCAGTTGCCGGATCAGGGTCTTCGCCACCCCGCCGTTGACATTGTAGTGGCTCATATGGTCGCCGACACCATAGGTGCACCAGCCCAGCGCCAGTTCCGACAGGTCGCCGGTGCCCAGCACGAAGGCCCCGTTCTGGTTGGCCAGCCGGAACAGATAGTCGGTGCGCAGGCCCGCCTGCACATTCTCGAAGGTGATGTCGTGCACCGGCTCGCCGCTTGCGAACGGGTGGCCGATGGCCTCCAGCATGGTCCGCGCCGTCGGCCGGATGTCGATCTCGGCACCCGTGACGCCCAGCGCCTTCATCAGGGCCCAGGCGTTCGCCTTCGTCCCTTGCGAGGTCGCGAAGCCGGGCAGGGTCCAGGCCAGAATGCCCGTCCTCGGCAGGCCCAGCCGGTCGAAGGCGCGGCAGGCGACCAGCAGGGCCTGGGTCGAATCCAGCCCGCCCGAGACGCCGATCACCAGCCGCTCGGCGCTCGTCGCCTTCATCCGGCGCATCAGCCCCTGCACCTGGATGTTGAAGGCCTCGTAGCAGTCCTGATCCAGCCGGGCCGGATCGTCGGGCACAAAGGGAAAGCGGTCGAGGGGGCGCAGGAGGTCGGCGGTCGCTCCCGGCCCCGCCTCGAACGGGACGACCGTCGCCGGTTCCCCCTCCAGCCGCGCGCAGTCCGCGAAGGTGCCGTTGCGCAGCCGGTCCAGCCCTATACGCTCGACGTCGATGTCGGCGACCGTCAGGCGGCTGTCCGTGGCGAACCGCTCGCCCTCGACCAGTTTCGTCCCGAGCTCGTGGATCGTCGCCTGACCGTCCCAGGCAAGGTCGGTGGTGCTCTCGCCCCAGCCCGAGGCGGTGAAGACATAGGCCGACAGGGTCCGCACCGACTGGCTGGCGCACAACAAGGCCCGCTCGTCCGCCTTGCCGATGACGATGTTTGAGGCCGACAGGTTCAACAGGATGCGCGCACCGGCCAGGGCAGCCCGCGTCGAGGGCGGCTGCGGGGCCCAGAAATCCTCACAAATTTCGGCAGCGAAGGCGAGGCCGGGACGGTCGACCGCCTCGAAGATCAGGCCCGGCGCAAAATCCACGGCCTCGCCGTTCAGAACCACCGTGTCTTCCGAGCGGCTGGCAGCCGGTGCGAACCAGCGCTTCTCATAATATTCGCGGTAGTTGGGCAGATAGGTCTTGGGCACGACGCCGAGCACGGACCCGGAGCCCAGAACCACGGCGCAGTTGTAGAGGGCGTCGCCGCTCCGCACCGGTGCCCCGACCACCGCGATCACACCCACCGCGTCCGCGGCCTCGGCCAGGACGGCGATCTGCCGCTCCACCTCGGCCAGCAGCGCGTCCTGCATCATCAGGTCATCGATGGCGTAGCCGCTCAGCGACAGCTCCGGAAAGACGATCAGATCGACGCCCTGCGCGCCCGCCTGTCTGATCAGGGCGATATGCTCTCCCGCATTGGCGGCGGGGTCGGCGGTGTGAACCACCGGCGTCGCGGCGGCCACGCGGACGAAGCCGTGGGTGCGGGGCGAATGGAAAGGGTGGGGCTTGGGCATAAAGATTTCCGCTCATCCCCGCGAAAGCGGGGACCCAGTACTGTCCAGCTTGACGCCGGCGGATTGGACCGCCGTCCATGCTCATACAGGGCAAAGCCGCCCGGCCAAAGCACTGGGTCCCCGCTTTCGCGGGGATGAGCGGATTGAATAGATGCAAGACTCTCACGGACTGGGTGATTTTGCCTGACGAACCCGCTAAGCCCGCTGGATGAACGACGCGCCGAAAAAGGGCTGGCTCTCGCGCCTGACCGAGGGCCTCTCCCGCTCCTCGAAGCAGATGACCGAACAGGTCGTGGCCACCTTCATCAAGGAGCCGCTGTCCGAGGCCGCGCTCGAGGGGCTGGAAGAGCATCTTCTGGAGAGCGATCTGGGGCCTGCGGCCACCGACCGGATCGTGGGCCGCTTCCGCGATCTGCGCTTCGGCGCCGGGGCCAATGAGCGCGAGGTCAAGGAGGCCCTGGCCGAGGCCGTGACCGCCGAACTCGTCCACCACGAGGCCCGCTACGAGCCCCTGTCCGGCCCCCGCCCCTTCGTGACCCTGTTCGTCGGGGTCAATGGTTCGGGCAAGACCACCACCCTCGGCAAGATCGCCGCCGACCTGACCGGTCAGGGGGCGAAGGTGATGATCGTCGCCTGCGACACCTTCCGCGCCGCCGCCCGCGAACAGCTCAAGGTCTGGGCCGAGCGCGCCGGAGCGACCTTCGAGAGCCGCCGCGACGGGGCTGACCCCGCCGGCCTGGCCTTCGACGCCTATACGAAGGCGAAGGCGGAAGGATACGACGTCGTCCTGATCGACACCGCCGGCCGGCTGCAGAACAAGTCCGCCCTGATGGACGAACTGCTCAAGATCGTGCGCGTGCTGAAGAAGATCGATCCGGAGGCCCCGCACGAGACCCTGCTGGTGCTGGACGCCACGGTCGGCCGCAACGCCCTGGCCCAGGAGCAGATCTTCGGCCGCACCGCCTATGTCTCCGGACTGGTCATGACCAAGCTGGACGGCACGGCGCGTGGCGGGGTCCTGGTGCCTGTGGCCCAGGCCTCGGACGCCCCGATCAAGCTGATCGGCGTCGGCGAGGGCATTGACGACCTGCAACCGTTTGACGCGCGAGCCTTTTCACGATCGCTGGTGGGGCTTGAGGATTGACGCATGACTGACGCCGCCACCCCCGAATCGACCCCGAAGACCGACTCCCGCCTGCGTCAGCTGGTGGATTTCGGCGGCCTGCTGGCCTTTGGCGCAGCCTTTCTGGTCATGCGCCTGCGTGGCCTGAGCGGCGATGAAGCCCTGGTCCATGCGACCTGGTTCCTCGTCGCGGGCTCGGCCGTGGGCGTGGCGGTCGGCCTGATCGTCGAGAAGCGGCTGGCCCTGATGCCGCTGCTGGTCGGCGGCTTTGCCCTGGTGTTCGGCCTGCTGACCGTGCTGACCGGCGACGGCCTGTGGGTGAAGGTCAAGGTCACGGCCCTGAACTTGTCACTGGCCGTGGCCCTGATCGGCGGCATCCTCCTGGGCAAACAACCGCTGAAGGCCCTGCTTGGCACGGTGATTCCAATCAATGACCGGGCCTGGCGGACGCTCACCCTCCGCTATGGTGTCTATTTTCTCGCCGTCGCCATCGTCAACGAACTGGTCCGCAGCGAGGCCCTGGTGGGCTGGGCGGCGGCGCAGCTCGGCCGCACGGATATTGACCCGGCCGATGTCTGGGTCAGCTTCCGGGGCGTGTTGTGGATCGCCTCCTCAGCCTTCGGCCTGTCCCAGATCCCGCTGATCATGCGCAATCTGACCTCGACCGACGCACCGGTCGATCCGATGGCGCCGGCGAAACCGGACACCGCGCCCTGAGTTGCAATTGATCCGGGAGCGGTCTATTTTTGGCTCGGTCATTTGCGACCGACCGCTTCCGGATCGATGACGTATTGTCCGTCTTCAAACCGTAAAGCACCACTGCTACGCATGGTCCATCGAGGCCGAAGGGATACGTTTCATGGTCAAGTCCGGGAACAAGTCGAAGCGCAGCGGGGCCCTGGGTGGCTCCCCCAGCCACCTGATGCACCGTGTGCTGCAGCTGGCGCTTGACATCTATTCCGAGGAAGCCGGCCCCGACGGCCTGACCCAGCGCCAGTTTGCGGTTCTTGAGGCCGTATCGCAGAAGTCCGGCCTGACCCAGACCGATCTGGTCCGGGCCACCGGGATCGACCGCTCGACCCTGGCGGACCTGGTCTCGCGCATGACGACGAAAGGGCTTCTGGCCCGCGAACAGTCTTCAATCGACGCCCGCGCCAAGACGGTCAGCCTGTCCGGCCCCGGTCAGGCGGCGCTGGATGCCGCCCGGCCGAAGGTCGAGGCCGCCGATAAGCGGATCATGGCCCTGCTGCCCAAGGCAAAGCGGGACGGCTTCCTCGGCCTGCTGGCCGAACTGGCGGGCGAGGCCGACGCGGCCCCGGCCAAGGCCAAGGCCGAGGCCAGGGCCGCCAAGAAGGCCGCCCGCGAGGCGAAGAAGCTGGCCAAAAAGGCAACCAGGCCGGCCAAGGTGAAGGCCGAGAAGCCGGCCAAGGCACCGAAGGCCGAAAAGCCCGCCAAGCCCGCCAAGCCGAAGAAGGCCAAGGCGGTCGAACCGGCGTAACCCCCGCTTTCATCATCCTCCGGCAAGGCGCGTCAGCGCCGCGACCGGGGGACCCGGCGGCGCGCGCGAGCGCGACACTGTCGCGGCCACCCTGCCTGAACAGATCGCCTTCGGCGCCGCTGGGTCCCCCGGTCTCGCTGCGCTCGCCGGAGGATGACGAAAGCAATTGTGATCGGCGGTCAGTCCATCAACTGCTGCGCCAGATAGACATAATGCCTCGCCCAGCGGCGGGCGTTGGCGATCGGGTCGGCGTCATTGGAGTGACCGCCTGACGTCTCTTCGTAATAGAGGTGGTCATAGCCCATCTCGCCCAGCCGCGCGGCGAATTTGCGCGAATGGCCGGGGTGGACACGATCGTCGCGCGTATTGGTCGTGATATAGACCCGCGGATAGTCCGTGCCCGGACGAAGGTTCTGATAGGCGGAATAGCGAGCGATCCAGGCGGCCTCTTCCGGGATGCGCGGGTCGCCGTATTCGCCGATCCACGAGGCCCCGGCCGGCATCTCGTGATAGCGCAGCATGTCGATCAGCGGGCTCTCGATCACCGCCGCGTTGAACAGTTCCGGGTGCTGGGTGATCGACACCGAGGTCAGCACTCCGCCGTTGGAGCGTCCATAGATGCCGGTGCGGCGCGGCGAGCTGATGCCCCGCCGGTGCAGGTCGGCCGCCACGGCCGCGAAATCATCAAAGGCCAGCTGGCGGTTCTCGTTCAGCACCGACTGGTGCCATTCCGGCCCGAACTCGCCGCCGCCGCGGATGTTGGCCTGAACGAAGACGCCGCCGTTCTCGAGCCACAGCTTGCCCATCTCCGGCTTGTAGGCGGGCGGGAACGAGATCTGGAAACCGCCGTAGCCGAACAGGATGGTCGGCGCCGATCCGTCCATCGCCATGTCGCGGGGCCGGGTGACGAAATAGGGGATCTTCGTCCCGTCGGACGACCGGGCCTCGAACTGCTCGGTGACGTGGGTGGAGGCGTCGAATTTCGCCGGAGCGCTCCTCAGTGTCGCGGGCGCGTCGGCGCTCGGACCGAGCAGGCCCAAAGTCGGTGGGGTCAGAAACCCTTGGCTGGAGACGAATACTTGTCCCGTACTACGTGACCTGTCGCCCAGGCCGACGGCGCTGTTGGACGGAACTGCGACGTCGCTCGAACTCCACACCGGTCGACCATCGCGCTCGAATTCTAATCGCCTCAGGGTGCCGACGACGTTGTCCGAGACGACCAAGAGGATGTCGGTGTCGAAAACGGCGACGTCCTGCACGGACTGACGGGGGCCGGGTCGGAAGACGGTCTGCGGGTCGCCGTGAAGCGGCGGCGGCCCTTTCTCAGCCAAGGCGAGAACGCGCAGCGGATGAGCCAGCACAGTGCCGGCTGGATAGTCGGGACTGCTGCGGAACAGCGACCAAGGCTCTTCGACCGTGAAGACAAGTGACTCGCCTTGGACGCCGTGAATCGACACCCTTTCGGGCAGATTCAGTTTCGCGGGGCGATTGTCTATCAGCCGCCAGACCTCTGATCTGAACGTGTCGAGCGGGCGGTTGATCAGAACCGCCTGAACAGCCCCTGTGCCGTCGCGATACACGCTCGGACTGACTCCATAGCCGCCGTCGCCGATGTCGCCGCGATAGACTTCCGTCGCCTGCGCCAGTGTCTGGCCGCGCTGCAGCGACTTGACGATGAAGGGATAGCCGCTCTCGGTCAGGGTACCGGCACCGAAATCTGTCGCCACCAGAAGCGTGTCCCGGTCCAGCCATTCGAGGCGGTGCTTGCCCTCGGGCAGGCTGAAGCCGCCGTCGACGAAGCCTCGGGTGCTCGTATCGAACTCGCGCACCACCACCGCATCCTTGCCGCCGTCGGACAGGCTGATCAGGCAGCGGGTTTCGTCCGGGGCCAGACAGTCGGCACCCTTGAACACCCAGTCCCGGCCCTCGGCGCGGGCCAGGGCGTCGATGTCGAGCAGGGTCTCCCATTGCGTATTGGCCGAGCGGTAGGAGTCCAGCGTCGTGCGCCGCCAGATGCCTTTCGGATTGGCCGCGTCCTGCCAGAAGTTTCCAATGCCGTCGCCGAGGAAGCCGGGGCCCGGGATGCGGTCGGTGGCGGTCAGGATCGCCTCGGCCTGCCGGCGGAAGGTCTCGTAGCGGCGGTCGCCGGTCAGGGCGGCCAGGGCGCGCTGGTTCGACTGCGCCACAAAGGCCATGGCCTCGGTCCCGTTGACCTCTTCCAGCGCCAGATGGTCGTCAGCGGCGCGGACGCCGGCGGGGCTCAGGTCGGACGGCATGTGCGGCGGCGTGACCAGCAGCGGCCGCGGCATGGTCGCCAGGTCGAGGATCGGGAGCGGGAGCGGCGCAGGTCCGCCCGCACAGGCCGCGAGCAGCAGCGCCGGGAGGGCGGCGGACAGGATCAGTTTGTTCATCGCAAAACTCCGCAGTTGTATTCCTACCCCCTTCGGCGGGAGGAACTTTACTCCGCCGCCGGCTGATCCATCAGCCGCCGCGTCAGATAGGTGTATTCCAGCGCCAGCCGCCGGGCGGTTTCGCGCAGATTGGCCCCCGCCGCATGGCCACCGTCGGTGTTCTCGTAGAACAGCACCGGATAGCCCAGTTCCTCCAGCCGCGCCGCCGCCTTGCGGGCGTGGCCGGGGTGGACGCGGTCGTCCTTGGTCGAGGTGTGGATGAAGACCTCGGGATAGGGCCGGTCCGCGCGCAGGTTCTGGTAGGGCGAATACTGCTGGATCCAGGCCCGCTCTTCCGGAATGTCCGGATTGCCGTATTCCGCGATCCAGCTGGCCCCGGCCAGCAGGCGGTGGAAGCGCAGCATGTCGAACAGGGGCACCTGGATGACCGCCGCATTGATCAGGTCCGGACGCTGGGTCAGCATCGCCCCCATGAACAGCCCGCCCTGCGACCCGCCCATGATGCCGAGCCTCGGCTGGCTGGTGACACCGCGCGCGATCAGGTCCATGGCCACGGCCTGATAGTCCTCATGCGCCCGCTGGCGATTTTCCTGCAGCGCCGCCTGGTGCCAGTTGGGGCCGAACTCGCCGCCGCCCCGGGTATTGGCGATGACATAGACCCCGCCCCGCTCGAGCCACAGCTTGCCGACCGTGGCCGAATAGCCGGGCAGCAGTGACGACTGGAAGCCGCCGTAGCCGTAAAGCAGGGTCGCGTTAGACCCGTCCATGGCCATGTCGCCGCGATGGACGACGAAATAGGGGATCATCGTCCCGTCGGCCGAACGGGCCTCGAACTGGTCGACCCTCATGCCCTCGGCATTGAATTTGGCCGGCAGGGATTTGGTCAGGTCGGCCTCGCCCGTCGCCGCATCGGCCAGGAACAGGCTGGACGGGTTCAGATAGCCGGTGACGCTGACGAAGATCTGGTCGTCCCGCTCGCTGGCCGAGCCGACGCCGACCGAGACGTTCTGCGGCAGGTCCATACGGCTGCGCGCCCACTCGCCCGAGGCGTTGGGTTCATAGACATAGACCGAGCCGCGCACGTTTTCGTACAGGGCCACGACCAGTTTGTTGCGGGTGCTTGTGATGCCCTCGATGGCCTCGCGCGGGCCGGGGCGGATGACCAGTTGGGCCCGAACCGTCGGATCGGCCAGCCAGGCCGTCAGCTCATAGGCGATGACGTCGCCGGTCCGGAATGCCTGCCCTGAAGGCGCGGTCCAGTCCTGATCCGTGGTGAAGACCATCTGTCCACGGACGAGAGCGTTGATGTTCGACTTGGCCGGCAGCTCCAGCTTCGTGGTCGTGCCGTCGGCGTTCAGCCGGTGGGTCTCGCCCTCATAGAAGCTGACACCGCGGTTGATCAGGGTCGCCTGAACCACGCCGTCCGCGTCGCGCAGCGTGTAGCCCGAGACCGAGACGTCGGTCGGCTGGCCGGTGAAGACCGTACTGGCCTGATCGATGGTCTGGCCGCGGCGCAGCACCTTGACGATCATCGGATAACCCGAGCTGGTCAGGGTGCCGGGGCCGAAGTCGCGCGAGACCAGCAGGGTGTTCTCGTCCACCCAGGTCGCCCCGCCCTTGGACTCCTCCAGCACGAAGCCTCCGTCGACGAAGGTGCGGGTGGTGCGGTCGAACTCGCGGATGGTCACCGCATCCTTGCCGCCGTCCGACAGGGAGACGAGGCAGCGGGTCTCCTCCGGCGGCAGGCAGGTCGCGCCCTTGTAGACCCAGTTCTTGCCCTCGGCCGAGGCCAGGGCGTCGAAGTCGAGAATGGTCTCCCACTGCGGCGCGTCGGTGCGGTAGCTGTCCAGCGTCGTGGTGCGCCAGATGCCGCGCACATGGGTCGCGTCCTGCCAGAAATTGTCGATCGTGCCGTCGTTGTTGAAGCCCGGTGAGGGGATACGGTCGCGCGACTGGACGATCTCCAGCGCCTGCTGGTGCAGGCCCTCATAGCGCGGGTCGCCGCGCAGCACGCCCAGCGAATGCTCATTGTGGGCATTGACCCAGGCCATGGCGCGCTCGCCATCGACCTCTTCCAGCCAGATGTAGGGGTCGGTCGCGTCCGAGGTGGCGAAGGCGCCCTCCGCCAGCGGCGGATTGGGCGGGGTCGGGTTCTGGGCCATGGCGCTCGTGCAAAGGGCGGTGGAAACGAGAAGCGCGGCAAGCGCGGCGGTGCGGATCATGGGACGGAGTCTCCGACGATTGGTCGGCCGGCACCTTAGCGGCGGGTCGGGTTACGGCAAGCCGGGGCGGGCGGCGGTTAGGGTTTTGTCATCTTGGGGGGGTGTGAGGTGTAGGGTGCGGGGTATGGGGAAGCTTTCGGCGCCGCTCGACGCCTCCACCCCAAACCCCACACCCCACACCCCACACCCCACACCCTCCCTCGCCTAAGCTCTGGTCCGCCCCTATATCCGGTCACCAATGACCCGCCCCTTCGTCAAGATGAACGGTGCCGGCAACGACTTCGTCGTCGTCAATGCGCTGGAAACGCCGTTCGCACCGACGGCCGACCAGGCGCGCGCGATTGCTGACCGGACGACCGGCGAAGGCTGCGACCAGCTGATCGCCCTGGAGCCGTCGAACCGCGCCGATGCTTTCATGCGCGTCTGGAATGCCGATGGCGGCGTGGTCGAGACCTGCGGCAACGCCCTGCGCTGCGTCGGCTGGATGCTGCTGCAGTCGACCGGCAAGGATGAGGTGTCCATCGACACCCTGGGCGGCCCGACGAAAGCCTGGCGCGTCCCGGGCCGCGTCGGGTCGGGAGATCCCGAAGGGTCGACGACCGCGGCCCGGATCAAGGTCGATATGGGCGCACCCCGGCTGGACTGGGAACAGATCCCGCTCGACGAGGCCATGGACACCCGAGGCATCGAGCTGCAGGTCGGCCCCATCGACGCCCCGGTCCTGCATACGCCGGGCGCGGTCTCCATGGGCAATCCCCACGTCGTCTTCTTCATGGACCATACGCCCGACGACGGCTTCGTGCGCGGCACGGGCTCGCTGATCGAACACCATCCGCGCTTCCCCGAGGGCGTCAATGTCGGCTTCGCCAGGGTCCTCGCGCCCGACCGCATCCGCCTGCGCGTCTGGGAGCGCGGGGCCGGCCTGACGCGCGCCTGCGGCACAGGCGCCTGCGCCGCCCTGGTCGCAGCCGCCCGTCGCGGCCTGACCGGACGCGCCGCCACGGTCGAGGTCGACGGCGGCGAACTGCGGATCGAATGGGACGAGGCGACGGACCATGTCTTCATGACCGGCCCGGTCGAGGTCGAGCGGACGGGGACGCTCGCCCTCTGACGCGCCCGGCAAGCCGGGGTTTCGCCTTTGGCGTGACGAGGGATGACGCCGAACCCCGGGCTTGCGAGGTTGTTCCGCAAGTGGCCGCGCTCTAGGACTGGAGTGCGCACTCTTGGAATCAATTCATGCCCGATCTGACCGACAAGCAGACCTTTTCCGACGAAGACGCGCTGGAATTCCACCGCACGCCGACACCGGGCAAGATCTCCATGGCGCCGACCAAGCCCATGGCGACCCAGCGCGATCTGTCCCTGGCCTATTCGCCGGGGGTAGCCGTGCCGGTGCGCGCGATCGCCGAGGACCCCGACAGGGCCTATGACTACACCTCCAAGGGCAATCTGGTCGCCGTCATCTCCAACGGCACGGCCATCCTCGGCCTCGGCAACCTCGGCCATATGGCGTCCAAGCCGGTGATGGAAGGCAAGGCCGTCCTGTTCAAACGCTTCGCCGACGTCGACAGCTTCGATGTCGAGGTCAAGACCACCGACCCGGACGAATTCATCACCGTGGTCAAGAACATCGGCGACACCTGGGGCGGGATCAATCTCGAGGATATCAAATCCCCGGAGTGTTTCGTCATCGAGTCCGAGCTGCAGGACCTGCTCGATATTCCGGTCTTCCATGACGACCAGCACGGCACGGCCATCATCTCGACCGCCGGCCTGATCAACGCCTGCCATCTCGCCGGCAAGCGGCTGGAGGACGTCAAGGTCGTCCTGGCCGGTGCCGGGGCGGCGGGCCTGTCATCAATCGCCCTGATGAAGGCGGCCGGGGTGCGCAAAGAGAACACCGTCATCGTCGACAAGGACGGGGTGGTCTATATGGGGCGGCCCTTCGGCATGGACCAATGGAAGGTCGCCCACGCCACAGCCACCCCCCTGCGGACCCTGGCCGAGGCCATGGTCGGGGCCGACGTCGTGCTGGGCCTGTCGGCCAAGGGCGCCATCACCAAGGAAATGGTGGCCTCCATGGCCCCCAATCCGATCATCTTCGCCATGGCCAATCCGGACCCGGAGATCACGCCCGAGGATGTCCTCAGCGTGCGAACCGACGCGATCATCGCCACCGGCCGGTCCGACTATGTCAACCAGGTCAACAACGTTCTCGGCTTTCCCTACATTTTCCGCGGTGCCCTCGACGTCCGGGCCCGGCGGGTCAATCACGAGATGAAGATCGCCTGCGCCCGGGCCCTGGCCGCCCTCGCCCGTGAGGATGTGCCCGACGAGGTCGCCGCCGCCTATCGCGGGCGCAAGCTCAAGTTCGGCCCCGATTACATCATTCCGACCCCGTTCGATCCGCGGCTGATCTGGTACATCCCGCCCTTCGTCGCCCAGGCGGCGATGGACACCGGCGTGGCCCGCAAGCCGATCGAGGACATGGATGCCTATCGCGCCCAGCTGAGGGCGCGGCTCGATCCCTCCGCCGCCCTCATGCAGCAGATATCATCGGCTGTCCGGGCCGCCCCGAACAAGCGGGTGATCTTCGCCGAAGGCGAGGAAACTGCCGTGATCCGCGCCGCCTGGGGCTTCAAACAGGCCGAACTGGGCACACCCATCCTGATCGGCCGCGAGGAACTGATCCGTCGGAACGCCGCTGAGGCCGGGCTGGATTTCGACGCCATGGGCATAGAAATCGTCAACGCCCGCATCAGCCCGCACAATACTGAATACACTGACTGGCTGTATCAGCGGCTGCAGCGCCGGGGCTACCTTCGCCGCGACGTGCAAAGGATGATCAATCAGGACCGCAACTATTTCGGTGCCGCCATGGTCGCGCGGGGTCAGGCCGACTGCATGGTCACGGGCGTGACCCGTAATTTCAACATGGTGCTGAAAGAGGTCCGTCGCGTCCTGGACGTCAAGGAGCGGCTGATCGGCCTGTCGATCCTTCTGGCCAAGGGCCGGACCCTTTTCGTGGCCGACACCTCGATCCATGAGCTGCCCAATGCCGAGGAACTGGCCGGGATCGCTATCCAGGCTGCCGCCGCCGTCCGAAAGCTGGGGCGCGAACCGCGCGTGGCATTCCTGTCCTATTCCACCTTCGGCAACCCGCCGGGCGACCGCGGGGAAAAGGTCCGCGAGGCGATCCGTATCCTCGACCAGAAGGGCGTCGATTTCGAATATGAGGGCGAGATGCCGCCCGAACTGGCGCTGGATCCCGACCTGCGCGCCAACTACCCCTTCATGCGCCTGTCCCGGGACGCCAATGTCCTGGTCATGCCGGCGGTCCATTCGGCCTCGATCGCGACCCATCTGGTCCAGGCCCTGGGCGGTGCGACGATGATCGGTCCCATGCTGGTCGGGCTGGAGAAGTCAGTCCAGATCGCGCCGCTGGGGGCCTCGGTCTCGGAGATCATCACCGCCGCCACCTTCGCCGCCTATGAGGAGGGCGCGGTGGCCGACGGCGAGCCCGTTCCGGAGCCGCGCGTGCTGACTCCCCCGCCGCCGCGCGTCGAGGCACCGGTTGCGCCCCGCCCGACCACCACCTCGGTGCCGCGGACGGATATCTGAAACTCTGCCGGACAGGATAGCCAGGTCGGATCGCTGCCCATGATCAGGGGGCGGCGGCGGAGGGCTGTGCGGTCAGGTCGCCCCGACCGCTTCCTTCAGCCTGCGGTTCCGGCGATCCAGCAGCCAGCAAAGGAGCACCGCGGGAATACCGACCGCCGCCGTTCCGGCGAAGAACAGGGCATAGGCGACCATAAGTTCGTGCCCCTGCTGCAGGCCATCTACGACGACCCCGGAGAAGCCCTTCAGGAATTTGCCGAGCAGGGCATAGAAGGAGCTGAGCAGGGCGTACTGGGTCGCCGTATAGCCAATACCGGTCAGGCTGGACATGTAGGCGACGAGCGCTGCCCCGGCCAAGCCTTCGCTGAAATTCTCGACAAACAGGACCCCGGCGAACATCGGGGTCGAGAGGCCGACCATGGCCATCAGGGTATAGCCCAGGTTCGACATGGGGCCGATCAGGGCACCCAGCAGCAGGGTCCGGCCAAAGCCGAAGCGAAGCGCGCAGATGCCGCCGGCGGCGATTCCGGTGATCGATCCCGCCAGACCAAAACTCAGGCGCATGGCCCCGATGGCCTCCTTGGTCAGGCCCAGCTCGAGGTAGAAGGGCCCGACCATCGGCCCCATGACGAAGTCCGGCAGGCGGTAGAGGCTGATCGCCGCCAGCATCAGCAGGGCCGCGGTCTTGTGGGTCTTCAGGAATTGGATGAACGGGCCGACGACGGCGTCGTACATGCCGCGCAGGGTCCAGGGTGCCGCGCCGCCGGTGGCTTTCGCAATGGCCGAGCGATCGAGCGGCTCCTTGGCGAACAGGGTCGCGATGATCGCGATCGACATGGCCGCGCCCCAGATCAGATAGGCACCGTTCCAGCCGAACCAGGTGGCGAAGAACAGGATCAGGGCGTTGCCAGCCAGCATCGCGAACCGGTAGCCCAGCTGATAGGCCGAGGTCAGAAGCCCAAGGTCCTCGTCGTTCTCGGCGGTCTCGATTCGCCAGGCGTCCACGACGATGTCCTGGGTCGCCGAGGCGAAGGCGGTCACGAGGGCGGCGGCACCGAGGGCAGTCAGCCCGCCCTCCGGACCGATGATCGCCATGGAGATCAGCGCCGCACCGACGAGAAACTGGGACAACAGCATCCAGCCGCGTCGCCGGCCGAACCGGCCGAGAATTGGAACGTCAAACCGGTCGACGACCGGGGCCCAGAGGAATTTGAAGGAATATGCGAGCCCGACCCACGAGATGAAGCCGATAGCCGACAGGGTGACATCGCCCTCGGCCAGCCACAGGCTGAGTGTCGCGCCTGTCAACAGGAAGGGCAGGCCCGAGCCGAAGCCCAGCAGCAGGGTGATCAGGACGCGACCCCGACCCAGCGCCTTGATCACGTCCTTCGTGCTCACCTTGCGCGGCCGGGCCTCCGTGTTGGCGTCCGTCATCTGTGGCGTCCCTTGCAGGCGACGCCCCCGCGTCCCTATCCGGCGGCGACCTTGGCTTGGTCCGTGCGGTTCGTCCAGCGGGCGAGTGCGGCGCGCAGGGAATCGAGCTCCAGCGGCTTGACCAGATGGTCGTTCATCCCCGCCCCGAGGCAGGCCTTGCGGTCCTCGGCGAAGGCGTTGGCGGTCAGGGCCACGATCGGCGTCCGGTCGCCGGTGGCGCGGATGGCCCGGGCCGCGCTGGGGCCGTCCATGCCCGGCATCCGCATATCCATGAAGACCAGGTCGTAGCGGGCGCGCTTCATCGCATCGACCGCCTCATGGCCGCTGGCGGCGGTCTCGACGGCGCAGCCCTCACGGCGCAGCAGGGTCGCGGCCAGCAGGGCACCGACCGGATTGTCCTCAACCAGCAGCACCCGCGTGCCCGAGAACCGCGCCGGGGTGACGCGGTCGTCCTCGGAAGGCTGCGGGCGTGGCGCGCCGGGGTGGTGGGCGGGACCCTGGCCCGACGCCGCCAGCACCCGCTCGGCCAGGGAGGCGCGGCGCAGGGGCTTGATCAGATAGCCATGGAAGCCGGCCCCGCGGTACCGGGCGATCAGGTCGCGCTCGGCCGGCTTGAGCAGGACGATGGCCTTGCCGGTCGAAGGCCGCACGGCCAGGCCTTGAGCCGTCTCGCGGGCAGCATGGTCGATCAGGACGATGTCGGCATCCGGCTGAACCGTTCCGCCCGAGGCTTCGATCTGGTCCATGGCCGCGGCGCGGACAAAGGGATCGGGGCTGACCACGGCGACAGCGTGTCCGGACAGGGGGGTGCCGCGGACCGCATCGGGCGCCGCCTCGAAGTCAGCTTCGAACAGAAACCGGGCACCGGTCCCGTCGGGCCGATCCGACACCGTCACAGACCCCTGCATGGCGGCAGCCAGTCGGGACACCACCGCCAGCCCCAGGCCGGCACCGCCGAAGCGGCTGGCGTCCGAGGCGTCGACATGGCCGAACTCCTCAAAGATCCGCGCCCGCGCCTCGGCCGGAACGCCGGGTCCGGTATCGTCTATGATGAAGGTGAGCCGGGGCGATTTGCCCGAGCCGCCACTCCGCTCGACCGCGATCCGCACGCCGCCGGTCTCGGTGAATTTGACGGCATTGCCCGCGAGGTTGAACAGAACCTGCCGCAACCGGCCTTCGTCGCCGAGGATGTCGACCGCGTCCGGGGCGACGGACCAGGCGATCTCCAGCCCCTTCTCATGCGCGCGTGGGCTCAGCAGCTCGGCGACACCACGCACGAGCGCCTCCAGATCAACCGGGGCGTGGTCGAACTCCAGCTTGCCGGCTTCCAGCCGGGCATAGTCGAGCAGGTCGTTCACAAGGCCGAGCAAATGCTCCGCCGAGGAACGCGCCGCCTCCGCATAGGCCCGCTGGGCCCCGTCAAGCCGGGTCCGCGACAGCAGGCCAAGCATGCCGATCACGCCGTTGAGGGGCGTGCGCATCTCGTGGCTCATCAGGCGCAGGAACTGCTGTTCCGGAGCCCGCGCCTTCGTCCCTGCCTTCGTCCGCCGTGCCATGCCGATCTCCCTGACCGGCATACTGCCGCCCGATCCCTTAAGACCGGCTCAATCGGGCCGGTTAAGACGCGGACGACGCAGGCCGCTCAGGAAAACAGAGGCGCGATCAAGGCCTTCCGGCCTCAGCGGACCGCGGCGAAGTTCGTGGCCGCATCCCGATAGCGCGCATGCTCCCGCACCGTCATGCAGCGCGGCGCGCTCCAGGCGGGGTCCGACGCACGCACCGACAGGGCCTCACGAGCGGTGACGAAGATGGGCGCAGCCCCATGCTCACGGGCGAAGGCACGGCGCGTCGCGGCATCCGTACCGCAGATCATCACCGGACGCGGATTCGACCGCACCGACGCCTGGCCGTTGTGGGCGGCGCTGGCCAGTGCGGCCGGCAGAATGGCGGCAGCGGCGAGGGCCACAAGGCCGATGAGGGGTGTGAAAGCGCGCATCCAACTTCTCCCGAACGCCTGAAACAGTCAGGACCCGGAGCAATAATGCGCGCTTCGGTTTGATTGTAAAGCTTATGCGACAGTTAGGCTTACATTTTTTTATAATTACCACGTCATCAGACGGTTATTCTGCTGCTGCAGGTGCGCAGGCACCGGCTGCAAACCCGGCCTCAACGTTCAGGGTGGCATCCGCATTCTCGGTCACACCCAGGCTGCAGACCGACAGGCGGTGATCGGTTTCAAGCACTGTCAGCCAGGCGAACAGGGACCCGGAACTGACGCTGGAGAGCTGGACGCCCGGCTGGCCCGATTCACTCATCACCGTGACGACATCCAGCCCCGCAGCGGCGGCCGTCCGCTGGATCAGAGGCTCGAGGCCCTCGGCTGGCGGGGGTGCAGACGATCGCACCGGACCGAGCGAGGCGACCGCCGCGCGGACCTCCACAAGGGTGAGCGCCGCCGCCCCGGCCCGCGCCGCCGCGGCCTCTCTCCAGGCCAGGACGGGCTGCACCACACCCAGCCAGACAGACGTCGCCGCCAGCAGTCCGGTCATCACCATCAACATCCGCCGCTCGCGCAGGGTGCGTCCGCTCCACCACGCCCCGGCCTGCCCCAACCACCGGTTCATCGTGCGCTCCTGATCGTGATATCGCTGACGATCCGGCCCCGGTCTTCGATGGCGGCCGTTTCAGTCACATCCAGGCCATTTGCCCGCATCGCCCGCGCGATCACCTGCGTGTCCTGATAGTCCGGATGGGACACGCTGGCCTTCATCCCCGCAGCCGGATCAACGATCAGCAGATCCAGCTCCGCCCCCTCCACCCCTTCCAGCGCGGCGAAGAGGGCGGCCGTCGCCCCGACCACCCCGCCCGATGGGGGTGCCGCCAGCACCCGCTGGCGAAGCGCCTCCACCGGATCCGGGCGGGCCGCAAGGTCCGGCGCGACCCGGGCAATCTCGGCCACGGCGCGGTCCGCATCGGTCCGGGCGGACGCCTCGTCCCTCGCCGCAGCGGCGGCGACCAGCAACAGGGGCGAAACGACCAGCAATCCCGCCATGGCAGCCGCCAGCGCCCAGCCCCGGCGCGCAGTACCGCGGTTTCGATCCTGCGACGTCAACAGATTGATCGGTGGCGACAGGGCTGCTCCGATGAGGGCGCGCTCGACGTCCGCCGCATCGAGACGGGCGTCAACCCGCCGCGACCCGGCCAGCAATCCGACCAGATCCGGCTGGACGCTTGCCGCGAACCCCCGCCCCCGCAGGGCGGTCGCGGTTCCGAACACGACGGCATTCAAGACCTCGTCCCGGTCGGGTTCGGGGACCGTGAGAACATCCGGTACCATGGCGTCCGCCTTGACCCCCAGGGCCTCCAGATAGTCGCCCCAGGCCTCGACCAAAGACTGGCCGACAACGGCGACCAGGCGGGGCTGGCCCGCCGGCGGGATCGGTCCCAGGGCCACGGCCAGACGGTCGGCCGGGACCGCCAGCTCTTCCCTCAGCATCCAGAGGGCGGCCGCTCGCTGCTGGGACTGTCCTCCGGCGGGAAGATCAAGCCAGCGGATCGTCACCTCGGGACCCGGAACAATGGCCACAGTGTGCATGGGCTCGGGCCGCTCGACAGGATGCAGGTCCAGCAGGCCGCGCTCGCGCACCCCGCCGCCGTCAATCACCAGACAGGGTGCCGGTTCGCTTCCAAGAGCGGGGATCAGGATCAGGCGGGTCGGTTTCATTCTTCGGGAGTCCAGCGTTGGATCACAGTGCGCACACGCCCGTCGGACCGGGCTTCCAGCAGGGCGGTGCGGACGGCGCGGGAGCCGCCCAGTTCGACATCGACCCTCAGGTCGAAGAAGCGGGTCAGGACGGTGACCTGGTCGCGGGCTTCCGGATCAACCTGGACCGTGGCCAGGGACGGCTGGGCCCAGAAGGCGGCGGCGTCCGCCCAGCCTTCGCGCGGCCGGGAGGCGATGACCGCCCGCGCCTGCTGCGCCCCGACGGCGCCATTCGTCAACATGGTCAGCAGGGGTGCCTGCTCGGGCGTCAGGGTATTTACGTTCAGGGGCGAAAGGCGCGAGGTCGGCAGGGCGCAGAGAAAGGGCCGCAGCCGGCGGTAGGTCCCGGCATCCACGCCCTTGACGGCCCGCAGTTCGCTGACCTCCACCAGCATGGCCCCACCCGTCCGGTAGGGGATGGCCAGACCGGCATAGGCCCCGTCCTCGGCCCCGAGCGGGGACGGCGTCGTGTCGGCGTCCAGCCAGTCGGTCAGGGAATCGGCCACCACCCGCATCCGGCTATCAGCCACCCCGACCGCGCGGCCCAGCGCCCGGAACTGCGCCGCCCCCAGCGGGCGCCCGATCAGATCCTCCCCGAATCCGAGGGCGACACTGTTGAGATTGAAGCAGGCCTGGCCGTCGGTGACCGTGGCGGTAAGGGTTCCTCCTTCGATCGGGAAGCTCACCGGCCGCCCGTTCCACGCCGGCTGCAGCGGCGTGCGTGCAGGTCCCCGGGCCAGGAGGCGCACAATCTGGCCCTGCGCCAGACTCTCCGCCCCTGCGGCATACCACTGGGCCTGACTCTGGAACTCGACATTGGCTGTCCGTCGAACCGAGAAGCGGACATCATCAAGGATCGCCACGGCGACCACGGACATGACCGCAACCAGCAGCAGTACGGTCAGCAGGGCCATGCCTTCCCGCCCGGTCCCGCGACGCCTCATTGGCCGCTCCCGACGATGAAGACCTGATCAACCCGCCCATAGCCCTTGACCGTCATGCCGATCCGCACGGCATCGGGCAGGGGCCGGTCGAGCGTGGAGATAAAGGCCGGGGTCGCCTGTCCGTCACGCACAAACTCCACGGTGACATCGCGAACGCCCCGATAGAGCACCTGGGGCGGTCCCGGGCGGGCTCCATCCAGATGCGTGAACACGCGTCGCTCCAGCCGTTCCTCGACCAGCCGGTACTCGACCCGTTGCAGCGACGGCCGCGCCTGTTCGCCGGGGTTGCTCCAGCCGGCACGGTTCAGGACGAGCAAAGGATCGCCGGGCGCAGCGGCACCGACGATGGGTTGGGGCATCGGACGCCCCGTGGGGCCCCGCGAGCGACGGGCTGTGGCCTGGCCCAGATCGGCGCGCAACAGGCCGCGCATCCTCTGCAGGTCGCCGACCCGGTCGCTGGCGGCCTTGACGGCAAACCGGTTGTCGATGGCCCCGCCAAGGACAGCCGCGCCTGCGGCCGCCAGCACAGCGAAGATCATCAGCGAGATCATGACCTCGACCAGGGTAAAGCCTGTCCGCGGCCTCATGGTCGCGTCCCTGACCGGAAGACCGTGCGTTCGGCGGCCTGGCCTTCGGAGTCCCGGACGGCGATATGGATGCGCAGGAGGCCGGACGTCGGGGTCCGGGTCACGGTCTGGGTCCAGCTCCACAGACGGTCGGCCAGCGGGGTCTGTCCGCTGGTGGTTCCCTCGGCGATGGAGGGCGCGATCACGGCCTCGACGGCGCGGTTCTCGGCGACAATAGCCCCGAGGGTCCGGGCCTCGACCCGGGCGGCCGAGCGGGTGTTCTCGCCGGACAGGTTGAGCAGGGCCAGGGCGGCGAGGCTGAACACCGCCAGAGCCACGAGCAGCTCGATGAGCGTAAAGCCCTCCCTGTCGCCCGGGCCGACCCCGTGTGTGCCCTCAGCCATCAAGGGTCACCTCCCCCGCGCCGTCGACGGCGATGGATCGGCTGTGACGTTCGCGGGTCAGGGTCAGGGTGGCGGGGTCGGCGACGCCGGTCGGGTCGAAGACGATGCGGACGGGGACGCTGGAGGACGCGACCGTCGTGCCCGCCGTCCAGGTTTCCGGGCGGAACGGGCCCTCATCCAGCGCCGACCAGGCAGCCCCGTCGAACACCATGAAACCATAGCCGGCAGCGGTCGCATCGACCGCGACCGGCCGGTTTGACAGTATGGCTTCCTCGCGGGCGCGGCTCAGCCGGGCGGCGAACCGCTCGGCGTCCTCGGCCACCGAGGGGCGCGGGTCGGGCACAGACAGGACCACCGCCCCGGCGGCGAGCCCGATGATGGCCACCACCATCAGCAGCTCGACCAGGGTGAAGCCGGCCCTGTTGGCGGCGCGAACCTTGGCGCCCGGCGTCATGCCTAGCCTTCCCAGTTGCCGAGGTCGGCGTCATTGCCCTCGCCACCCTCTTTTCGGTCGGCACCGTAGGAGAAGACGTCGAACTGTCCGCCACGCGCGCTCTGGCGGCGGTACTGGTACGGCTGGCCCCAGGGATCCTGCGGCAGACGACGGACATAGCCGCCGGGGCGGTAGCGATCGGGACTGGCGAGTCCCGGCGGGGCCGCGACCAGCGCCTGCAGGTCGGCAGGAAAGTCGAGATTGTCGAGACGATAGGTCTCGATCGCCTGTTCGAGGGTGGCGATATCGGCCTTTGCCTTGGTCACCATCGCCCGGTCCTGGCTGGGCAGGACATTGATGGCGACGACGGTGGCCAGCAGGCCGATGATGACCACGACGACCATCATCTCGACCAGGGTAAAGCCCTGTCTCCCGCGAGCGCCCTCGTTCGGCCCGGACTCCGGGTCGACAGGGCGGGATCCGGGGACTGTAGCCCGGGCAAGGAATCGGGTCGCGGCTCGGCGGATATCAGACACAGACATACTTCCTCCTCACCCCATGGCCAGGGTGTTGATCTGCAGGATGGGCAGCAGGATGGACAGGACGATCAGGGCGACCACGCCACCCATGACCACGATGATGGCCGGCTCGATCAGGCTGAGCATCACGGCCGTGAAGGTCGAGAATTCCCGCTCCAGATACTCCGCCGCGCGCTCCAGCATCGGCTCCAGCCGTCCGCCGGCTTCGCCCGAGGCGGTCATGGTCACCAGGATCGGCGGAAAGACATCGGCCCGGCGCATGGCGGCCGACAGCCCCCCGCCCTCGCGCACGGCCTCGGCCATCCGCTCGGTGGCAAGCCGCAGACGTCGGTTGGACACGGTGCGGGCCGTAATCGTCAGGCCCTCCAGCACGGGCAGGCCGGCGGTGATCATCGTCGACAGGGTGCGAGCCATTTTCGCGCCGTGAAGGTCGCGCGTCAGCCGCCCGATCAGGGGCAGGCGAAGGATGGCTGTATCGACAGCCAGCCGTATCGCCGGATTGCGAAGCGCGAAGACACCGCCCGTCGCCGCCGCCGCCAGCAGCAGCGCCGCCAGCCAGCCCCAGTCGCGTATCCCGTTCGACAGGCCGATGACCAGCCGCGTCAGCAGCGGCAGGGTCTGGTTCATACTGTCGAACTGATCCACCACGCGCGGCACGACGAAGGTCATCAGGGCGATCACCACCCCGATGGCCACGACCGCCAGCACTGCCGGATAGACGAGGGCTGTGATGACCTTGCCGCGGACCACCTCGTCGCGCTCAAGCCCGTCGGCCAGCCGCTCCAGGATCGGTGCCAGCGCGCCCGAGGTCTCACCCGCCGAGACCATGGCCCGGTAGAGGGGCGGAAAGGCCGGCCCCTGCAAGGCCATGGCGTCCGACAGGCGCCGCCCCTCCATCACCCCGCCATGCACCCCCTCGAGCACCGCCCGGACGGCCGGACGATCCGCCTGCAAGGCGATGGCCCGGAGCGCCTCCTCGACCGGCGACACCGTCACGAGGGTGGCCAGCTGGCGCGTCACCAGCGCCAGGGTTCGCGGGTCCAGACCCCCGCGTCCCGGGCCGAACCGGCCCAACACCCCGCCCTTGCGAGCAGGGACGTCGCTGTTTCGTACCGCACCGCGTGACGCCATGATCTCCAGGGGCATCAGCCTGCGGCGCGCCAGCAAGGCCCGCACGCCGCCGTCGTCAACCGCGGCCAGCGTCCCGCGGACGGTCCGCCCGCCCTCATCCACCGCCACATAGTCGAACGCCGCCATCAGGCCGCGTCCTCGCGCCCGGGGCTCACGACAGCGACGGCAGACGCCGGCTCTTCGGCGGCCTCGGCCGTCTCCTGACGCGTCACGCGCACCGCCTCCTCGACCGAGGTCACACCCTCCAGCACCAGGGCCCGGGCGCGTCGGGTCAGGGTCCCGGAACCGGCCCCGGCAAAGGCTGCGGCGTTGATGGCCTCCTCCCCGGCCTCGGCGGCGATCAGTCGGCGCACCTTGTCATCGACCCGGATCACCTCATACAGCCCCACCCGGCCCACATAGCCGGTCTGGCCGCAGTGGGCGCAGCCTTGCGCCCGCCACACGGTCTGACCGACCTTGACCCCGGCCAGCCTGGCTGTGGCCTTGTCCGCCGTCTCCGGCCGTCTACAGTCACCGCAAAGCCGGCGCACCAGCCGCTGGGCCACGATCAGCCGCAGGGTCGAGGCCAGCAGGAAGGGCTCGACACCCATGTCCCTCAGCCGCGTCACCGCCCCGGCCGCATCATTGGTGTGCACCGTCGACAGCACCAGATGGCCGGTCAGCGCCGCCTGGACGGCGATCCGGGCCGTCTCCACATCGCGGATCTCGCCGACCATGACCACGTCCGGATCCTGACGCAGGATGGCGCGCAGGCCGGCCGCAAAGGTCATACCGACCTTGGGATTGACCTGGGTCTGGCCGACCCCGTCGATCGCGTATTCCACCGGATCCTCGACCGTGAGGATATTGCGGGTGGCGTTGTTCAACAGCGACAGGCCGGCATAGAGCGAGGTGGTCTTGCCCGAGCCGGTCGGGCCGGTGACGAGGATGATGCCGTTGGGCTCTCCCAGCGCCGCGCGGAAGGCCTCCAGCGCATCCGGGGCCATGCCCAGCCGGTCGAGGGTCAGCCCGGCCTGGTCCCGGTCCAGAATACGCAGCACCACCCGCTCGCCCATCCGCGACGGCAGGGTCGAGACGCGCACGTCCAGCGTCTTGCCCCCCAGCGCCAGCGGGATGCGCCCGTCCTGGGGAATGCGTTTCTCGGCGATGTCCAGGCGCGCCATCACCTTGATGCGCGACACCAGCAGGGGTGTGATCCGCGGGTTCAGCGAGAGCGTCTCGCGCAACACCCCGTCAATCCGCATCCGCACCGTCAGCGCCGTCTCGAACGGCTCCAGATGGATGTCCGAGGCCCCCGCCCGCACGGCCTCGGCAATGACGCCGTTGATCAGCCGGATCACCGGCGCGTCGTCGGCGGTGTCCAGCAGGTCGGCAGCGGCCGGAATGTCGTCGATCAAGCTCTCCAGCCCCGACGGCATCGCCAGATCGTCACCGTCCGTCGCGCTCAGATGATCGCCGGCATAGACCTGCGACAGCCGCCGGTCGAAGGTCGCCTGATCGAGCGCCTCTACCCTGAGTGGCCGGCCGAGCGCGCGCCGCGTCTCGATCAGGGCCGACGGATCAGCACCCTCGCGCAGACCCACCACGGCGATCTCACCCGCATCCAGCAGGATCACCCCGTGCCGTTTGGCGAAGCCATAGGGCAGTGTCGGATTGATCAGGGTGATCATCGACGCCTCACCCGCCCGAGGCGGAGACCGGTGGCAAGGGCGCAGCAGCGACCTCGCCGACCGGGGCGATGACCACGGGCTCCGGCGCGGCCGGCGGCTGGGTGCGCATATAGTCGCGCAGCATCTCGTCGAGGCTCGGCTCGACGCCGGGGGCGTTGAGGAGCTGCCGCTCGCGCATATAGCCCCAGCGATCCGCGGCCAGTGCCTGGGAATCGGCGGGGCTGCGCAGGATCGTCGGGCGGATGAACACCATCAGATTGGTCCGTCCGCGCTGACGGCTGGTCGAGCGGAACAGGTTGCCGACTACCGGCAGGTTGCCCAGCCCCGGGACGCCGTCGACCGACAACCGGTCATTCTGGTCCAGCAGTCCGCCGGCCACGGCGATGTCACCGTCATCGACCACCAGTGTGGTCTCCAGCTCGCGCTTGTTCAGCACCAGATCCCGGGCACTGGCGGACAGGAGGCCGTTGATGCTCGACACCTCCTGCCGCAGGAACAGGGTGATCGAGCCGCCGGCGTTGATCTGCGGGCGCACCACCAGCTTGACTCCGATATCCTGCCGCTGGGTCGTGCGGAATGGATTGGTGTTTCCGTCCAGCAGGGCCTCGCCGGTCGTGATCGGCACCTCCTGACCCACCAGGATCGTCGCCTCCTCATTGTCCAGCGTCATCAACGACGGGGTCTGCAGCAGGTTGGAGCCCGCATCCGTCTTGGCGGCATTGATGATGAAGCCGAAAAGGCCGTCGCCGATACTGCCGCCACCGCCGCCGACAAAGCCGTTGGCTCCCAGAAGTGTGTTCAGCGCCAGGGCCTGCAGTTGCTCACGCAGGGGATCATCCGCCTCGAGCTGCCCGGCCGCCGCCCCACCCGCCAGCGGGACCAGCGGCGCGGCGCGATCGGAATAGTTGGTCAGGCCCACAGGACTGCCGTCCTCACCCGCCAGCAGCCACTGGACCCCCAGCTCGCGCACGGCATTGTCGGACAGCTCGACCACAATGGCCTCGATGAGCACCTGCTGGCGGCGCTGATCGAGCTGGCGGATCACCTCGGCGAGCATGCGCTGGGTTTCCGCCGAGGCCGAGATCACCAGGGCATTGGCACCCGGGAAGCGGGCAATCACGGCGCGCTGGCCGGCCACCGGTGCCGCCGGGACGGAAGCGGCCGGAGCCGGGGCCGCTGCCTCGCTTCCAGCGCGGCCCGGGGCGGAAACCGGTGCATTGGCGCTGGCAGCCGTCACCGGCTGGCCGACGACCTGCTGCAGCACCGGCAACAGGGCCTCGGCGTCGGCATGCTGCAGGAAGACCACCTTGACGTCATCGGCGCTCTCGGCCCGACGGTCCAGATCCTCGATCAGCGGACGGATTCTCGCCATAGCCGAGGGATCCCCGCGCAGCACGATCGAGTTGGAACTCTCCACCGGCGTCACAGACACCATCGCCTGCCCCGGCTGGCCGCCGGGCGGGGTCAGCACGGTCTGGAGCACACCGGCGATCTCGCGCGCCGAGGAGTTCTCCAGCGTCACCACATCGAACCCCGACCGGTCCACGTCGATCCGGCCGATGAGGGCCCGGATGCGAACCAGATTGTCGGCGAAGTCAGCCACCACCACGCTGTTGGCACCGGGATTGGCGAGGACCTGCCCCTGCGGCCCTACCAACGGCCGGATCGTCTCGACCGCCGCCGCCGCGCCGATGTTTCTCAGCGGGAACACTTCGGTCGAGAACCGCTCCGAGCCGACCGTCGCGGGCCCCTGCGCCGCGCCCTGCGCCGGGCTGATCCGGTAGGCCCCGGAAGCCGTCGGGATCACCACCAGCCCATTGGCCCGCAGGGTCGACAGGAAGATCTCGAACAGCTGGGTATTGTTCAACGGCCGGTCGCTGGACACCGTCACCGTCCCGGCAACCCCCGGATCGACGATGAAGGTCCGCCCCGTTGAACGCGCCACATCCTCGATGAAGGCCCGGATGTCTGCACCCTGCACATTCAGCGTCTGGCCCGTCTGGGCCAGGACAGCGCCCGCCGCCAGGGGGCCCTGGACAGTCAGAACAGCGGCCAGCGCCGCTCCGATCAGGGTAGATCGCTTCATCGGCCGGTTCCTATGGTGGAGGTCTGCACCGCTCCGTCCCGCTCATAGCGGAGCTCGGCGCCCGTACTGTTCGCAAGCTGGCCACGCAGGGCCGCAATCCGCTCGAGGCTGTCCAGCGGCTGGCCGTTGACGGCAAGGATCACATCCCCGGCCTGAAGTCCCGCCGCCCGCAACACCGCCGCGTCGCCCGACCCCGAGACCGTGAATCCGTCCATCCGCAAGCCCCGCATCCGGGGCCGCAACCCCGCCTGGGTGATCAGCCGCGCAGGATCCACCGACGCGGCCGTCGGCGTCGCAGCCGGCGGGGGCGGGGGCGGAGCGGGGGGCGTCACAGTCTGCGGGCCCGGCGGCGGCGGCGGAACCGGCGCGACACCGACCGGCAAGTCCGAGAAGATCAACCGGCTGACCGACGCCCCGCGCGCCAGCGTCACATAGTCCGGACCCACGCCGCGCAGGACCAGCCCCGGCTCAACCTCTTCGCCCACACCCACCGAAACCTGCCGGCCGTCCGCCAGCCCGATGATCGCCGAGCCGCCGCCCGAGCCGTCCGAGCGCAGGCCGTAAAGCCGCATCTGCCCGCTGCCCGCCGCGCTCGCCTCCGCCAGACTGCTCTGGCCGCCCGTGCGAAAGAAGGCGTCGAAGCGCTGGAAGACGGCAAGGTCCGCCGGGGCCACGGCGGCGGAAGGTGAGGTCGACGCCGCCACCGCATCCCGCGGCTCGGCCACAATCCAGACCAGTCGACCCAGCTGGATCACCAGCAGCAACGCCAGCGCAACCTCGACCGATGAACGAACACGGTCCGGCCGCGCCAGCCAGACGCCCCGGACCCGAGTGCTGAAATTGCGAACTGCGCCGATCACTGTGGCGTGCCTCAAGCGGACCCTGGCGGTCCGGCGGTCCTTTTAGACCGATCGTCCGTGTCCGGCTTCATGGGTTCATGACAGACCGACGACCTTGCTGTGACATTAAGGGCTTGTACGGATGATTTTCCGAAAAAGCTGCCCTGAGAATTGGTTCGGGGGGCGGTCTTCCGACCGCCCCCCGAAGGCCTTTAGAAGCGTGCGGTCAGGCTGACCGAAGCGCTGGATCCCAGCTCATAGTTGTTGATCAGGATCTTGTTGCCCAGTTCCTGGAACTCGTCGTAGCCCGTGTTCAGCAGGTTCCGGAGTTCGACGGCGAAGCCCATGTCCCGGCCACCCACTTCGAAATCCTTGCGGTAGACGAAGTCCATGAAGATGCCCGGATCCTGGATGTAGTCCGGTTCGCGGTTGCCGGCACCGCCTGCGCCACGGGCGCTGACGCGCTCGCTGACGTAGTTGACGATGATGGTCGCCTGGGACCGGGCCGTATCGTCTTCCCAACCCAGTTGTACGTTGGCGACATGCTCGGACTGGCCCTGAAGACGGCTGCCGTCCTCGATGAAGAAGTCCGCGCGCTCGTTTGTGCCGCCGCCGCCCGGCGTGCGAACAAAGTCGCCCGCTTCGACGGCCACTTCGGAGTCCGACCAGGTGTAGTTGGCCTGAACCAGCCAGCGCTTGTTGGCGATGAAGGACGAACCACTGTCCGGGAACTCGAAGAACTTCTTGGCTTCGATTTCAGCCCCGAAGATGGTCGCCTGCGGCGCGTTCAGGAACGACTGCTGACGGCCGGCGCTGGAGGCCGAGATGACAGCTTCAACCGGCTTTTCAAGGTCCTTGTAGAAGACGCCGGCGGTCAGATACTGCTGGCGGGCGAAGAACCACTCGTAACGGGCGTCCACGTTCGTGATACGGGTATCGACCAGGAACGGGTTGCCGGTGAACTCGCGATCGGTTTCCGGGTCCGTATAGGACTGCGGAGCCAGTTCGCGGAACTGCGGGCGACCGATGGTCCGGGACGCGCCGAGACGCAGCTGCTCGTCTTCCGCAAAGTTCCACGTCGCCGTGAACGATGGCAGATAGTACTGCTCGTTGATCTCGGTCGGAGCGAAGGGCGCGGCCCCGCCGAACAGGTCACGGGTCGTGACCGTCTGCTTGCCGTCCTCAAAGCGCAAGCCATAGGTAGTGCGAACCAGGGGGATGATCTCGGCGTCGACCTGGACATAGGCGGCCGCGACCTCCATCTGGGCCGAATAGGCCGCCGCGCCGCTGCCGGCACCGCCCGTGATTTCCGTCAGGAGCAGACCCGCCGGCCCGATGTTGACGTCGGAGTAGAGATAGTCGACCCGCGACCGGCGCTGCTCTTCCGTCAGGGTGGTGGCGGGCACGAACTGCAGGTCGCGGCGCTCGGCGTCACGATTGTTGTCCGAATAAGCCACACCGAAGCTGAAGACGGCATCCCGATAGTCGGACAGAGGAGTGGTGTAGGTGACGTCTGCCCCGCCGGAGACGATGTCGTCTTCCAGTTCGCTGAACGAAATCCGGTTGCCACCGACCTCATGCAGGAAGGCACCGTTCGCGGCGACCCCGTATTCGAAACGCGTCTCATAGGGCGCGTTGCGCTCGGTCAGGGCATAGGCACCCCGCCAGGAGACCTCCAGGGCACCGTCCATGAACTCGTGTTCACCGGACAGCTGGGTGGAGAACAGCTGACGCTCGAACCATTCGGTGTGGTCGGTCCGCTGGATCGCACCGCCGGCGTCGAAATCGGGACCGGCGCTGATCCGCGCTTCCTTGGTGACGTTGCGCACGAAGAAATTGGTCCAGCGATAGTCGCTGTTGTCCGTAATCAGCGACAGGCCGCCGAGGAAGTTCAGCTGGATGTCGTTCTGGTTCGACTCAAAGGCCTTGGTCGTGACGGGCACGAGGATGGCGCCGGAGAACTGGGCCTCTTCCTGCACGCCGTTCCGGGTCGACCAGCTGTTGCTGTAGCCGGCCACGCCGATCACGCCGAAGGTACCGAGGCTGCTGTCGGACTTGAAGCCACCGGCGAAATCAAAGCCGAAATTCACCGGCGTCACTTCGCGCTGCAGCAGACGCAGCGGCGAGTTGACCAGCGAATGGCCGATGCTTTCCAGTTCCAGCGGGGTCACGTTGGAGCTGTTGACCGGCCGGCCGCGCGCGAAGGCGAGGGCCAGCTGCCCCGGAACGTCGCGGGTGCCGTCGTCAAAACCGGTGAAATCAGTGCGCGAGCCGAAATAGATCAGGCTCTCTTGACCCGTGGTTTCGGTGTTGCCGCCGACCGATGCCGACATCGTGAAGAAA
>Ga0247844_1002499_pt1 | contig 29900 bp, 30 predicted proteins | sample LaCtaG_FD_192421 | JGI IMG/M metagenome (GOLD analysis project Ga0247844, IMG submission 192421) | Freshwater microbial communities from meromictic Lake La Cruz, Castile-La Mancha, Spain - LaCruzMarch201714.5m_1 | ecosystem: Environmental > Aquatic > Freshwater > Lake | place: Spain: Castile-La...
AATTCTGATTTACCTACGAAGGGGAATGCGGATTTTAATACTGACGAAAAAGATTTTAGGAAAAAACGTCAGCAGGATGATGAGTGATATATCAGGTTTATCCTTGTCCCTACCTAAGCAAAAAACATCTAGGTTATAGTTCCAACTCCTTTAGATCAAAATCCTTTAGTAGGCTTAATTTTGTTCCTGTCATTAGATCATTCTAAGATCAGTCATATTCTTTGGTAAGGCTTTGATTCAATAAATCAAGACAAAAGAAATCAACAACTTAACACAGATATTGCATTTAAAACTTGAATTCAGCTTTACGCAAAACTATACTTAAATGACAGGGCCAATCACTAAACACAAACCAAGTCGACTAGGAGACTTCAAATGAAAAATTTCAAGAGTCATTTATTCACGACGAGAGTTGCATTTTTCATGGCCATCTTATTTTCTCTTTCCCTAACAAATGCATTTGCGGCGAGTAGTAACTCATCAAACTCCTCAAATTGGTGGGATCAGGCCGCTCGAAGATTAGTGTCAACTCCCTTAAATTTTCATTCAGAATCATACGATGTCGGCCGTGGAGGCACGTTTATGATCTCGGCCGGTGTTGATTTTGTTAATCCTAGTAATGTCACACAAACAGTAATGGTCAGAGTGGGAAAAATATCTGCTGCAGGACAAATAGGTTTAAAAAAGTGTACGGGAGCTGAAGTTGCGAACGAGTATACTTGTCAAGCGGTGAAAAGATGCGCCAATGATCATGCTTCAGATAAATCAGGTTTTTTGCCTCCATTTAAAGGACTGACTGGTGCAGAACCTGATCTTTGTAAAAGTGATATTTGTACAAGAACCAGTAATTCAAATTGTCGACTTTCAGCAGATGTAGGTTCCTACGTTCGAACTGCTACTGGTACAATAAATTCTGATGCTGGTGAGGCGATAAGTAAAGATAACGGTCTCTTAGCAAAAGATGGATTTAGATTACAAAATGAAGATAATGATATCGGAATGGTTTTTGCCGAACTCCCTAAAGCGGGAGGAACTACCGCGGTAACTATTGATCCGGTCCAACTAACTCAAGCTTTTTATGGTGGGGATCGTTTTCGATTCGGTGTAAGAGCTTCAGACGGTCTAGAAATGTCCGAAGGAATAGAAGTTCAACCAAATCAGATTCGTACAGTTCGCTTCGTTTTTTGGTGCAATTTTGGAAGGGATGGTAAAATGAACTGTTATTATAATCCACCAAATAGTACAGCGAATCTTCATACGAACTCTTTGTTAAATAAGTATGATGCACCTCACTTGCCTCTGTCTGGTTGTCCTGATGAAACAGCTAAAATTGTTTCCTCAGCTCCTTGCATAAATTTTGAGGGGATAAATGCTAATGCCTACTTTGAAATAAGAGTTAAAGAATCAAAAGGTGCCCTCACAGGGGCCGGCTTTATGCGTGCCAATATATCCGGTAGTGCTGAAGAAGATTCGATGGGAGATAAGATGGTTTTTAATGCAGGAAAACCTTTTTAGAACTTAGCAAGGATTTTCCTTTGTGCAGCAAAGAAAGCTTATTTCCAGTGCAGGTTTTTCACTAGTTGAAGTGATGATTGGGCTTTCTTTGCTTATGGCCTCTTTTTATGCCTTTATCTCAGCGCAGTCTAATTCGATAAAGGCCATTTCTAAAATGGAAAGTTTGGCCACTGGAAAAAGTCTTTTAACAATGACTGCACTTTCACTCCAAAACTTTACTTATACTGAGCTCAATGCGGTTACTGTTTCAACGAATAACTGCCTTTCAAATCCCGTTACCTCAGCTTCTCCAAACCTAGGGCCTGCTTCTTTTTTACGTACTTGGGCCCGTATTCATAAGAACCTTGAGTATTGCGCGGATATCAACTCTTTTGAAATAAAAGAAAACGGATCGTTTTTGAATATTGAATTAATAGGCTATTTTCGCTCGGTCAACAATCAGACCATAATTAAAGATTATAAAATCGCTTTTAGGAAAGTGAAATGAAAAAGGCCCAAGGTTTTACACTTGTTGAAATGATGGTTTCTTTAGGAATAAGCTCGATTGGAGTTCTTATTTTTTTAAGCATGAGCTCAACTCTTTCTAAGGGGCAAAAAAGTTCAGAACAGACCAGCTTTTTTAAAGGTGACTTAAATTTAATGGCCTCTTATCTTCGAAAAAATGCACCGGGTGGGGACGTGAGGATTTATGGGGATAGACCAGATAATATTGATATAAATGTGTCGAATAAATTTCGACAAATCATACCTTTCCCTGGGAAATGCCGCGACTTTGTATCGACTCATGCAAATTGCACTCAGAGTACTGCTCTTTTTTATATGAGATACGATAAAGCAACTTCTCCATCGGTGATGGCCTCTTGTCGATATACTCAGTCTTCAGATGAGTACTTACTTATTAATGCCAGCGATACAACTTATGGAACAGCAACTTTTGATACTGATGGCTTTAGTGTCGGTACTTTTGGCATTGGAACTAAATTTCTCAGTCTGAAGGCCAATTCCTTAGCTCTTATTTTAAGTTCGCCTCTCTCTTATGTTTGGAGAGTCGCTAGCGCTCCTGTTTTGTACCCAACGACGGCCTCTTTACCGGCCGGGGCCTGCACGACTCCAGAAAATACAGCAGCACAAGTTGCAAACTCCTTGTATAAATTGAAGATCAATCCCTTTTTTATTGGGCATTATCTCGATAATTCTTTGGTGGAACCTAGTTCAGCGACTTCTACTCTTGGAGATAGTATATTTCCGACAAATCTATCTTCTGCCACAATTGAAGTTCTTGGCCTAAAACCTGCGGCCGGGGGGACAACTAATTTAGGAATTTCTCGCTGTAGGCTAACTTCGGCCCATGCACTTAGTTGCCTTGATATGAATGGAACCACAATACCAGATGTTACTAGTTTAAGAATTGATGAAAAATTTAAAATTCCTTTACGAGACACGAGTAATAGCAATGCCGTTTTATCGCAGCAATTTATGTATGAAATCTTAGGTGATACTCAGACACCGACCTGCTCTGATGGTAGCTGTGGTACTTTCCCTCTTAAAATTAAAAGTGGCAATGAGATAAACATCGATATGTATGCCTCAAATACTGAAGTACAAACTCATTTAGAAAATACTTTTTTTTCACTTTATAAGCAAAACGAATTGCAAATAATGCGTTTAAGATTTACCAAAAATAACAAGGAAAATGTAATTGATTTTTTCCTACCTTAAAAAAGTACAGCAGTCTCAAAGTGGTCAAATGGCACTTGGAGTGACTTCCGTTATACTCGTGAGCTGTGCGCTCGTTGCTCTTTTTAGTAATACGTTTCAGGCCTCTAAAGATTTAAGTTATTTAATCAAAGATCCTCAGATCAATTTGGAATATCACTCTGCTTCTGAAACTATGCACTATCTTTTTCAATTAGAAGAGACGAAGTACTATGAGTTTTTGGTATCGAAAAATTGCCATGTGGCCAATTCATTTCTTCAAGCTTTAAAATCAGGCTCCTCCTGTGCTCACCACTTTGATGCTTTTGAAACAATTCCAAATGTTGTCACAAAATCTGGCAGCTGTAAGATTAAACAAACAGATAGTGATTGTAATTCACTTCTTTTAAAACTGGAAAAAGGAACGGGAATTAATCCATTCAGTACAGATGTTTTTGAATTTAAAATAACAAATGTATATACAGTCAGAAATCTCGTTGAGTTTTTGCTGACAATCAAAAGTTCAAGCTTAGGAGCGGGGGCAAGTACAGAGCGAAGTATTTATAAAATTTTTTATATCAAAAACGATTCAGGAAATTTTATCCATTTAAGACAATATGCTGGAATGAGCAAGGTTGTGCAAGAAAAGGCCGATCCCTATGCTCGTTGTGCTGGTACTGATTGGGGCGTCTATACTTTGTATGATCTTACGACTGCTAACTGTGTGGCCTATGAAGGCTTTTCTGAAACGGGCCTGGCCTTTTATGCCGGCGACTTTTATGCGTTTAGCGATTTATACGGCAAGGTCATGAGCATGAGCAGTACTCTCACTGATCCATCTGTGGGAGAAGATGGAAAATTAAGTGATGGCACTTTAGTCTTTCCTCCTCACGCAAGGGAGGCCTTAAAAGGGGCCGAAGATATTACGGTTATTGATAAAACTATCTATTATGTCAGATCATCAAATGGCCATATTGGATATCTCAAAAAGGTTGGCAGCACTTATGATGCAACTGAATTATGTGATTTTAAGGTCACTGGTTGGGACAAATCCTATAAGGGGATTGCAGCATTAGCTCAGAGTCAAGTTGTTATTCCTGGTGATACCGCGACTTACGGAAACAGGGCCATCTTTTATCTTAAATCAGGATCAGACTTAGTTATTGTCATCGCGAGAATAGATAGCAGTGATGGAACAGCGAAGTGCTCGATTCTTTCTCAAGATAATACTGATCCCACGGAATATGGCCCAAGCGAAGGCTTTGATCGAATTGGTGATCAGATTCAACTCAATTATTAATCTTACTGATATTTTGATAAAATTTCATTCAAAACTTTTTTGGCCTCAGCGACTTGTTTTAAAATATCCGTGACTTCATCGCCTTCTAAATCAAGTTGTTCGGCGATGATTTTTGCGCCAATCTTTTTCACTCTCTTACAGCAATTTTTAAGGTCGTAAAAATCATTCGCAATTTCTGGCGTGTTTTCAATTTCCTCAATTGTTTTTTCGACGCCAACTTCAATGATGCCTTTTACGATATCTTTAAGTTTTGGTTTGGGCGCAGTCACGACGTAAGGAAGAATTTCTTCCTGATCTTTTTTACTAAGTTTTATTAAATGATTTGTTTGTGAAGTATTAAGTTCTTTTTGAGCGCGCATTTTTTTAATTTTCGGAGAACTTTGCATGTCGCGTTCAATGGCCCTTGCAATGTTGTTCGGGCTTAATTTTGTTCTTTCAGAATAATACTCACAAAAAGAAGGATCTTTATTACTCACATCATCTGTAACATCAATGCGCTCTTGTTTAAATGTTTTGGCATTGGGGTTGAGTTCTTCATAAACCTCTTTGGCGCGCCTTAAGCTACTTTCAAATTCTAAATCATCAAGAGAAACGCGCATGAGATTTTCATCAAGGGAGATGAGTTCTTCTTCGAGAGAATTTTTATTCAAAATAGTCACTGGAACTTTTTCAAGGCCTAGCTTTTTTGCGGCGCTATATCGTCTTCCTCCGGCCAATAATTCATTTTTTTTATTCACAATAAGAGGGTGAATAAGGCCAATTTGTTCAATGCTTTTAACGAGTTCATCAACATTGGAATTGATGCGCAGATATTTATTATTAATAACAATTTCATCAAGAAGCATTTGTGACATAGTTACCCTTAGTTTTTTTGCGGGATCATATACCAACTGCAGTTTGCTTTTCAAGAAACAACTCAAATAAGAAATTCAGGCTAAAATGAGGAATCTTTTCTGTCGGCCCAAAAAAATGTAATAAAGAAGTCATCCCTCTAACTTATAGGCGAAGAAAAAAATTATTTTCAATAATAGGAAAAATGGAGTGTCGATGAAACTTGTTATTTTATCTTTGATATTAGGAACTATCGTGAATGTGAGCTTTGCTGGTTCTGCAGGAGTCAATCTTTCATGCAATCAACCCAATCTTCAATTTGTCAGAGCATGTGACAATGGCCGTTATGGCGTGAGGCAGGGGGCGATTGCTGATTGCGATGGAGAAATTTTGGATCTCATTCACTCCATTAATTTAAAATGTATTGAGGGGGAAAAATACCCAGTACAATCTCTTATTAGTTACTTTAAAAAGACAAATAATTCGATAAAGGAATTTGTTCTTTTTGAAAGTTTAAATGGGGTTTTTGATACTTTCGATATTCCAGCGAATCTTCTCTATTCTGTAGAAAACACTATTAAATTTGGAAAAATTAGTAAATAAGCTTTGTTATCGTCTTTGCTCTCTAATGGCCAAAGCAAAAGGAAACTTTTGTTTGCTTTTTCTGCTTATAATCAGGTAGAAACGCATGGCATTTTAGTTTTTAAAGTCTAAGGTCTTTAGGGAGGAAATATGTCAGAAGCTGATGATCGAAATAGTCGGACGGTTTACATTAATAATCTTTCCTACCAAAGAGACGAGCTAGGAGTAAAAAAATTATTTACCCCTTTCGGCGCCGTTAACTCTGCACACATCATTATTGATATTGAAACGGGCCTGAGTAAAGGCATGGCCTTTGTTGAGATGAAGTCTGTCGAAGCCGCGATTACGGCCATAGCAGAGTTAAATGGAACAATTGTTGATGGCCGTACTGTAAAAGTAAGAAAGGCCACACCTAAAGATGTCAAACCTAAAAAGTTTTATCCTGCTCCCACACAAAAACTAGAAGAAAAAAAAGTGGCGAAATTGCCGCCCAAAAAAATTCTAAAAAAACCAACGGCCAAAGTTAAAAGAAATAAAAAGAAAACTGAACTTGAAATTATGCTCGAACGAGTTAAAAAAGCTTAAAATATTTTGAGAGGAAAACTTTATGTCAGAAAAAATCACGGCCTCACACATTTTAGTTGAACAAGCTTACGAAATTGAAGATTTGCAAAAAAAATTAAATGAGGGAATCAGCTTTGAAAAATTGGCGCAAGATTTTTCGAAATGTCCTTCAGGAAAAGACGGTGGCCACTTAGGAGAGTTTACGAAGGGGATGATGGTGAAGCCCTTTGAAACTGCGGCCTTTGCTTTAAACGTTGGGGAAATTTCTCAAGCGGTTAAAACGCAATTTGGTCATCACCTGATTAAACGTTTGAAGTAATGAAATAAAAAATTTCACTTAGTGAGTCCAAGAAGAAACTCTTCAATAGGAAGACATTTTATTTTTCCATGTTTTTCTTTGTTCTCCCCTCTATAAAGGAAAAAGCATTCTGCGCTTGGATAATCTTCGTTGAAAGATTCTAAACCTGACAAATCACTTTTTGAAAATTTTGAACTATTTTTTATTTCAATGGCCCAAAAAATTTGGGGCCCATAAATAATGACATCAACTTCATTCCCTGCTTTTGTACGCCAATAATAAAGTTCTTCTCTTTGTTTCCTATATGAAATCCAAGCTTTTAAATTTTGAATAACAAGGCCTTCAAGAGCAGGGCCTAGAAGACTTTTTGGATCATCTAAGGGGCCATTTGGACGCAAACTTTTAAACACACCTACATCAAAATAATAAAATTTATCAGTGTCTATTGTTAGTTTACGATTTTTCTTTTTAAAACAAGGAATTCGATAAGCAATTAAAAGATCCTCAAGCACTTCTAAATAACCATCAATCGTTGATCGTTTTATAGAGCATTCTCTTGCTATGTTTGAAAGATTCATTACTTCTCCATGAGAAAAACTCATGACCTCAAGAAAGCGAGAAAAAGACTCAAGGTTTTTTACAAGGCCTTCTTGCTTAACTTCTTCTCTCAAATAAACTGCAATATAACTGGCTAAAGTTGCTTCAGGATTTGCTGCACCTAAAACAACAGGCAATAATCCAAGTTCAAGATTTTTTTTAAGTGAAAATTTTTCTTTTAATTCAGAGGCCATAAAGGGATGCATGAAATTTAAAATGGCCCTTCCTCCAAGAAGATCAGTTCCCACTCGTTTTAACTTTCGAGAAGAAGACCCGGTTAAGATATATTGAATTTGGGGAAATTTATCGTCTTCAATAAGTTGATGAATTTTGCTTAAAAGTTGCGGGGCCTTCTGAACTTCGTCAATAATAAGGACATCACCATCTTTTAAACTATGAACAATGGGCCCTAATCTCGAAGGATCATTTGAAAATTTTAAAAAAGTGGCATCATCTAATAAATCAATGACAAGGGCGTTGGGAAAAAAATTTTTAAGAAAAAAGCTTTTGCCTGTACCACGAGGGCCAAAGAGAAAAAAACTTTGTTTTTTTTCAGGAGTATAAAATCTTGGTATCAAATTATTTTTTTTATTCATAATAGATGATATCAAATAAAAAACAGTTAGTCAATATTTTCCATCGCTTCCGTAAAATTAAGACCTAAATTTACGGAAGTGATGGAAATAACTTTTTACTCAAAACGGCTTTTTGATGGGCTTAACAAATAAAGTTCAATTGCGTAGCGCGTTTTTTTGAAAAGAAATATTAAGTTTGAAAAAGATTCTTGAAAAATCCTGATGAAAATTGTTTGATGCTCCCTCTTTGTCGTTGTTTTTATATAAATAGAGGGGAGTGCTTATGAAAGTTGGAAATTTATTAATAGGGTTGGGCCTTTTTGCCTTAACTGCCACAGACGCCCTCGCCAGTAATCAAGTTGAATACATTGTAAAATTAAAATCTGGTGCGAAGTCACTCACTTTTAATAAATCTGTTCAAAGTTCTAAACCACTTGAAACAACTTTTGGGCAATTTTATGTTGTAAAAAGTGCGGCCAATGCTGATAAAGAAAATTTTGTTCAGGATTTTACGAATGATCCCAATGTTGAATATATTGAACCCAATTATGAATATCATCTTATTGAAGATGTGAATGAATCTTCTGAAAGTGAACTCCCTTTTCTTTTGGCCGGAGGCGATCCTCGTGAGTCAGAGCAATGGGCCCTTCCTTTTTTAAATGCTCAAAAAGCATGGACGATGACTCAAGGAAGCTCTGATATCGTTGTGGCCGTACTTGATAGTGGTATTTATTATGACCATCTCGATCTTCAAAAAAACATGTGGGTCAATGAGGCCGAAAAAAATGGCAAAGCTGGCGTTGATGATGATGGCAACGCTTATATTGACGACGTTTACGGTTACAATTTTGCTTATGGAAACTCTACCCCTAAAGATGGCGATGGACATGGCTCACACTGCGCTGGAGTCATAGGCGCTACTCACAATAATGGTGAAGGGATTAAAGGTTTAAACGCCAATGTAAGGCTTATGGCAGTGCAAATTACCTATGTGGGGGGCGGAACGACCCTCGATAAAATTTTACTCGGCATTGATTACGCGATAAAGATGAAGGCCGATATTATGACAAATTCTTGGGGGGGCATGGCGAACTCTCAGGCCTTAAAAGAAGCGATCGCGGCCGTTGGAACTGCGGGGATTCCTTTTGTTGTGGCGTCTAGCAATGAGAAACGAAATATCGATTCTTCGCCTTCTTATCCTGCAAGCTATAAACTAGATAATATGATTGTTGTAGGTGCGCATGATAAAAATAGTGTGATGGCCTCATTTTCAAATTGGGGATCAGGCACCGTTGATATAATGGCCCCTGGAGTAGATATTCTTTCAACAGTGAACTACACAGACTGGAGGCCTTATTGGTATCGCTTGAGTTCTGGAACGTCGATGGCCACTCCTATTGTCGCTGGGGCCGTGGCCCTTCTTTTTGCGAAAGAAGGAAAATTACCCGCCTCTGTCGTTCGTGAGCGTCTTATCCGAACAAGTCGTAATGCTGCAAAATTTTCTGGTAAGTCTAAGGGCGGCACCATGGATCTTGCGAATTTTTTATCGAACGGTCGATAAATTCATTTAATCATTTTTAAAAATTTTAATCTTTAATACGGCTTCATTGGTTTTTGGCATTTGGCTTGCACTTTATTGAGAGTGAAACATTTCTTTGTAAAAAAGTGGGCCAACTATGCGAATTCATCGAATGATATTGCTTTTCTTTTTGAGCAACTGCCTATTTTTTAGTCAATCTCTTTTCGCCGATTCAAGTTGCGAGCAGATTAAAAGTAAATATTCTCTAAAGGCTGAAATTCGTCCTTTAAATGCCTTAGAAAAAAGTTTACTTCAGGCGAATTTCTCGACTTTGTTTGAAATTGCACGTCCTAAAATAAATTCTCAAATACTCTCGATTGACGAACTTAAAGATGGAATGTTCATGGTTGATCTTTGTGTTAATCTTGATGATCAAGCAATCGTTGGCTCCGGTACAAGAAAAGGGAGTGTGTATTTTACAAAAGAAAAATTGATTGTCTTTAATTCAAAAGAACTTTTTGCTCACGACCTTTTTGCACAGGCCGCTTTAAATATGCTTCACGAGTTCTTTGGGGCACTAGGATATCCTGATAAAAATTATGAGCTGAGTACTTATTTTTATGCCGTCCTTCATGTGAAGAGTTTTGGAGAAGAAACACTTGCTGCTATCGAAAAGGCCACTTTAAAACATGTGAAAAATAATCCACACGTCGCTGAAAATATCATTTATGCCAGAAGTGGTGAGGGAGGAATTTCAGGAGTCGGTGGCGGTGGAGATCCTGAGAGCGCTTTTTTAAAAGCATTGCTTGTCAATTTTGTCCTTTTGAACTTTGATTTTTATAACGAGCTTACTCAATTTAAATTTTCGATTGACGATTTTGCTGAGTATTTTTCAAAGACACATATTGAGACAGACTCGGTTGATAATTTCCATAACTCCTTTAAAACTTCATTTCCCTTTTTGAGATTTACTTATAGAGATGCCAAAATCATTTACATCGTTAAAGCTGAAAAATGGAGTGAGTTGATTAAAAAAGGCGACTCCGGATTTGATGAGCGCACGCAATTTGTGAGAGATTTAATTTTGTTTATTGTGGCCAATATGGGGGTTGAAAAAAAATGAAAACATCGAGAACTTCTCAAGTGATCAAAAAATCATTTGATCGTTTAAAAAGAAGTAATCCCAAATTTTCGATTCGGGCCTTGGCCTCAAAAATAGGACTTTCACACGTCTACGTGATGAAGATCCTAAAATCAGAAGCTTCAATTCCACCGGAGAAAATAGCTCCCCTTATAAAAGCTCTTTCCCTTGATGAATTGGCCTTAAGTGAATTAAAAGAGGCCATTTTATCTGATGCCGTTGAAGAAAGATTAAGTGCATTTCCTAAAACAGGTGAAAAGAAAAAAGCAAACATTGAAAACTTTGAAGAATATCCTTTGAAGTTCGCTGGTATTCTTGAAGAATGGTATTATCTTCCTATTTTGGATTTATTAACTTGCAATATTTCTTCTAAATCCATTCCAAGCATTGCTAAAAATTTAGGTCTTATGGAGCATGAAGTTTTAACTGCGCTTGAAAAAATACAAGAATTTGGCCTTGCCACTTCAGAAAAGGGGCAATGGAAAAAAACAAATAATAGAATTCGTTTTCCAACAACAATCCCTAGCGACATTACTAAAAAATATTATAAAAAAGTTTTAAAAAAAGCGTACGAGGAACTTAATAATTCATCCTCAGAGCGGTTTTCAAAACGCTCGATTACAAATTTGTCGATCGCAGTTGACCCTGACAAAGTAAAAGAGGCCAAAGAAAAGCTTCATAAATGTATCTATGAAATTGCCAATGAAATGGCGAGCGGTGACTGTAAAGAAGTCTATTTTTTAACAACCTGCCTTTTTCCTTTAACTCCCGAAAAGTAAATCGCCGGTAATAAACGCTTACCAGATAAAGTTCATGAGATCTTGCGAGTTTTTTGCGCCGTGCTAGTTTGCAAACACAGCGTTGCAATTAAGCAGCAAAACATTGAGGAGATTTTATGAATTTCAAAAAATTAGCAGTGACTTTATCAATTATTGGCGCAACTTCTATTTGCACAGTACCAAGATCTGAAGCAATTGTTGGCGTCGTAAGTTGGAATCCACCTCTTATGGGGATTGGTTTAGCAGCAGCTTCTTTGGGTACAGTTATTGGTATCGGAGTAGGGGCGGGTGCCGAGGCAGGTCTTAAGTCTGGTAACGTGGGCCTTCAGATTTTAGGTGGGCTTGGAGCTGTTGTTGCCTTTGGAGGATGTTTGGGCGCTATGCTTGGAATGATTGTTCTTGAAGATGGGACAGAAAGTATTGTGTACCATGAGATAACACCCAAAATGCAAAATAATTTAAAACTAAGTAATGATGAAGTTAAAACTTTTAATGGTGAATTAGATCAAGTCAATTTTATTACGACTCAAGTGGCCCTTGATTTAAGTAAAATGACGAATCCAACAGCTGAAGATTCTAAAAAAGCTTGGGAAGAGTATTCGGACATGGTTAGTAAAACAACTTTTACCGTTATGGGTAAGATTGCAAAAACAATGTTTGTAAAATAATTTTGTAAGGGGGAAGGACGTTGTTCTTCCCTCTTCATCAAAGGTGTTTTATGCGCTTATTTATTCTTTCTTTCTTTTTAGTTTTAAATATTTCATATGCGGATGTCTTTAAAAAAGAAAAAATTGTACTTCTCACTTCTTTTATTGAAACTGAAACGATCACAAAAAAGCGTAATGAAAAAGTAGAAAGAGAAATTGAAATTTCTTTTAGAAAAAATTATAGAGAATCACCTTTTGATATCGAAGTCGTTCATCTGACTGGCCCTGATAAATTATGGAGAACTTTAAATGACAAGCAAGTTGTTGGCCTTTTTTGGATTTCTCATGCTAAAAAAGAAACTTTTTTGGGCGAAGGCCTAAGTGATCCAAGCAGCATCCTTGATGCTTACGGAAATAATGTCAAAGATTTATTTAAAAAAGTCACTCCTTCTTTAAAGTTTTTGGCCATCATTGGTTGTGAGGCAAAAGCTCTCTTTGATGACTATCGAGAAGAGGGGTATTACACAGAAAATTTAACTATTTTTTCTTTTGAGAAAAAAGTAAATGCAATCTCTGGTTATAAAAAAGCATTAGCTCGTTCTGTTGAAATATTTTTAAGTCCAAGTGATGAAACTAATTTTGCATTCAATTCAGAGGAAGACTTTCAAAAAATATATTTTCATTTTGAGGGATTAAGTTCGCTTAAACAAAAAATTGTAAAGATTGAATTGGGGAATGAAATTCTTGCTCTTGAGAAAATATCATTTGATTGGCTTGTTCTTCAAATCGATCAAGTGAAATTCGATCTTAAAAAAAATAAAAATATTAAAATAACGATTATGAGCAATGAAGAAAATATCAAGCTACCTAAGCTTGAAATTTCACTTGGCCGAAATCACTTTTGGAAATTATTTGAAAAAAATGGTGAGGCGTTAGGTGAGGATAAAAACTTGTATTTATATCGAGGGGGGAGTTAAAATTTCTTTAGAATGGATAATTTATTCGGGAGAGAAATAGCCCATTAGCTGGAGCCACTTTCCATCTTTGCTTTGTATCTCTAGGCCCATTTAACAAGGTTAAGAAGTCATCAGTCGCTATTTTTTTACTTCCCACCATCCAAAGGGCACTTACAATATGTCTAATCATTTGTTTTAAAAATCCATTCGCTTCGATCCTGAGTAAGTAACAAGTGCAAAGATCTTTTGGAATTTGAAATAATTTAAAATCAGAAAAAATCTCATGCGGATTAATGACCGATAATTCACACACTAAAATATTTCTGACCGTACTTTTGACATTGCTTCCCCTCGAATAAAAATTACAAAAATCATGCATCCCCACCAACGCACGAGTACAGTTCATCATCGCTTCGATATCTAATGTGTTAGAGATATTGGCAATAAATTGGCGATCTCCTTTTGAAACTTGTGTCTTGTTAGTGAAGAAATATAAATACTCCTTCGAAGTCGCTTCGGCCGCTGGCCTAAAAAGGCCCGCACAAGGCTCAACGTTAATGCATCTTATTTGAGGGGGAAGCACTTTATTGAACTCATTTAAAAAGGATGAGCAATCAATGGGACTACTGGAGCTTATTTTCACTATTTGCTCAAGTGCATGAACCCCAGTATCTGTTCTCGAGGCGGCCATTGTTGTGATTTTTTCAATAATCAATTTTGAAAGGGCATTATTTAATTCGCTTTGTATGGTTTGAATTCCGTTTTGCCACTGAAAGCCAGCATAATTTGTCCCTTCGTATTGTATTGTCATTTTATAGTAGTGCATATTTCACTTAGAAAAACGTCGCATTGTCTGTTGCGAAGGATAAATGTTGAAAGGTTCTTTGCCGTAATCGTGAATACATTTCCCGAGTTGTTTGTATTTTAAAGTTTAAATTTAAACTTCGCAACATTAGCTTAATAATTTTGTCACTTAGAAGCAAAAATTAAGCAAAAATTAAGCAAAACGGCGCACTGTCTAGAAATAATACAGCTGTATATGGTTTTGTTGTTTCATATGAGTGAATTTTAAAAATCAACACTAACCATGTTTAATTACGTAAGAAAATTGATAGAAATTTTGGCATTCATTTTGCTTCATAATCGAACAGACCAGATATTAAGGACATTATATGATTTATGAACATAAAAACTATAGGAGATTTTTGAAAGCAGTTCTTGCTAAAAAATGTCATTTAAATTCTTCTTATTCATTACGAGCATTTGCTGGTCATTTAAAAATCAGTCCTTCTATGCTTTCTGAAGTTTTAAAGGAGAAAAAACATTTATCCATTGATATGGCCCTTCATGTTGCAGATACTTTAAAGCTTCCAGACAAAGAAAAAGAATATTTTTATAATCTTGTTATGCTTGAGACCTCAAAAAATTTTGAATTAAAGGAAATTCTTGAGAAAAAAATTAATAAAATGAAACCGAAAAACAAGGTTTCAGACTTAAGCTTAGAGATGTTTAGAGTTATTTCAGACCCTGCATCCGTAATTATATTAGAGCTTGCGGGAATGAATACAGTGAAACTTGATGATCAGGCGGCAGCGAAAATAACAGGAATTAATAGAGTCGAAGCTCAGGTGATTATAGAACGCTTAGTGCGTTTAAATTTAATTGAAAAAAACGATGAGAGCTATTATATCAAAAAAAACGATGACCTGCTTGTCCAATCCGAAATGCCGAACGGTGCTCTTCGGGCCTTTCATAAAAAGATGCTTGAAAAAGCAAGTGAGTCTTTGACGATTCAGTCAAACAAAGAAAAATTTGTGGGTTCTGAAACTTTTGGTTTTAATGAAGATCAATTAGAGGAAGCAAAAGAAATTTTGGAAGAATGTTTTTCTAGGATTACAGTTCTTGCTAAAAATACGGACAAAAAAAATGCTGTTTATCATTTAGGGATACAATTGTTTAATCTGACAAAAAAAGGGACGATTGTATGAAGTCCTTATTGTTTATATTAATTTTTTCTTCTTTTTCAAGTTTTGCTGTGGATGTCGGAACTCGTGATGGAGTTGCTTCTTGTCAGAATAGAATTAAAGTCGTGAGTAGTGATTTAAATAAGTGGATACAACAAGGTGGCCCAAAGGATTTAATTCTTTCTCAAAATATGTCGCTTAATTTTTACTCTCAAGCGATGTTAACACAAATTAAAAAAGCAAAGATAAAATGTGTTAGTGAAGGTGATGATGGGTATCCAGTCGAAATTGAGGGCACGCAAAAAGTTTGTCGCTTTGATTTAGATTTAACAACAAATAATAGTTTTATAAAGTGTGATTCTTTAAAATTTAATTCTTTGAATGAAACGGAACAATATGTTTTGGTCCATCATGAGTTTGCAGGACTGGCCGGAATTGAAATTCCAAACGGTGATGATTCTGATTACTCAATTTCAAATCAGATATCTGCTTATTTGGTGGATACTCTTGTAAAAAGATTGGCGGTTCATCCTTCTTGGTCTACTGAAAGTTGTACTGATGCGACTTTAGCGTCAATTAAAAATTATGAACAAAAGCTTTATACAAGAGTAAGTCTTGCTGCAATAGATGAGATTGTTGAACTTGCAAATTCTTGCAAAAATGACAAAGTTAAGAGAAAAGCCGTGGCCGTTTTGGCGATGGGGACGCAGAATTCTAGTCCCCTTAAAACTGGCCATATACTTCAATCTCTGAAAGGATTTTGTCGAAATGATAGCGCTTGCGCGATGATTGAGATTGGCCTTCTCGCTGCTGGGATTTCTTCTCGAGATATTGAATCTTCAAAAGCGATCATTCAGTTTATTTCTGAGATTCTAGAGGAGGTTCCAACTCAGGCCATAAAAAATAAGGCCATTTTTTCTTTATCAAGTAGTTGTCTTAATAATTCTTATTTTTCATTTCATTGTACACTTGCAATTCGAGCACTGAGCGATATGAAAATAATAAATTAGTTCAAGTGGCGAATATGATTTTAGATTTTAGGCGAATGAGGGAAGGGGAATTGTATGAAGTGTTTATTATTTTTTTTAATTTTATCTTCTACATCTATCTTTGCGATGGACATCGGGACTCGTGGTGGGGGGGATACTTGCGAAGATCGAATTAAGGATGTACGTGATGATTTAAATAAGTGGATTATAAATAAGGGGCCAAATGGTCTCACCCTTCCTGAAAAGATGACAGTGAGTTTTTATTCTGAAGCAATGTTATTTCAAATAAGTAAAGCTAAAATAGAGTGCGTAGGAAAAAGTGATGAAAGGTATTCAGCTGGGATCGAGGGGATTTCTAACGTTTGTCGTTTTGATTTGATAAATGACAAAAGTTTTATAAAATGTGATTTTTTTAAATTTAATTCTTTAAGTGAATCCGAACAGTATGTTCGTGTCCATCATCAGTTTGCTGGTCTTGCGGGCATTGAAAATGATTTGAATGATTCAGTCTCAAATCAAATTTCTGCTTACTTGGTTGATGATGTTGTAAAAAAATTGGCAATTCGGCCTATAAAAAAAGCTGAAGATTGTACCAAGTCAACTCTTGAGTCTATTCATGTGCATGAAGAAAAATTGTTTCGCAAAGAGGAAACCGCTCCTTTAGATTGGATTCTTGAACTTTTTAATTCATGCAAGACAAAAGCGGTAAAGTATAAAACGATGTCACTTTTTGCAATAGCGACAAGCAATGCTGATCTTGTTAAGACGTATTACATTGTTGATAATCTTCAAGGTTTTTGTCGTGATGATATCACTTGTGCGATGACTGAAATTAATCTTCTTTCAAGTGGAATTTCTGCGAGATCTTCTGAAACATCGCCTTCTCTTATTCGACTTATAACCAAGATTGTAACAGAAGATGCCCCTTATGAAGCTGTTAAAAATAAGGCCATTTCTGTTTTGTCCGGTAGCTGTCTACGTGATCCGTATCTTTCAATTCATTGTACACTTGCTATCCAAGCAATCAATTCTGTACTATTGAGAGAAAATTAAAATCTTCACCAGTGCATTGTATTAATAAAAGCAGAGTCATTATCAAATCACTCTGCTTTTATTATATTAATTATTTCAAAATTTCTGTTGCAACAAATTCGAGTGATGATTGGTTCATTGCTTTGGCCGTTGCATTTAAAAGTGGATATTCTCCATCAATTCCGGCAAGAAAATTTTGAGCTTCTGCTTTAATAAGCTCCATTTTATCAGACGAATTCATTTCATTAAGATCGGCCGCTACAATTAATGTCGGAATTGAGGTTGTGAGCAATGCTACACACTGGTAAACTTCTGACATTCCGCCCGGCGTTACATTGTCGCAGGGGGTGTTATTTCCTATAGCAAAAGCATGTACGCTGCTAGAGTAGAAAGCTCCAAGAACAAGACCCGTTACTAAAATTTTTTTCATAAGATTCTCCGTTGTTAAATGTTTGTTTCCGATGAAGCGGTTATATATGCGCACCGCGCGAAACGCAATGAGCTACTGCTGGAACTGTACGTCGGCAGCGAACATATGAACAATTTTACGCAGTGAGCTACTTTCGCATCTTCTGTTCTTTTTTTGCATCTGAGATTGCTGCGAAATATGAATTGATGCTCTTAAGGCCATGCCAAACTTAAGATGAATATCTTGCGTAAGAATAAAATTTAAAATACGATCCCGCCCTTAAAAATAAGAATGAAAGACGGGACTAAAATTATGAAAGGTATTTTTTTTCACGAAGGCCAAGAATTTCAACTTGAGACTATTGGCGAAGTTTGGAAACAAAATGAAGTCGTTTCCGGCAAAGTTCATTGCAAAGGACAATGCCCACAAAATCTTTTTGTCGTTTTAGCATTTGCCGATTTTAAAGACGTGCGCGCTAAGGATGAAAAGGCCTGGGATATCATTGAAGAGAAAAAAATTGAGGGCGCGGGAACTTTGTTATCATGGCAAATTAAATTAGCGCCTGATGCCCCTGTGACTGTCGGCAGTGGAAGTTTATTTGTTCTTTTAAAAGTTGAAAATAAAATCATAGGCCACCTGCAACTTACTTCAGAAATTCGTCCCATGCTTAAAAGTTTTATTGAAACATTTGAGCTATTTTTTCGCTTTAAAACACATTCCTTTAAAAATCGTAAAGGAGGCTTTTTAGAGTACAAAATGATGCCTCCCACTGTTCGCGAGTATGCAAACATGGATCAGGTCCTTGTGGCCCTTCGACTTAAGGGAGATCAACTAGAAGCGAAATATAGCTTTACACTCAAGTCCCTTGCGATGGTTGGCGCAGGCCAGACTGAGCTTCAAAAGAAAAAAAGGGATATTGAGCAAGTCCTTACCAAGAAGGATTATGAGTTTTGTGAAGGGGCCCATAATCCTGAAGGAATGAAAAAATTTATTGCGGAGGCGCTTTCTTCTGCCGCTCCCAAAACTTTATTTTAAACGCGATCTTAATTATCGCCGATCCAATTAATCTTAACCATTTTAAAATGATCTTCACCGACTGAGCTTGTTTTGAAACGAGCGTCGTCTTGAAATTGCATATGAATAATACGACGTTGTGCTGGGGAGAGGGCCTCAGTAAAAAGGGATCTTTTCTTTTCAGTGACTTCTGCTTTTAGTTTTTCGGCCATTTCTATAAGATCAGCTTCTTCATATGTTTTTCGTTCTGGTCTTGTGCTTAGGCCTTGGGCGCCAACAATAATTCTTATATTGGGGTGAAGAACAATTTTTTGATAAAGATAGAGCCTTACCAGTTGCTCGAGAGCGAGAAGAAGTTCATTTTCATTGTGGGCCAAAAGTTTTGAATCAGCTCCTGCAAAAGTAATTTTAAGTTCAGGATCTTTGAAAACAATATCAAAGTTAAGCTCGAGCTTTGCTAGGCGAAAAATTTCAGAAAGATAAGGAGTTAAAAAAGTTTTATACTCTTGTTTGAGTGAGAATTTATAGTGACCAGTTCGAGGGCCAAAAAAGAAAAATTTACGGCCGCCCTGCTTTAGTATTTCGGTCTTAAGAAGTGAGGCATCGCTAATATTAAAAAAGCCAAGGGCCTTTTTTTGGGCCTCATTATCAGAAGCATTTTTGATTTCAAAAAAACGTTTATCAAGGCGAGGAGTTTCTGTTTTGACTTCTTTAAATTCTTTGGGTGCTTTTAAAACTGGAGTTTGAGGGCGAGTTTGAGGTTTGGAGAAGTTTTTCTTTTGAGTCATAGTCGTTTCCGTTTTTACATTGGGAGAAGTTATTAGAGGAGTTGTGATCTTTTTAACAAGATATTCTTTTTTAGGAGGAGTAAAAGTGGCCTTTGTATTTTCGATGAGTCTTAGTGAGTGGTAGTCAAGATAAGGTTTTTTGCAAATGTTTTTAGCAAAATCATCATCAGTAAGAGGAAGCTTGGGAATTGTGGCATCAATAAATTCATAAATGGCATCAAGATGTTCACAGTCTTCGTGCGCACAAAGGCTGATGGCGAGTCCATCTTCACCGGCCCTTCCTGTGCGTCCAATACGGTGAACATAATTGGAAGCTTCACTTGGAAGATCATAATTGACAACAAGAGGAACACTTTTTATATCAAGGCCTCGCGCGGCCACGTCTGTACAAACGAGGATGGTTGTTTTTTTGGCGCGAAAGTCATCGAGAAGGCGGGTACGTTTACTTTGAGGGAGACGCCCTGAAATAGGTTTTGCTTTAAATCCCATAGCAATAAGCCATTCGGCCACAAGGTGAGTTTGAAATTGGGTATTACAAAAAACAATGGCGTATGTGTCAATTTGCTTTTGAAGAATATTCACAAGGAAAGGAAATTTTTCGTGAAGACTCATCATCGCAAGCTTGTGGTCAATTTTATCGACGACAAGTTTATCAGTGTTGATTCTTATTTCTTCTGGGTTAGAGCGAAATTTATAGGCCGTGGTTAAAACATCAATGTTACTTGTCGCTGAAACCATAATGAGTTGGCGACTTTCAGGGGCCTTAGAAAGAATATATTCAATATCATTTTTAAAGCCCATATCAAAAAGTCGATCAGCTTCATCAAAGACGATTCCTTTGCATTCGCTCAGGTCAACTTCTCTTTGATTAATAAGATCACGAAGACGCCCAGGAGTTCCGACTAAAATATGAACGCCTTCCCCAATAAGTTTTTTTTGCGTGATAATGCTTTCGCCACCAATGATACAAACAGATTTTACGCCAAGTTTGTCGGCAAATTTTTGAAAAACGCTGTGAGTTTGTTGAGCAAGCTCGCGAGTCGGACTTAAAACGGCGTAGTGCGCTTTTCCTTCGCCAATTTGTCCAATCATTTCACTTGATAAAATTTGATGAAGAATAGGAATAGCAAAAGCGCCTGTTTTTCCGCTTCCTGTTTCGGCTTGAGCGAAAACATCTTTTCCATCCAAAATGGGAATAAGTGTCATTTCTTGGATAGGGGAAGTTTTTTCAAAACCTGCCTCATTAAGGGCCACAAGAAGTTCGGGATGGAGATCTAATTCACTAAAAGAAGTTGTCGTTTTAACAAGAGACTCGCTTTGCTAGATGATTAATTCGCCGGATTATACCTATGAATTTGCCAAGTGGGAAGAGAATAGCTCAAAGCCTCTTACTTCCAAGTTTGATTGAGGGTATTGGAGTAAAATCTCAGGGCCCGATCATATGATTTTATTGAGTCGTCATTTGTTGTCTCAAGAAGTTGGAGCAAAAGTTCACGAATAGACTCTTGAGGATTACCGAGATTGTAATAAGTGAGGGCCCGAAATACTGTGAGTGAGCGATCTTCTGGAAACTCCTTCACAGCTTGATCCAAGACTTTCAATGATTTTTCGTACTCACCAAGGCAGCGATAGGTGCTACCAAGGCCAAGCATTGCTCCTACTCGGTCTTCTTTAAGTCCATTCGCAAGAGCTTTTTTATAGAAGTTTGCTGCTTCGGACTCTTTGCCTAAAGAGTCGCAGGTCCAGGCCATTTGATAGTTGATATTAGGATCATTTGGATGTGATTGCAGGAGTGTCTTTAAAATCGACAGGGCCTCGTTTGCTTTATTATTTTTACGGAGGGTAATCGCCTCTGCTAGCTTTTCTTTTACGATTCTCCCCCCTTAATTTCTGGATTTAAATCTTTTATTAATCCCAAATATTGTAAATAACGTTGGCAGTTTGCCCCATATCCCAATGAACAAAAAAGTAGCCTAAATTTGTTTCAACATAGCAGCCCAAAGAGGCAGGGCGTTCAGGTTGAGCATAAGTGCATTTTGATTTTGAAGTGCCAAGTGTTGAGTGAGAAAAGTTTACATCGCGAGCGTTACAGCCATAATCTTGAATAATCGAGCGTATGACTTGAAAGGCCTGTCCGAGCTTATCGTTTTCATGGACTCTTGGTTCGAGAGAATCTGTATTTGTGCTAAAGCTTCTGCTTTTTAATTCATAATCGTTTGTGAGCGATTTTATACATTCACGTGGGGTCGCAAAGGCCGTTGAAAGGGAGAAGGCCAAAGTGAGGGTGAGGAGTAAACGCATAAATATCCTTTGACAGATGTTTAAGTTAAATCAAGAAATTGATACGACGCAACTCATAACATCCGAAGAAAACAAATGTCAATTGAAGTTTTATCGATAAAAAATGTCATGAATAAAAGCGCCTACGTTTTTACTTTAGAAAAAAAGTCGTGAGCCAAATGGCCGGAACAAGAAGAAATAAACTTCCTAACGCAAATCCTACGCTTCCATATTTTCTGTGAGCTTTAAGTTCAGTTTCTTCTTCTGTCATATACATAAGTACAATGAGTTTTAGGTAGAAATAAATGCCGATGTAGCTTGCTAAAAAAGCGGCGAGGGCATAAGTCGTGTGGCCTTCGGCCAAGACGTTTTTAAAAATATAAAATTTAGCAAAAAAACCAGGCAGAGGGGGAAGTCCCGCGAGAGAAAGAAAACAAAAACTAAGTATCCCAGCAGGCCAAGGGTGACGTTTAAAAAGTCCTTTGAAATTTTTAAGATCATGAAGTTCATCAGAAAGATAATTGAGCGTGATGAAAGAGGCCGCCACAACGAGGCCGTAGCTTAAAATATAAAAAGTCAGGGAAGGGAGGCGCTCGGCCTCGGTCCCTATGAAAGCGTAATAAATGTAGGCCGCGTGAGCGATGGAAGAATAGGCCATCAGGCGAGAGAAGTTGGTTTGTTTTATCGCTGCTAAATTTCCCCACAAGATAGAAGCAAGAGGGACGATGCCAAAGAGGATGAGAGTTAGTGGTGTTATTTCAAGCTGGCCAAAGAGCCTTCCAAGGGTGAGGAAATAAGCGGCCTTTATAAAAACGGCCATGAAGGAAGTAATCCCTAAATCTGCCCCATCATAGACATCAGGGGCCCATTGATGAAAAGGAACAAGCGCCGTTTTAAAGAAAAAGGCGAGAACAAAAAAAAGAAAGAAAAGTTGAGTGTGAAAAGTATTTAACGTGATGATGTTTTCAAAATTCATTAAGGAAAAAGTTCCTGTGGCCGCATAAAGAAAAACGCCGGATAAAAGAAAAATCGCTGACGCTGTCGATCCTAAAACAAGATATTTTAAAGAGGCTTCGGCACTAAAAGATCTTTTTGTCCCAAGAAAAACTAAGACGTAGGTAGGAAATGCTAAAAGTTCTAATCCTAAAAAGAGAGTCAAAAAATTTAAAGAGGAGATCATGTAAAAAGCGCCAAGGATTGCTGAAATAAAAAGGGCCTGAGCTTTATAACTATAAAAGCTCGAACGAAAGCCAATGACGATGGGAAGAGCTATTAAAAGAAGGGCCATTTTAAGAAGTGAGGTTTGATTATTTCCTAGATAAAAAGTTTCAAACGCATTTTCTAAAGGGGGATAAAAAAGACTTAAAAAAGTTCCTCCAAGAATGATCGCTGTAAGAAGAAGGGGGAATAATTTATTTTGCGGCAAAATCATTTCAAAAAGGAGGATGAGAAGGAGTCCCATGATTAAAATGTTTTCAGGGAGAGTGGAGCTAATTATTTGAAAAAAAGTCATAGGGTTCTCAACTTGTTATTTTCGAAGACTTAAGGAGGTGTAGTTTTCAACTGATTTTTCAATTTTATCTAAGAAAGGTTTGGGATAAACACCAAATAAAATAATGAAAAAAGAAAGTGTGATGAGTATGAATTTTTCTTTGAATGTAATGTCCAAAAGGTTCTCAGTTTTTTTGTTCGTAGGCCCAAAAAGAAAATGCTGAACAAGACGAAGCATGTAAAGCGCTCCAAGGACAACTCCTGAGATTGCTGCAACAGAGAGAATAAGAGGGAAGATATTTTGTGTCTCTTTAAAGAGGGCAAAGGCCGAGGAGAAATAACCTAAGAGGATAAGAAATTCTCCCGTAAAACCACTTGTCCCAGGAAGACCTATAGAACCTAAAACGATAATCATTGAAAGAGTCGAGTACATTGGCATCGATTTAGCGAGACCGCCAAATTCTGTAAGCTCGCGTGTATGCATGCGTTCATAAATCATTCCGACAATAAGAAAAAGTCCACCGGCCGTAAAACCATGACTGATCATTTGTATCATCGCCCCTTGAGTGCCGATGATATTAAAACTCACGAGGCCTAAAACAACAAAACCTAAATGTGAAATAGAAGAACATGCAATAATTTTTTTGATGTCTGCATGTGTGAGAGCAAGAAGCGCTCCATAGATGATACTAATGACGGCGACAGTACCAATGAAGGGGGAAAAATAAATCGCCGCTTGAGGAAAGAGCGGGAAAGCAAGTTTGATGATTCCATAGGTGCCCATTTTAAGAAGGATGCCTGCAAGGATAACAGAGCCTGGGGTAGGTGCTTGCACGTGAGCGTCAGGCAACCATGTGTGTAAAGGAAAAAGAGGGACCTTGATGGCAAACGAAAGAAAAAAAGCAGCGAATAACCAAAGCTGAGCATCGAAGGGAATGGCGAGCTTATAAAGTTCAGAGAATTCTAAACTTGGTGTTCCTGTGTTTAAAATATAGGCATGCAAAAGCCAAATGATGGCAACAAGCATGATGATACTTCCTAGTGCTGTGTAAAGAAAAAATTTCAACGTAGCATAGATGCGTCTTTCTCCTCCCCAAATTCCAATCATAAAAAACATGGGAATGAGCATGGCCTCCCAAAAAAGATAAAAGGCAAAAAGATTTTGCACCATGAAAGTTCCCAACATGAAAAACTGAAGAAGAAAAAGCATGGAGTAAAAAAAACGTTCATTTTTTTTAATAGTTTCAAAAGAGCTTAAGACAACGAGAGGGCCTAAAAGAGTCGTCAGGAGGATGAGGAGAAGATTTATCCCATCAAGACCTAAATGAAAGTTTGCTCCCCAAGAGCGGATAAGAGGAAAATTTATTTCAAATTGAAGGGCAGGCGCTGCTGAATCAAAATAAAAATAAAGAGGAAGCGAGAGCAAGAAATGAAAGGACATAGAAAAAAATGAAATCCATTTGCATTGTTTGCTTGAAAAAGGAACGATCGTCAAAAGTAAAATGGGAAGAAGTGGAAATAGAAGAACGTAAAGTAGGAGTTGATTACACATAATAAAGACTCCAGCTAAGAGCGATAAATAGTCCTAGAAAAACAAAAAGAAGATAAAATTGTAAGCGTCCATTTTGAAGGCGAGACAGTTGTTGTGCACTATAATGGGCACTAGAGGCAAGGCCATGTAGGAAACCGTCGATGATTATGCTATCAAAAAAATCCTTAATAAAACTTCGTGAAAAAAAGTGAAGAGGGCGAATGAGGATGAATGAATAAAGTTCATCGATGTAAAATTTATTATAAAAAGTTTTATAGATAAAAGAAAGTTTTTGACTAAGCTTTGAAGATTTCTCGAGATCTTTTGCGTAAAGAAAATACACGATTCCTAAAGCAGCAAACGCAAAGAAAATAGCGATTGCCATAAAAAGAAATTCCGTTTCATGGGTGTACGTCCCAAGCTGTACTTGTGCCACTGTTCCTTCTAATGCTTTTTCAAAAAAGTTTTGAATACCAAAGGGATGGCCTAAAAGCTGAGGGACACCTAGAAAACCAACAACGACTGAACCTAAGCCTAATACGCAAAGAACAGAGGTCATGGAAAATGGGGATTCATGAATTTTTTCTGGATGAGGATAACGGGTTTTACCAAGGAAGGTGATGAAAAATAGTCGGAACATATAAAAAGAGGTCATAAAAGAAGTGAGACTTCCCAAGGCCCAAAAAACGAAGTGGCCTTTTGAGGAAGCAAAAGCATTCCAAAGGATTTCATCTTTTGAAAAAAAGCCTGCAAAGGGAGGAATCCCGGCAATACTGATGGTCGCAAGAAGAAAGGTTATTGCCGTAATGGGGATGCGTTTAAAGAGTCCGCCCATCTTAAAAATATCTTGTTCTTCGTGGAGGGCATGAATAACTGATCCTGCCGCAAGAAAAAGGCAGGCCTTAAAAAAAGCGTGAGTAAAAAGATGGAAGATGGCCCCTGAAAAGGCGCCTACTCCAAGCGATAAAAACATGAGACCTAATTGCGAAACAGTTGAGTAGGCAAGAACTTTTTTAATGTCGCTTTGAACGAGTGCTATTGTTGCGGCAAAGACGGCCGTTGCTGCACCAACGATAGCTATTATGGTCATGGCCACATCAGCATGAATATAAAGTCCTGAAAGACGCGCAATCATATAAACACCGGCAGTCACCATTGTCGCGGCATGAATGAGGGCAGACACGGGTGTTGGGCCTGCCATTGCATCAGGAAGCCAAACATAAAGAGGAATTTGCGCTGATTTTCCTGTGGCCCCTATAAAAAGCATGATCCCAATAAGGTTAATCATGAAACTTGTGAGAGCGCCTGTTTGTAAATTAAACCACTGATTAATATCAATAAGATCAAGAGTCCCTACCGTATTAAAAAGTAGAAAGATACCAATAAGAAATCCCGCATCGCCAATGCGGTTAACGATGAAGGCCTTTTTTCCGGCGATGACTTTTTCAGGGTCTTTAAACCAAAAACCAATAAGTAGATAAGATGCAAGCCCAACTCCTTCCCAACCGACAAATAAAAGAAGAAGACTTTTTCCTAAAACAAGAAGAAGCATGAAAAATAAAAAAAGGTTGAGATAAGAAAAATAGCGCCGATACCCTTCATCATGAGACATGTAGCCTGTAGAGTAGTAATGAATAAGTGAACCTATTCCACAAATAATTAAAGTCATGATGGCAGAGAGTCCGTCCATATAAATTTGAAGTGGAAAACTAGTCTCTTTTAACGAAGCCCAGACATAAAGATCTTCTGTTATGGGGCCTTGAGTAAAAACAAAATAGGCCATTTTAAGGGCCATCAAAAAAGAAAGCGCCGGAAAAAAACAGGCTAAAGTCCCGGCCCAATTTTTAGAAATAAATTTATGAAAAAGACCATTAATGAGAAAACCAAGGAGAGGGAAAATGATAATTAAAGTTAATGAGCTCATGATTTCATCCTTTCAGGTCACTAAAAAGTGCAGCATCAAGTGATTTTTTTGAACGCACGAGATGGACAATGATGGGAATAGCTATGGCCATTTCTGAAGCCGCAATAAGATAGATTAAAAAACTTAAAACAGTTCCTGCTGTGTTTCCCCAGAGAGAAGAAAGAACAACGAGTGCTAAAATAACAGCGTTTAACATAAGCTCCATGCACATAAGCATCACGAGTAAGTTTCGTCTAATGATGGCCCCAGTAAGACCAATAAGAAAAAGAAGTAGTGAAAGACCTAGAAGAATGTTGGTTTCAAACATGTTTTCTTCCTTTGATAACAGAAATGGCACAAACGACGGCCACAAGGAGAACCACAGAACTTAACTCAAAAAATAAAAAATACTCAGTGATAAAAGATAAAGAAAAACTGGCAAGAGAAAAAGTCGCCGGAGAGGAAAGATAGCTTATGGGAGAAATGGCCAACTTAGGGACAAATAAAAAAATGGCCAAAATAAGAAGAGGGCCTGCGACAATAGCGTAACGAGAAAAGCGCTTAAGATAAGAAGAGTCTTTTGTATTAAGAAGCATGATCACATAAACCATAAAAACCATGATGGCGCCGACGTAAATTAAAACTTGAAAAAGGGCCAACACGTGATTTCCCATTGTGGCATAAAGGCAAGCAAGGGAGAGCATCGTCGTTATTAAAGCAAGGGCCACTCGCATGGGGTGGCGTAGAAAAAGCATGCTTATGGCCGACATTAAAGCGATGAGAGAAAAAATGATGAAAAAAAATTGCGCAATCATTTTTTGAGTTCCTTATTTTTGGGAGGATAGGGTTTTGCGACGTCTTTTTGGGGATTCCAATGGGTAAGTTCTTCTTTTGAGATCCACATTTCTTCATTGTTACTAGAAGGAAGATCATGAACATCTTTAACCATGCGGATGGCGTCCTCTGGACAAGCTTCAATACAAAATCCACAAAAAATGCAACGAGCATAATCAATCTCAAAACGTTTAGGCTGTTTCGGATGGGCAGTATCTTTTATGTCGAGAATATCGGCTTCAATTTCTATACAGCGAGCTGGACAGACAGTAGAGCACATTTGGCAGGCAATGCATTGAAGTGCTCCATCCGGCCGAGTGGTGAGAAGATGGCGCCCTCTATTGAAGGGAGAAAAATCGGGGCGAATTTCTTCTGGGTAATAATAAGTGAGGGTCCCTTTTCGTCCTGTACACCAACGAAACATATTTCGTGTAAAAACGGAGCCTGTCACCCAAAGACCTCGGATAATTTCAAAAAGATAAAGCTTTTCCCAAAGGCCCATTTTTTCTTGATTCCAATACTCTTTTCTTTTCACTGGCCACCTCCTCTTATGAAATAAACGAGAAAGACGGTGATAATGAGGTTTAAAGTGCTTAAAGGAAGAAGAAATTTCCAACCAAATGCTAGAAGCTGGTCATAGCGAAAACGTGGCAAGCTCCAACGAATAAGAATTTGAAAAGAAGACATCAGAAGAACTTTTATTAAAAAAATGAGCATTTGGAAGGGAACAATGAAAGCATGAGGAAGATTGATTGAAAAAATTCCTGGAATAAAAAGGCCATCGTTATTCATCCAAGGAAGATTACAACCACCAAGAAAAATCGTTGTAAAAAGTGCGGAAATAATCGCAATTTCTATAAATTCGCTAAACATAAAAAGGCCCATTTTCATCGCGCTAAATTCAGTAAAATAACCGGCAATTAATTCAGATTCTGCTTCGGGAAGATCGAAAGGGATGCGCTTGTTTTCAGCAATGGCCGCAGTTAAAAATAAGATGGCCGCGAAAGGTTGAAAAAAGATTCCCCACGCTGGTAAGAAGCCCGCAATGACACCGGATTGCTGTGTCGTCATTTGGCCTAAATCAAGAGTTCCGTAAATGAGAATAACACCCACAAGCGAAAGACCGAGGGACAATTCATAAGAAATCATTTGTGAAGCGGCCCTTATGCTTCCAAGAAGTGAAAATTTATTTTGTGAAGACCAGCCGGCCAGAATTGTTCCGATCACTGAAATTCCTGCAATCGCAAAAAAAATAAGGAGTCCTGAATCAAGGGAAGCAATTTGCATGGGATAAGTTTTATCGCCAAAAAAAGTGGCGAGCCATGGATGAATTTTCGAAGGAGTTAAAACGCCCCCAAAAGGGATAACTGCAAAAACTAAAAGGACAGGAGTAAAAACTAGCCATGGTGCTAAAAAATAGGCCACACGATCATAGGCCTTTGGTTTAAAATTCTCTTTAAGAAGCATTTTTAAACCGTCGGCCATTGCATGAAAAAGTCCAAAGGCCGTTAGTTTAATATTTGTGAAAGGAATTCGAATGTAGCAGCGGTTAGCTCCAATCCTATCGGCCATGATTGCCGCTTGCTTGCGTTCAACCCATGTAAGAACAGCTCCTAGACTTAAAAGAAGAACAACGGCATAAGTGATAAAGATAATTCCTATAATAAAATCGGCGATCATAAGATTTTCCTTAGTTCTTTAAAAAGATCTACGGCATGAACGACTCCCGAAGGGGGATCAAAAATTTTTTGAAACGGGGATGTTACACCAAGTCCATTTGTATAATGTCCATTTCTTTCAAGCATTGTACTAAGAGCAATAAGAACAAGCGCTTTTTTTGAGACGTTATCAGTGTAATTGGTGAATTGAATAATCCTTGTGCTATTATCAAGTAAATTAAGGTCGAAGCCTTCGCCCCAAATGATCACAAGATCAAATAACTCACCTCTTGGGAAATCTTTGCTTCCAAATAATTTTACGGCACTAAAACGATTAGGGTTTTTATTTTTTCTAATGAGAAATTGATCTTCAATGATTTCGTCATTAGAAGGAAGGATGTCATCTTTAACATAGTATTCAAATTCATTTGGAAAATGAGTTTGAAGTTCAATAAATTCTTCATTGGAACCCCAAGAAGAAACAATAAAGGCAGTCTTTTTTGATTTTGAAAGGAGTTCTTGTATTTTTTTGAGAGCATTATCAAACGAGACATCACGTCCTTGAACTTGCGATGAGCTGAGTCTTGGGCGTTTAAAAAAAACGTCAAGATCGCGGGCCTTATTACAAATCCAATGGCCATTAATTTCTGGGGATATCTGGGGCGTGATTCTTGCTATTTGATTATTTTTATAATCAAGTTTTTTAAGTTTAAATTCATTTTTTCTTGACCAGATTTTTATTTGGCAACCTCGATCACAGCCTGGACAAATTGACTGAGTGTCTTTTAAAAACCAAACTCGATCTTTGTATAAAAAATCTTTTGAAAGAAGGGCACCTACGGGGCAAATATCGATGATGTTGTCACTGTAGGCATCGACGAGTGGAGTATGGGGGTCAATTCGACGAACAATCGCTTGATCTCCTCGTTTTAAAATACTGAGGGCGTGAGATTTTGAGACTTCATCCATAAAACGCACACAGCGCCCACAAACAATGCAGCGTTCATT
>Ga0247844_1002500_pt1 | contig 29894 bp, 21 predicted proteins | sample LaCtaG_FD_192421 | JGI IMG/M metagenome (GOLD analysis project Ga0247844, IMG submission 192421) | Freshwater microbial communities from meromictic Lake La Cruz, Castile-La Mancha, Spain - LaCruzMarch201714.5m_1 | ecosystem: Environmental > Aquatic > Freshwater > Lake | place: Spain: Castile-La...
TTCGGTCGCGCCCCCCGCGGGCGCGTGGATTGAAACTTTCTATTTCCACAAGGCTCAGATTGATGATTGAGTCGCGCCCCCCGCGGGCGCGTGGATTGAAACCAATCTTTCCAGCCGCAAACCAGCCGCGGTCGGCGTCGCGCCCCCCGCGGGCGCGTGGATTGAAACATACTCATAGTCCTATTGATCCTAAATATGGAAGTCGCGCCCCCCGCGGGCGCGTGGATTGAAACTCTGAAGCTCGTGCCAGTGCTTTTGTGTTTTTCGTCGCGCCCCCCGCGGGCGCGTGGATTGAAACAGTCATATTACATCCTATCTAGGGTTATGTAGTGGTCGCGCCCCCCGCGGGCGCGTGGATTGAAACTACACAATAAAATACTAATAAAAAGTTACCACGTCGCGCCCCCCGCGGGCGCGTGGATTGAAACGTATAGACCTAGCATACCCAAGTACTCTAGAGTGTCGCGCCCCCCGCGGGCGCGTGGATTGAAACCTACTCATTGGTGCAAATGGATGCGGACACACACAGTCGCGCCCCCCGCGGGCGCGTGGATTGAAACGGCCAGGCTTAGGCCTAGCTGTAGTAACTCCCCAGGTCGCGCCCCCCGCGGGCGCGTGGATTGAAACTGTACATAGGTTAGATTTGTTATTTTCGTGAAGGTCGCGCCCCCCGCGGGCGCGTGGATTGAAACGCTGCCACTGCCCAGCAGCAGCTTATTGTAATGTCGCGCCCCCCGCGGGCGCGTGGATTGAAACGACTCATAATCACCGTTGCTTACGTTGGACACAGATTTAATCGAAGCAGCAAAATCTGTTGGCATTACTATCTTGGAGTAACTTATGCACATTTATAATTTTTCAGAAGCAATACAAAATTTTACTTCTATTTTGCAACAAGCCATCTTAGATGGTGGCGTTCAGATTAACAGCGAAGAGGGTCAAGCCTTTATGCTAACGCCAGTAAACGCTACAAAATCCCCACTGGATATAAAAAGCATTCCACTCAACCTAACAGTGGATGAAATTGTTGATTTTGTACACGAAGGATGAAAGTAGTTTTTTCTCACGACCGTGGGAGTGGGTCTTCCCCACGCCCGCCCGTGACAATGGATTTATTGTGTAAAAATAAATAACTAAACTGATCCTAGCACCTGTCTGGCTTTAAAAATCGGGCAGGTCTATAGTCGCAATACCTGCTATGTATAAGGTGAAACATTATGCCAACTGTTGATTTATCCACGTTACCTGCTCATGCCCAGCAAGAATGGCTAGATTTCTACGAGTTTCTACAAAAAAAATATACCCGCAGAAAAGCCAATCCAGTAGCTTCAATATTGCTTCAGCAGTCAAATAAAGATGATTTTAAAAGCTTTATTATGAACATTCCTAAAATGTAAAGTATTGAATTTGAACGACAATATGATGATCCAAAGGATATTATTTTATGAAATATCTGCTGGATACCTGTGTTATTTCTGAATTGACTAAACCCCAACCAAACAATTATGTGCTGACTTGGCTAGAAGCAACACAGTCAGAAGATTTGTTTTTGAGTGTCATCAATATAGGTGAATTAAAAAAGATGTTTATAAGTCATCACTCATTATTTGACCTTGATAACATGTAACGAACGGGATTTTATTGCTTGTAACTATGTTCTTCTCCCTCTGAAAAGGGAGAAGGTTTGCGGGGGGGGGGGGGGGGGGGGGGGGGTTATATTTTTTTTTTAAGGGGTGGGGGCTTTGGATACTCTTTTCTAAAGAGCTAGTTGTATAAATACGTTTTTAGTTAGTTGTGTTTGTTTTCTATTTCTTGAAATAAGGCACGGAATTCGTCTGTTAATTTGTGGTTGGGTAGGTAGTGGACTAAGGGTTTAGAAATACTGTGCGATTCTCTTACTTTAACTGAAGGTGAAATCATTGAGCTAAGCACGGGCAGTCCTTCGGCGATCAGTTCTTCAACCAATTGTTTAGGTAAGTTAGCTTGTTTTTGGTATTGATTAACGATAATGCCTTCAACTTCAAGCTGTTGATTGTGATCTGCTTTTACCTCGGTAACGGCGTGCATTAAGGTGTATAAGGCTTCTCTGGCAAAGGTGTCGCAGTCAAACGGAATTAAGCAGCGTTGGGCGGCAATCAAAGCGGACTGGCTGTAAAAATTTAAAATAGGCGGGGTGTCTATGTAAATTCGTTCAAAGCCATGCACTTTTTCTAAGGCTTCTTTTAATTTAAAAATTTTAAAGCGTGATTCTAAGCGACCTTGCAAGGGTTCGAGTTCTGGATGAGAAGGCAGGACGTATAGATTAGGATAGGGCGATTCGTGAATTAAGTTATCAAGTCCTGAGCCTGCTTGATTGCCGCCAAACAAATTTAAACTTAAACAGTCTTTAAAATAATGCGCGATAGTCTGATCGCTATCCACTACTTTTTTACCCAGTAGATAGTGCGTAGAGTTACCTTGTATATCTAAATCAATGACTAATGTTTTTTTGCCTTCGGTGGCACTGATTGCCGCTAAATTACACGTTATGGTAGATTTTCCTACGCCGCCTTTTTGATTAAATATGACTCTACGCATGAGTATAGTTCCTTGTTATTTTTAGTAATTTGAAATAGTGAGTTAAGTAATTGAGCAAATGTTTTTAACAAACGTGACAACAGCTTTAGTTTTGCCTAAAGCCGTTGCTACGAATAGTCACTTACATGCGTACAAATGTATGGGCATGGCATTGAGGACATTCTGGAATTTCACTAGGGGTTTTAAAAGCGATTTCTTTACCGCAAGCATCACAAATAAAAGTGCCAGGACCAGTAATTTCTCCTGCTTGATAGCTGTGTTTTTGTGCGATGTGTCCTAAGCGCGCTAATTCAAGACGGGTTTTGTCGGCAATGCTTAAAAAAGCATCTAAAGCAAAATTTTCGATTAATTCGACATCAAATTTAAACCATTCTGCCAAGCTGTTGTGGTTGGCTTGTTCGGGTAGTGCGTGCGCGGCATGTTCAATATCACGTTGCACAGCGGCTGAGACGTGTTGAATTTCTTCATGAGTTAAGTGACCTTGCTGAGCGATTTTATCTTTACCTACGGTCATCGCATCCGCAAAAGAATGTAGCGTATCGTCCATGGCTTCGTAAATATGCGCCATTAAGTCAAGGTATGCATCGATAAGTTTATTTTTATTCATGGTATTACTCCCAAAATTGACGCTTTAGATTTATGCAACTGTACGGTATTCTAACGCTTTTGATTGCTAAAAGACGAGAAGGATGCAAGAAAATTATCAACCGCTCAGTATCGAGCAAGAGGTTCAACAGGCTTGGCAAGAATCGGGTGCGTTTGCATCACCCGAAAATTCGCCTGCGCCCAAATTTTATTGTTTGTCTATGTTTCCTTACCCAAGCGGTAAGCTGCACATGGGGCATGTTCGTAATTACACCATTGGCGATGTTATTAGTCGTTATCAGCGCATGTTAGGGAAAAATGTCATGCAACCCATGGGCTGGGATGCGTTTGGTTTGCCTGCTGAAAATGCGGCAATGCAGCATGGCGTTCATCCTGCTGAGTGGACGTATAGCAACATTGATTATATGCGTGAGCAATTAAAACGCTTAGGTTTTGGTTATGATTGGGATAGGGAAATTGCAACCTGTGATCCTGAGTATTATCGTTGGGAACAATGGTTTTTTCTTAAGTTGTTAGCTAAAGGCTTGGTCTACAAAAAAACGGCGCCAGTCAATTGGTGTCCCAATGATCTTACCGTATTAGCAAACGAGCAAGTGATTGATGGCTGCTGTTGGCGTTGTGATACCCAAGTGGAGCGCAAAGAAATTTCGCAATGGTTTTTAAAAATCACCGCTTATGCAGATGAATTATTAGCCGATTTAAACCTTTTAGACGGCTGGCCTGAGCAAGTGAAAACCATGCAGGCTAATTGGATTGGTCGCTCCGAAGGTGTGGAGATGGCGTTTGCTGTGCTTGATAGCGAAGAATTGGTGCATATTTATACCACGCGTCCAGATACGTTAATGGGGGTGACCTATTTGGCGATTGCCGCTGAGCATCCATTAGCGCTGTCGGCAGCTAAAAATAATGCCGCTATTGCTGATTTTATTCAGGCATGCAAGCTGATGGAAACTTCGGAAGCGGCACTGGAAACCATGGAAAAGCGCGGTATTGCTTCGGGGTTAATGGCTGTGCATCCGCTTACAGGCGCAGCAGTGCCTATTTGGATTGCTAATTTTGTCTTAATGAATTACGGCACTGGTGCCGTTATGTCGGTGCCTGCTCACGATCAGCGTGACTTTGAGTTTGCTAAAAAATATGGCATTGCGATCAAGCACGTTATTGTTGCCGAAACTGAGGCGTTAACGTCAGAACAAGTAATTGATGGCTGTGAACACGCGTTTACCGCCAAAGGGGTGTTAATAGATTCAGCTCAATTTACTGGCTTAACTTCCGCGCAAGCCTTTATCGCTATCGCTGAAACCTTAGAGCAGACTGGGCAAGGGCAGCGTAAAGTCAATTTTCGTTTACGTGATTGGGGCGTGTCGCGTCAACGGTATTGGGGCGCACCTATACCGATTGTGTATTGTGATGACTGCGGCACAGTGCCTGTACCAGAGCATGAGTTACCCGTGCAATTACCTAAAGACGTGGTGTTAGATGGTTCGCAATCGCCGTTGGTGGCACATCCTACGTTCTCTAAAACAAACTGCCCACAGTGTGGTAAAACTGCGCAACGCGAGACTGACACCTTTGATACCTTTATGGAATCATCGTGGTATTTTGCGCGGTTTGCGTGTCATGATGCAACGCAGATGCTGGATGCACGTGTTAATGAATGGTTGCCGGTGGATTATTACATTGGCGGTATTGAGCATGCGATTTTACATTTACTCTATTCGCGTTTTTATACTAAGTTATTGCGTGATGAGGGTTTGCTGGTTGCCGATGAGCCCTTTAAGAAATTATTAACGCAAGGCATGGTCTTAAAAGATGGCAGTAAAATGTCAAAATCTAAAGGTAATACGGTTGATCCACAAGGCTTAATTGATCAGTATGGCGCTGATACGGTGCGTTTATTTATGATGTTTGCCGCACCGCCAGAGCAATCTTTAGAATGGTCTGACAGCGGCGTAGAAGGTGCGCATCGCTTTTTAAAACGCTTATGGCGCCAAGTGTATCTGCATGTGCAAGCAACGGGTGTTAATCACCGCGTGTTAAATAAAGCCCTGTTAACGCCAGAGCAAGCTGCGGTGCGTCGACAATTGCATCAGACGATTCAAAAAGTAAGTCATGATATGGGTGTTAGAACAATTTTTAATACTGCGATAGCCGCCAACATGGAGCTAATCAATACATTAAGTAAGTTTAATGATGATTCTGACAATGCTTATGCTGTGCGCCAAGAAGTTCTTGAAGCCATTGTTTTAATGCTAGCGCCAATGGTGCCGCATATTTGTCAACAATTATGGTTAGAATTAGGGCATCAAGAGGTCGCCACAACACTGCGTTGGCCCGAAGTGGATGACACGGCTTTACTTCAGGATAGCCTTGAGTTAATGGTGCAAATTAATGGTAAGTTACGTAGCAAAATTAGTGTGCTGGCAACGGCCACCGCGGCTGAGATTGAGGCGTTTGCCTTAGCTGATGAGCAGGTGATACGTTTTATCGATCAGCACGTGGTGAAAAAAGTTATTGTGGTACCTAACAAACTGATCAACATTGTTATTTAATTTAAAGAGGATTACGGTGCTTAACATACGCATAAACAAAAGGCTGATGAGTATAGGTATGCTGGCATTATTAAGCCTCAGTGGCTGCGGTTATCATTTACGCGGTGCGCAAGATTTCCCCCAAGCATTGCAACATACTTACGTCATGGGGGCCTCGCTTACTTTACACGAGCAGTTTAGAAAAGCATTGCGGAATGCGGACGGGCAATTAACGGCCGCTCCTGAAGAGGCGAAGTTAATCATTAATATTCTGGCTGAGCAGGTCAGCCAGCAGGTGTTATCGTTAAGTGCGCGTGGACGTTCCAACGAATTAGAGCTTTTTTATCGTGTAGAGTATGAGTTATTGGCCGCCGATAAGCAGGTATTAATGCCGCGCCAACGCTTAGAGGTGAAGCGTGAATATTATAATAATCAACAAGATATTATTGCAAAAGCCAATGAGGAAGCGGTTATTCGTGAGGAAATGCGACACAGTGCCGTGCGTTTAATTATTGATCGTGCGCGCATTGTGTTGGCTGGACACAGTCACTAATATGCATATTAAACCTGACCAATTGGCAGCGGCGTTACAAAAAAAATTAGCACCTATTTATTTCATCAGTGGTGATGAGCCTTTGCAACGCGAGGAAGCTGCCGATGCGGTAAGAAAAGCAGCGCGTCTTGCTGGTTATCTACAGCGTGAAGTGCTGACTGTCAGTATGAAAGGTTTTTCTTGGCAAAGTTTACAATTCGCGGCTAATTCCTTATCTATTTTTGCAGATAATAAAGTTATTGATCTTCGCTTAGCTCAGCCTACTGTTGGCAACGATGGCGCTAAAGCACTGCTTGCTTATTGTCAATCAGCACCACCTGACACGCTGTTATTACTCACGTCGCCAAAATTATCGAAAGAATCCTTAAAAACTCGCTGGGTGCAGGCACTTGATAAAGCCGGTGTGTTGGTGCAAGTGTGGCCATTGGATGGACAAGATTTTGTCTCATGGCTTCAAGGTCGACTGCGTCAACGCGGCTTAACAACCGATCAAGAAGGCTTAGGTATATTGGTTTCCAGAGTAGAGGGTAATCTTTTAGCGGCAGTGCAAGAAATTGAAAAACTATATGTGTTATATGGTGAAGGACGCGTGTCTGCACCACAAATTATTGCCGCTGTGGTGGACAGTTCGCGCTACGATGTCTTTAAATTAATGGATTGCGTGTTGGCTGCAGACGTAAATCGTATCGTTAAAATTTGGCATGCCTTGCAAGCAGAAGGCGTGGCGGCAACGATTGTGTTGTGGGCAATTACCCGAGATGCAAGGTTATTAATCAAAATTAAAATGGCGGCTGCGTCAGGTCAGTCCTTGGATGCTGTGTATCAAGCCAATCAGGTTTGGGGAGCGCGTAAACAGGTGGTCACTATGGCACATAAACGCTTATCCCTAGCCGCATTACATCAGGTGTTAGTGTTGGCTGCCAAAGCAGATCGGCAGATTAAAGGTCAGCAGTTTGGCGATTGTTGGGAAACGATGTTGTCCTTATGTTTGCTGTTAGCCTCGATTCCTAGCTTAGGGCGGTTAGCGACATGAAGCACCCCGTCTTCTTATTGCACTAAGTGTTAAGCTAATTATGGCGCGTGCAAAGCAAATTATCAGTCGTTTTTTGTTGCTATACATTATCCTTGCGGTCATTGCATTATTGGCACTGACAGCAAGAATGGTGCAGCAAGAAGTGCACACGTCAAAATATCAAGCACGTTATTTAAGTCAAATCAGTCAACAATTAAGTTTCAAATTACTGCCCGGCGCAAGTGATGCGGTGCGTTATCCAGGCTATGGCCCGTATGACCAGCGATTGGGTTATATTTTTTTGCCAGAGATGATTAAACTTCTTCATGCAGAAGGTTTTAAGGTAGATAAGCAAGCGGTATTCTCTAAAAAAATGCTGGAGTTAAAAGATGATTTTGGCATTTTCCCTGTGTACCATGAAAAATTTCAGGCGGGTTTAGCACTGTTCGATCGCCATGATCAAGTCATGTTTAGCGCCCGTTATCCCGAACATGGCTATGCTAGCTTTCAAACAATTCCCCCCGTTATTCTTAATACTTTGTTATTTATTGAAAATAGAGAGTTATTAACAACAACTTCGCCAACTGTTAATCCAGCCATTGAATGGGATAGATTAGGGTTTGCGGGGCTATCCGCGCTGCTTCATAAATTAGGCGGTGAAATACACGTGTCTGGGGGCAGTACCTTGGCCACGCAAATAGAAAAATATCGTCATTCACCTAATGGTTACACGCATTCATTTGGCGATAAACTTCAGCAAATGAGCACTGCGTCCTTACGTGCTTACCTACAAGGTTCCAATACCCTGGCAATGCGGGAGGAAATTGCGTTATCGTACTTAAACACCATGCCGTTATCCGCAACACCACAATTTGGTGAAGTACATGGCTTAGGCGATGGCTTATCGGCGTGGTTTGGGGCTGATTTTTCGGATACCAATCGGTTATTAATGCCCGCGTCATTGCTAAGTTATACACTGACTAAGCAGCAAGCCATAGCGTATCGTCAGACCTTAAGTTTATTGTTATCTCAGCGGCGTCCCTCTTATTTACTAGGGCGAGGCTTTACCGCCTTACAAAAATTAACGGATGCCTATTTGCGCATCTTAGCGGATCAGGGCGTTATTTCAGGGGCCTTAGCTCATGCCGCCTTGCAAGAACGTGTCGAGGTCATTACCAAAGCGTCGGCGGCAGCGGCAGACAAGACTGTATTAAATAAAACGCCATTAGTGATGCGTTCAAGGTTAGCTAATCTGTTAAACATTCGTTCAAATTACGAGTTAGACCGCTTGGATTTAACCGTAAAAAGCACCTTAGATAATACTGTTCAGCAAGCCGTTACCGATGCTTTAAAAAAGTTAAGTCAAGCAGAACAGGTTAACGCAGCAGGCTTAATTGGCTCGCATTTATTAACCAATGTTCAACATTTAGATGCTGTTACGTATAGCTTGATGCTGTATGAACGCACGCCAGAAGGCAATTTATTACGCGTTCAAACCGATAATTATCAACAATCCTTAGATATTAATGAAGGGATACGCTTAGATTTAGGGTCAACTTCAAAATTACGCACTTTAGTTCATTATTTAGAGTTAATCGCTGATATTTATCAGCAATACCATGACTATACGCCAAAATCTTTAGCGCAGTTGGCGTTACATCCACGTGATCATTTATCGTTATGGGTCGTTGAACAGTTGCGCGTGCAGCCAAACATTAATTTAGCAGCCCTGTTAACTTTAGCCATAGATAAAACCTATTCAGCCAGTCCAGGAGAAAGTTTTTTTACTGGTGGTGGTTTACATAGTTTTGCCAATTTTAATAAAGCTGATAATTACAAAGTCTTATCCGTCCGTCATGCGCTGCGTGATTCGGTTAATTTGGTGTTTATTCGATTAATGCGAGATGTGGTCTACCATCATTTATACAAACCAGAAGGCATTGCGCGTTGGCTTGAAAGCCCTGATGACCCGCGTCGTGAAGAGTATTTAGCGCGTTTTGCAGAGCGTGAAGGAAGTATTTATTTACGCAAGTTTTTTGCAAAATATCATGGCATGACCGCCGAGCAAGCATTGTTATCATTAACTCAGCGCGTTTATGCTAACCCCGCTCGTTTAACGATGCTGTATCGGGCAATTTACCCAAACCATGATCAGGCGGCACTGGCTGATTATTTAAAAGCGCATGTGGATACGCAGTTGTGGGAGGGTGAAAAAATCTCCAGTTTGTTTAACAAATATTCGACTGGTCGTTTTGATTTACAAGATCAGGGCTATATCACCAAGCTGCATCCTTTGGAGTTATGGTTAGTTAGTTATTTAGCGGAGCATCCTGGCGCCAGTCAAAAAGAAGTGCTAGAGGCTGGACAACACGCGCGGCAACAAGTGTATCGCTGGTTAATTAAGAGTCGTAAACATCATGCTCAGCAACAACGGATTATGATGTTGCTGGAAATAGAGGCTTTTTGGAAAATTCATGAAGCTTGGCAGCGTGTAGGTTATCCTTTTGAAGCCTTAACACCTTCTTATGCAACATCAATTGGTGCTTCTGGTGACAGACCCGCCGCCTTAGCTGAATTAGTGGGGATTTTGCTAAATGATGGCGTTAAATTGTCTTCAGTACGTTTTGAAAGCTTACATTTTGCTAAAGATACGCCTTACGAAACTCAACTAAGTAAGCAACTTGAAGCAGGTGAGCGTATTTTTCCTGCGGAAGTGGCGCACGTTGCTAGGGAGGCGTTAATCGGCGTGGTGGCAGGGGGAACGGCTTCCAGATTACAGGGCGTGTATAAAGATGCGCAAGGCAAGCCTATGGAGGTGGGGGGAAAAACAGGCACGGGAGATCATCGGAAAGAAATATGGGGCGCAGGTGGACGCTTACTCTCAGCAAAATCTGTCAGTCGAGCCGCAGTGTTTACTTTTTTTCTGGGCGAACGTTTTTATGGGGTAATGACCGCGTATGTTGAAGGCGAACAAGCCGCTAATTATGAATTCACCAGTTCTTTACCGGTGCAAATTGTTAAATATTTACAGCCAATTATTTCACGTTTATGGCTGCCGTCCCCGGTGCCGAGTGAACCTAATACCCCCACTATAGCGGCCAGTATTGCTCAACAGCCAGTGCAGAGAGCGCAGCCAAGTACGCCCCCCGCCTTGATACCAAAACAATCTACGCAAATAGTTTATCAACGGTTATTAAAAAAGATTGTTGCACACACGTCCATGCCTGCTGCACAAAGCCCCGCGTCTAAAGAGACTCAGGCTCATGACGCAAGGGTTAATGGGATGCAAAAAAATGCGGTGGTTGCCCCTGAACATTTACCCGTAAAACCTACAGCTTCAGCGGCGGACAGTGGTGTGCAACCTCAACCAAAAAGAGTGAATGCAGTTACTGAGCGTGTTATGAAGAAAAGTTTACCCGTGCTTGCGCCTGTAACGGCCGCCAAAACAGCAGCGTTACCTTTAAGCAAAGCCGTAAGTAAAAAACTGGAGCCAGTGATCAAGCCAATACCTAGGGCAAATATAAAAGAAAAAACAAAAGAGAACGGACTTAATAGGCCGATTACAGTAGGTGTAAAGTCGCTTGATAATAAGCCCAAGGTATTACCTAACAATACTGTAGTAACGCTAACGCCTGCACGGAATAAGGTGCAGACAACTAAAGTCGAGCCAGCAGTCAGTGCGTCGGCAAGCGTCTTAGTGCAGAAAAAAAAGCCACCTACGTTAGCCCCAAAAGTCTCATCATCGAATACGCTAAAGCCCACACGACCTAGTGAGGGCGAGTCCGAACAATTAACACTGCCGGCACTTAAGGTGAAAAAACCGGCCAGATGATCACTATCATCGTCCGGTGTAGTCACAAAAACTCTTGCAAGATCGCGTTTCACATCCTGGGAAGCATAACGTCGAATATAGTCATCCAGTGCAGAATGCCCACAGTTAAACTTTTTCGTATCAATTTTCCGTCATGAGCCCTGATAAAGTAGGCTGTCAACGCTTAACCTGTAAAGTGTGACGGTCGAAAGCCCGGTTTAATGCAGCATTAACCACATTTACTTTCACCGCAGTTAAGGCAGGTCATGCAGCCATCCATCAGGACAACGGCTTTGGTTTGGCATTTCATGCATAAAATAGCTTGAGCCGGAAAGTCAGATGCTTCCGTTGTTAATTCAGTATTATGCAGGGACAAAAATTCGTGCCGTTTAGTGGCTAAAAACTGTTTATGATGAGTGTCTAATTCAGTGACTTTTAGCATCCCAATTTGTTTTAGATGCGATTCAATGGCGCAGCCAATTTCGGCAACTAAAGAAGGCATAAAGACACCCCCTTTTTTAAAATAGCCGCCTTGGGGATCAAATACGGCCTTTAATTCCTCCACTAAAAAACAGGCATCGCCACCCTTACGAAATACTGCAGAAATAACGCGCGTTAACGCCAGCACCCATTGAAAATGCTCCATGTTTTTGGAGTTAATAAAGACTTCATAAGGTCGGCGTTCTTCATGCTCTGTGCCTTCATTTAAAATCATATCGTTAATGGTGATATACAGCGCGTGTTCGGATTGAGGTGTTTTAATTTTATAGGTTGAGCCATATAAAATTTCTGGTCGCGCCACTTTTTCATGCATGCTTTCGCGGTCAGCAGGGTTTGGTTGAGGCGCGATGTGTTCCGCTGCGGCGGCTTTGTCCTCATCGGTTAGGACTTTATAAGCAGTGATTTTTTTGGTTATTTTCTGAGTCATTGGCGAGAGTAGTAAAGAAAAGGTGATTAATAATTAAAGATCTGCATTGTTACAACTAACTAGACATTCTTCAAGAGCTCCGTAATGAGTGTCTTTACAATGAAGCGTTTACGGTTAAATTAAGAAAACATTGTAAAGTAAAATTAAGGATAAAGTATGTTGAAAACTATTTTTGTTGTGGTGTTGTTAATCAGCAGTTTAAGCAGCCAAGCCGCGTGGTCGTATGGCAGTTCAAGTAGTAGTAAGAAAAAATGTGTTGCGCCCAAGATTACTGAAATGCAGCCTGTCAATTTGACTAAAGTAGCGCCTGGTGCGGCCTTTTCATTTGTTGCAAGTGCTGAAAGCAATCCTGATAGCTTAAGCGTGACAGTAAAAGAACACGTTGTTGCTGTTACGCTAACGCCGCGCTCTTCAGGTTTTTTAGTGCAAGGTATCTTACCAGAAGGTATTCAACAAGGCTTTGTACGGATTGAGATTAGTGCCTCAAGTGTAACGCAGTGTCCAATGCAAACAGGATGGTTAGTCGAAGTTAATTTGCCAGCTAAAAAAAATAATTAAGACTTAAAAAAGTAGCACGCTGTGCTTAATGAGTTGGGCATGAAATAACGTCAATACACGGTGCGAATCTATCGCACCCACACCTGTCCAACTGGTTTTGTGTGCGTTTCTTAGCTAGTCATGACGTTGAAAGTTACTGCGTGGATCGAAAGCATTTTGTAGCGTATCGGCAAATAAATTAGCCGCTAAGACTAGCATAAACATCAATACAAAGGCACCTGTTAACGACCACCATACCACGGGTTCCCGAGCCATTTCTAAGCGTGCGCCATTAATCATATTGCCCCAACTGTAGGTAGTGGGATCAACACCAATGTTGATATAAGACAAGACGGCTTCAGCTAGCACTAACGAGCTAAAATCTAACACAATAGAAATAATAATAATGTGCATGACATTAGGCAGAATATGACGCCAAAGTATCGTGCGTTGTTTAACGCCTAAGGCTATCGCGGCTTGAACATAATCCATCTCACGAAGCTTTAATGTTTCAGCGCGTAACAAGCGGCATAACCCCGTCCAGCTTGTTACGCCTAAAATTAAGCACAAAAATAACAAACGCATGTCGGCTCGAACCATCAGGCTAGTAAACTCTGCTTCATGGTTTGCCATGTACACATGCACCATTAAAATAGCGGCGGCGATAAGCAACACGCTGGGAATAGAATTTAACGTGGTGTACACATACTGAATAACATCATCAATCCAGCCCTGAAAAAAGCCCGCCAAAATCCCAAACAAAATCGCCAGCGGTAACATGATTAAGGTGGTGAGCGAACCCAGCACTAAGCCGGTGCGAATACTTTTAATAGTTTGATAAAAAACATCTTCGCCCACTTTATCTGTGCCAAGCACATGATAAAACTGAGACAAATACGTTAACGTGTAGGCAAGACAAAAAACCGTAAAAAAAGTGAGCCAAAGTGCTTGTGCCGTGGCAGAAGAAAACGCGGTCTTTATTCGTTTAGCAAAGAGCACATAGGTAAATAAACAGAGTCCCGCTGCCTGTATTAAGCCGCTGCCCGTTTTAATGAGTATATCGGTAAGGTGTTGGGCATTGGGTGTTGCTAAGTGCTGGCCACCAAAGCTTAAACGTGGATAGCCCCAGGCACTGCTACCATCAGCTAAAACAAGCATTTCTTTGCTAAATAACGTGCTGGCAAAGGGGGCTGAATAGGTTTTTTCGGTGTGTGAACGTAGTGTTGCTAACAGTGTATCAAGCACGCTGATAACTTCCTTATTTTGGCTAGCAAGACTATGAAAATGCAGGGAATCGATTAAAGCAATAAGTAAAAAACAACACAACAATAACCATGAAGCCATGCCAATAGGGCTGTTTTTAAGATAATCTAGGGCGCGTTTGTGATGTGCTTGTGCGTGTAAATAATAAACGCTACACGCGCCAACACTTGCCAATAAAAATAATAATGCATCAGTCCATAACACAACCATAGTGACCTACCTTCAATGAAAAACGATAAATTTGCTAAGCTACACACCTGCTAACGCTACGCTTACAGAGGTAAAATTAAATCATGTTAGCGGTTTTATCGGGTAATTATTTCATTAAGAAAAAGCTCACGCTAGATTGAAACAGTATAAAATTCCTGTCAGCGGGTGTTTATGGCTATTTAAATCCAGCACTTTACTTTATGATTAATTACCGTTTTTGTTAACCTTTTTAGTCAATATCATTGTGAAAAATTCAGCCCTTACACTTCATCACCACAAGATTTTAATTTTAGATTTTGGCTCACAGTACACCCAGCTCATTGCCCGACGGATTCGGGAAATAGGCGTGTATTGTGAGATTTTTTCTTGTTCCAGCAGTACAGAAGATATTTGTCAGTTTGCACCCCACGGCATTATTTTATCGGGCGGCCCTGACACCGTTACCCATAGCGATACCTTACGCGCACCTGAATGTGTGTTTACCTTGGGCGTGCCTGTGTTAGGTATTTGTTATGGTATGCAAACTATGGCAGAACAATTAGGGGGCATGGTTGCGGCGGCAAGTCATCGAGAATTTGGTTATGCACAAGTGCGTGCACGCGGGCATTCAGCCTTATTAACGGGAATAGAAGATCATGTTTCACCTGAAGGCTATGGCTTACTTGATGTATGGATGAGTCATGGCGATCATGTGGTAGAACTACCTAATGAGTTTACCGTCATTGCTAGCTCACCAGGCGCACCCATTGCCGGCATGGCGAACGAAAGTAAACATTTTTATGGGCTACAGTTTCATCCAGAAGTGACACATACTCAGCAGGGCGAGCGTATTTTAGCGCGTTTTGTGACCGAGATTTGTGGCTGCGATACATTATGGACAGCAAGCAATATTATCGAAGACAGCTTGGCGACTATCCGAGAAAAAATCACTACCGATCACGTGATTTTGGGCTTATCTGGTGGCGTGGATTCATCAGTGGTTGCCGCCTTATTACACAAAGCAATTGGGCCGCAACTCACCTGCGTCTTTGTTGATACAGGGTTGTTGCGCTGGCAAGAAGGCGATCAAGTGATGCGCATATTTGCCGAGCATTTAGGTGTAAAAGTTATTCGCGTAAACGCCGAGCAACGTTATTTAGAGGCCTTAATGGGCGTTAGCGATCCTGAGCAAAAACGTAAAATTATTGGTAATTTATTTGTCGAGATTTTTGATGAACATGCTAGCCAAATCACCGATGCCAAATGGTTGGCGCAAGGCACGATTTATCCTGATGTGATTGAGTCAGCAGGTGCTAAAACGGGCAAAGCACAGCTAATTAAATCGCATCATAATGTGGGCGGCTTACCCGAAAATATGACTTTAAAACTACTTGAACCCTTACGCGAATTATTTAAAGATGAAGTGCGCAAGCTAGGCTTGGAATTAGGTTTACCTTCAGAAATGGTGTTTAGACATCCCTTTCCTGGGCCAGGTTTAGGCGTAAGAATCTTAGGAGAAGTTAAAAAAACCTATGCGGATGTGTTGCGTAAAGCCGATGCAATTTTTATTGAAGAGCTGTATCGACATGACTTATACGATAAAGTCAGTCAGGCGTTTGCAGTGTATTTGCCCGTAAAATCAGTAGGTGTAATGGGCGATGGTCGACGTTATGATGATGTTATTGCTTTACGAGCCGTAGAAACCATTGATTTTATGACCGCACGTTGGGCGCATTTACCGTATGCTTTTTTAGATTTAGTGTCGACCAGAATTATTAACGAAGTGCCGGGTATTTCAAGAGTGACGTATGACATCAGTGGCAAACCGCCCGCAACGATTGAATGGGAATAAGCGCTGATCATCCAGTACTTCTCGTTATAGTTGGACGCTATGGCACCCGTGCCTTAGTAACTGTAAGCAAGAGTAAAAAGGCTTTAGCCTTTTTAACGCCTGGCTAAAGCAATTGGACTCCGTATTTTTCACGATAGTCATAATGAGAATTGCTGATAATCATAGACTTCGCCTCACTGCCATTAACTTAAGCCGTTTGTGGTGAGTTAAGTCGCCTAAATTAAGAGTCTTGATTACTCAGCACCTTATTCAACACTGATTGCTAAAGGATGACACCATGGCAAAGGCCAAAAAAGAAATTAAAGAAGAAGCACTGGAAACCCAACTTTGGAAAGCGGCAGATAAGCTAAGAAAAAATATTGATGCCGCAGAATACAAGCACATTGTTTTAGGGTTAATGTTTTTAAAATATATCTCTGATGCCTTTGAAGAAATGTATGTCAAATTAGCCGCTGGTGAAGGTGAATATGCCGGTGCCGACCCAGAAGATACAGACGAATATAAAGCTGAAAATGTCTTCTTCGTGCCTGCAGATGCTCGATGGACAACGCTTTTGGAGAGTGCCAAACAAGCTAATATAGGTACTTTAATTGATGGTGCTATGGATGCCATTGAGAAAGAAAACCCTGTCTTAAAGGGTGTGTTACCTAAAGTGTATGCGCGGCAAAATCTTGACCCAACTAGCTTAGGCGGCTTAATGGATTTGATAGGCAATATTGCCTTAGGTGATGCCAAAGCTCGCAGTGCCGATATCTTAGGCCATGTCTTTGAATATTTCCTTGGTGAGTTTGCATTAGCAGAAGGTAAGCAAGGCGGCCAGTTCTATACACCGCGCAGTATTGTTGAATTGCTAGTCTCCATGCTTGAACCCTATAAAGGCCGTGTATTTGATGCGTGCTGTGGGTCTGGCGGTATGTTTGTGCAATCAGAAAAGTTCATTACCCAACACCAAGGTCGTATTGATGACATTTCCATCTATGGGCAAGAGAGCAACCAAACCACTTGGCGTTTAGCGCAAATGAACTTAGCGATTAGAGGCATCAATAGTTCGCAAGTTAAATGGAATAGTGAAGGTTCGTTTCTTAATGACGCCCACCCCGACTTAAAAGCCGATTACATCATTGCAAATCCACCTTTTAATGTCAGTGATTGGAGTGGGGACTTATTACGCTCAGATGGTCGCTGGCAATATGGCACACCGCCCACTGGCAATGCCAACTTTGCTTGGCTACAGCACTTTGTTTATCACTTAGCGCCCACCGGTAGAGCGGGTGTGGTGTTATCGAAGGGTGCTTTGACCAGTAAAACGTCGGGTGAAGGTGATATTCGTAAAAGCCTAATTGCAGATGGCAATTTAGTTGATTGTATTGTCAATCTACCCGCTAAATTATTCCTGAATACGCAAATACCGGCAGCGCTTTGGTTTCTTGACCGAAATAGAAATAATGGCCGTCGCAAAAATGAAATATTATTTATTGATGCCCGTAATCTAGGTCATTTAATCAATCGTAGAACCAAAGAATTATCCCCTGAAGATATCCAACAAATCGTTTCGACTTACCACGCATGGCGCAATGGTGATGATAGTTATGCAGACATCAAAGGCTTTTGTGCTTCTGCACCCATAGAGCGAGTGGCAGAGCTGGATTATGTGCTAACCCCAGGCCGTTATGTAGGCTTACCGGATGAAGAAGATGACTTTAACTTTGCAGAACGCTTTATGGCATTAAAAGCAGAATTTGAAGCTCAGTTGATAGAAGAAGCTACCCTTAATCAAGCAATTGCTGAGAACTTGGCAAAGGTCAAGATATGAACAATGAAATAAGATGGCAACAGCGTTTCCAGAATTTTGAAAATGCTTTCAATACGCTAACCCGAATAATAAGTCGTTATGAAAGCACTCCAGATGATGAAGTGGTCAAAATGGCCTTGGTGCAAGCGTTTGAGTTTAGTTATGAACTGGCTTGGAACTGTATGAAAGATTTTCTTGAAAACGAAGGCTTTACTGAGGTTAAAAATAGTAAGCAAGCCATCCGCACCGCCTTTCAAGCCGAGCTTATCCTTGATGCTGAAGGCTGGATGACAGCCATTCAAAAACGCAATTTAGCGAGCCATTCCTATAACGACATCATTCTTGAGGAAACGGTTGAATATATCAAAGATGAGTTTTACCCCATAGTTAGCAAACTTTATCAAGACTTAAAAAATCAGCTATGAAATACGGACTGAGTGAAGAACAACTAGCAGAAATCATCGCTTTTATAAAAGGTTACCCTGAAGTAGAAGAAGCTATTTTGTTTGGTTCCAGAGCCATAGATACGTATAAAGAGGCCTCGGATATTGATATCGCCATTAAAGGCGAAAAAGTGACCGCAGGACTCGCCGCTACGATCAAATTTGATTTGGAAGAAGATACCTTTTTGCCTTTTTTCTTTGACGTGCTTGCTTATCCTAGCCTTACCAATAGAGCGTTGATTGAGCATATTGATAACAAGGGGGTTAGGTTGTTTGGTGGTGATGTTGGGGGGGAATGGGTTGAATACAAATTGGGGGATGTTTTAGAAATAAAATACGGTAAAGACCATAAAAAGTTGAACGACGGTATTATTCCAGTTTATGGTAGTGGCGGAATAATGCGCTATGCTGATACAGCTCTGTATGATGAAGAATCTATTTTAATTCCAAGAAAAGGAACATTGAATAATATTTTTTATTTAAATAAACCTTTTTGGACAGTAGATACTTTATTTTACACAAAACCTAATAAGAGCCTTGTTAATATAAAATTCTTATATTACCAGTTATCAGAAATTGATTTTAATGCTCTTAATGTTGGTTCAGCCGTTCCTAGTTTAACGGTCTCAGTGTTAAATGATGTATTACTTTATTTACCTGAACTCCCAGAACAAAAAGCCATTGCCAATGTGCTGAGCAGTTTAGATGACAAAATAGACCTGCTACACCGTCAAAACAAAACCCTAGAAGCAATGGCTGAAACGCTGTTTAGACAGTGGTTTATTGAAGAGGCGAAAGAGGATTGGGAAGAGAAATCGCTTGGTGAAATATTGACAATTACTTCAAGTAAAAGAATATTTTATTCGGAGTATGTTGCAGTTGGAATACCCTTTTACCGTAGCAAAGAAATTATAGAATTACACAATACAGGGAATACTAAAAGTGAACTCTGTATATCTGAAAATCGATTTAATGAAATCCAAGAAAAATTTGGAGTTCCAAAAGCTGGTGATATTTTACTTACTTCAGTCGGCACATTAGGAATTCCTTATAGAGTTAAAAAAGATGATAAGTTTTATTTCAAAGATGGAAACCTAACTTGGTTCAAAGATTTTGACACCGTTCCCAGTATTGTTATCTATTGTTGGTTACAATCTGATGTTGGTATAGAGCAGTTAAATTCAATAACAATTGGGAGCACACAAGCAGCTCTTACAATAAGTGGAATGAAAGGAATTAGCCTTCTACTTCCTCCAAAAGCAGAAATGCAATTATTAGAAAAGCATTTAATGTTTATTTATGACAAAGTAGATGCTAACCAATCCCAAATCCAAACCCTAGAAAAACTTCGAGACAACCTATTGCCCAAACTAATGAGTGGGGAAGTTAGGGTTGCTTATGACCAACAAGATGCCGCCTAAGCTGTTATGACTAAGCTAACTGAAAGTACTGTTGAAGATTATGCCATCAAGCTGTTTGAAGAAACTGGTTTTACTCATGTGTATGGGCCAGATATCGCGCCTGACAGCGAAACACCCGAAAGACAGCGCTATGATGAGGTATTGTTGGTTGGGCGCCTAGAGCGGGCTTTATATCGTATCAATCCAACCATAGCCTCAACACAAATACAAACGGCACTAAAAGAAGTTCAGCGAACCCATTCGCCTAATCTACTCGAGAATAACGAGACCTTCCATTATTTACTCACCGAAGGCGTCAATGTTAGCTATCATCAAGACGGTGTTGAAAGAGGCTGTCTAGTGGCTCTGATTGACTTTGCTAACCCAGAGAACAATGAGTTTACGGTCATCAATCAATATACTGTCATTGAGAACCATCAAAACAAACGCCCTGACTTAATCTTATTTGTGAATGGCATTCCTTTGGTTGTCATTGAGTTAAAGAACCCAACGAATGAAAATGCCACCATTACCAGTGCTTACCAACAATTAGAAACCTATAAACAAACCATCCCCAGCTTGTTTATCAGCAATGCTTTCTTGGTAATATCAGATGGCTTAGAAGCTAAAGCCGGTTCAATTTCCTCGGGTTTAACGCGATTTATGGCGTGGAAAACAGCCGATGGTAAAGCCGAAGCTTCACATCTCGTTAGTCAGTTAGAAACACTGATTAAAGGGATGCTGAATAAGACTACTTTACTGGATATGGTGAGGCATTTTGTTGTTTATGAAAAGAACAGTAAAGAAGACCTTAAGACCGGTTTAATCAGTATTCAAACTGTCAAAAAGATAGCGGCTTACCACCAATATTATGCAGTCAATGCCGCCGTAGCTTCTACACTCAGAGCGGCTGATATCAGCGCTCCAGCGAATGTCAGTGAAGACCCGGTCAATTACCACTTACCCAGTGTTAAACAGCAGCCACGAGGCGATAAAAAAGCCGGTGTGGTATGGCATACTCAAGGCTCGGGTAAATCACTTTCAATGGTGTTTTATACCGGCAAAATTGTTTTGGCGATGAATAACCCAACCGTATTGGTTATCACTGACCGTAATGATTTAGATGACCAGTTATTTGAGACCTTTGCTTCCTCCAGCCAATTACTTAGACAACAGCCCGTTCAAGCTGAAAATAGACAGGCTTTAAAGGATTTATTGCGGGTGGGTTCTGGTGGTGTGGTGTTCTCTACTATTCAAAAGTTCCAGCCGGATGAAGGCAATATCTTTGAGGAATTATCGGCAAGACGCAATATCGTTGTGATTGCAGACGAAGCCCACCGCACCCAATATGGTTTTGCTGGTAAAACAATCAATGAAAAAGATGCAGAGGGTGAGATTATTGGTCAACGCTTAGTGTATGGCTTTGCTAAGTATCTGCGGGATGCTTTACCCAATGCGACTTATCTAGGTTTTACGGGCACACCTATTGAGAAAACGGATGTCAATACCCCGGCGGTGTTTGGCAACTATGTCGATATTTATGACATTGCGCAGGCGGTTGAAGATGGGGCAACCGTTAGAATATATTATGAAAGCCGTTTAGCTAAAATTGGTTTGAGTGCAGAAGGTAAACAACTGATTGCTGATATGGACAACCAAATCAGCCAATCAAATGACGAGGTGCAAACTCAAAAAGCCAAGTCAAAATGGGCACGCATCGAAGCTTTAGTGGGGAGTAGTGAGCGCATCCATAACTTGGCCAAAGACATTGTGGCGCACTTTGAAGCAAGGCAAGAAGTCTTTACCGGTAAGGGTATGATTGTGTCGATGTCGCGCAGAATTGCTGCCGAATTGTATAAAGAAATGATTGCAATCAAACCCGAATGGCATTCAGATGACTTAAACAAAGGCGTTATTAAAGTGGTAATGACAGCGTCATCCAGTGATGGCCCAGAATTGGCAAAGCATCATACGACTAAAGACCAACGCAAGACTTTAGCAGAGCGAATGAAAGACAATAATGACGAGTTAAAACTCGTTATTGTTAGAGATATGTGGTTGACTGGGTTCGATGCACCCAGCACACACACGCTCTATATCGATAAACCAATGAAAGGGCATAATTTGATGCAGGCCATTGCCCGCGTCAATCGGGTATTCAATGACAAACCTGCTGGTCTGGTAGTGGATTATCTGGGTATTGCCTCAGACCTAAAAGAAGCTCTATCGTTTTATTCTGATGCCGGCGGCACAGGCGACCCTACCTTGGCACAAGAACAAGCTGTGCAAATGATGTTAGAGAAATTAGAAGTGGTCAGTCAATTATTCCACGGCTTCCCGTATGAGAATTACTTTGATGCGGATATAGGTCAAAAGCTGTCTATTATCTTGGCTGCCGAAGAACATATCTTAGGGGCTGATAACGGCGGTAATAACAGCAAAAAGCGCTATATGGATAATGTAATGGCTTTATCTAAGGCCTTTGCTATTGCTATTCCCCACGAACAGGCAATGGCCGTTAAAGAAGAAGTGGCATTCTTCCAAGCCATTAAAGCTCGCCTAACCAAATTTGATAGCACAGAAACTGGCTCAGGCAATGTGGACTTAGAAACCACGATGAAGCAGGTCATTGATAAAGCGCTTGTATCAGAACAGGTGGTCGATATCTTTGATGCGGCTGGTATAAAGAAACCCGATATATCGATATTATCAGATGAGTTCTTGTCTGAACTCAAAGACCATCAACACAAGAATGTTGCGTTGGAATTACTGAAGAAATTGCTCACAGATGAGCTACGGGTAAGAGCAAAACGCAATTTGGTGCAAAGCCAATCGATGCTCGAAATGTTAGAGGCTGCTATTAACAAATACCGAAATAAAATCCTAACAGCGGCACAAGTGATTGATGAGCTGATTAAAATCAGTAAAGAAATTGTGGGTTCGGATGACACAGCTAAACAAATGGGTTTATCTGATTACGAATATGCCTTTTATACCGCTGTAGCGAATAACGATAGTGCTAAAGAAATAATGGCACACGATAAACTCAGAGAATTAGCGGTGGTACTGACACAACGAGTCAAGGAAAATGCCAGTATAGATTGGACTATTAAAGAAAATATTAGGGCAAAATTAAAGGTGATTATCAGAAGAACATTGAGGCAATACGGTTATCCGCCTGATATGCAATTATTGGCAACAGAGACGGTCATGCGTCAAGCAGAAATGATTGCTGAGGAACTCACCGCATAGCCCACTCAGCGGATAAATTACCCATCCAACATTTAGTAATTGAATTTATATGAATAATCTCTTTAAGGCGCGGACATGGATGTAAATGCTGCGCGTATCGACAACGCCTGGATGCAGTATGCTTTGCGTTTAGCGCAACGGGCGGAAGAGCGTGGTGAGGTGCCGATTGGTGCGCTGTTGGTTAAAGATGAACAGTGTCTTGCTGAAGGCTGGAATCAGTGTATTGGTTTGCATGATCCCACTGCACATGCTGAGCTTGTTGCCTTGCGTGAAGCGGGGCGGGTGCTGGAAAATTATCGCTTACTTGACACCACCTTGTATGTCACCTTAGAACCATGCGTTATGTGTATGGGGGCCCTTATGCACGCACGCGTGAAGCGCTTGGTTTTTGGTGCCTATGATCCCAAACGCGGCGCGGTGTGTCATGCCTTGCAGTTAGCAGAGGCACCGTTTTTAAATCATAAAGTCAATTGGCAGGGCGGCGTGTTAGAAGCAGAATGCGCTCAACTGTTGAAAGCATTTTTTCAGCAGCGTCGTTAACTGTAATGACAGCATTGCCGACTTGACAATAACTCCCTCCTCCAAACAAGCACAGCTTGTGCTTAGCTCACTACCGTCGGCAACGCCGAAGATTTTACGGTTTTTTTACCACTTAAAGTTTTGATAATTTCTTCCAACGGCACCAAATTTAGCTTCATGCGAAATAAAATTTCATTGTTTTCAAGCAAGCCAAAGCACTCATAGGTGCGTAATAAAATAGTCGTGTGATGCAGCGTATTTTCTTTAGATTCGGGTAATTGTTTGACCAAAATGTAAATTTTGTCATTATTTTTAATGCGTTTAACTAACCACCGATCCACAGAAATATCATGCGAGGTGTACACCATTGGATTGGATTTAAAATCATGATTTTCTAGCAAGGCTTTTTCTAGTAACACGCCAGACGTTAAGCTGCATGGAAAAATCTCGGGATAATTGGCCATTTGCGTGAGTTCATCAAAATAATCCGACTGCTCTGCCAACGCCCCAGATAAAAAGTTTTTAACATTGCCGTTATGCATTCTTTTGCGTTTTAAAAAGAAATCGCCGTCCATCACAAAGGATTTATCTGGCAACGAGGCTAAAGCAGGCAAATGATCAAACTGAGTGTCGGCTAAAAATAATGGGGTTTTGGTTTCTTTTTTATAGCCTAATAAAATTGTTTTACCTTGAGATTTAATCGTCACCCGATTGGTTAACGTTAAATCAGGGATGGTATTAATCAAGGTTTTTTTGATTTCTAAGGAAATATCCTGACGCGGTCGCAGGGCATTCACAAAATTAATCTGATAATTACTATAACGTAGCTGTTTATCAGCAATAATTTGATCTTCGTGCTGCGCTTCACGATATAAACGCATTTGATATTCTAAAAAAGTATTCAATTGAAACCCAAGCACAATTGGACCCTTAAACGGATTATGGGTGATTTCTAACCATTTGTGTTTGTCATGAAATAAATTAAAGTCATCTGTTGCATTTCTGGCAACCTCTATATGAATTTGTTCAAAGGTAAACAAAGGAATTTTCATGGGTAAATAATCATTATTTTTAAACATTACGTTTCATGTTTGTGCATTTTTTTAGCTGTGAAGTACATTTGCACGCAACAGCCAGACGATGGCTGCTAAGTAAATGCTTATACGTTTATTAACATTATGGGCTCTCAGTATAGGTCTCTACACGGCTTTTTACCCTAATTAAAACAATTAGTTACAATGATACTAAGCCCCCTCTCCTGTTGGAGAGGGTTGGCTATCCGTGGGAACAACTCTCGCACTTAAATAAATGCTCCTGCCTATTGTTTCATAATTATCACGGCTAACGTAAATTCATCAAAAAACACCGCACGGTGCGCGGGCTATTTTAATTAAGGAATGAGCCTGAAATAAAGTGAACAACTGTGTGCCTCGCAAACTCCCCCTTTTTCAAACGGGGAGGTGAACAGTGACCATTACTTTAATTGTTGCCATGATCTACGACCTAATCCGCCTTCAGCAGCTTGGCTTTGTTGTTCGGTTAATTGCGTCATTGTGCCCGAAGAGCCGCCGAACAACTTAACATCGTAATCGGTTTTGGTAATGATTGCTGAGGCTTTAGTCATGCCATTTTGTAAATTAATAGCTGACGCATTATGGCGTTGTCCTTGCCAATTAAGCTGATCATTACTGTCAATACCTTGATTACCATTCACATCAAATTGACTTGCGCCGGTTAACTCACTGCCCTTAAACGCATTGACCTCAAATAACCACGATTGTCCGCCTGCACTGCATGAATCTGCATTAGGAATGAAGCTAGAAATAATCACCACGCCCTTGCGTACCACGGGCGCACTGATTACACGCTCACCACTTGCAACCTGACCACCCGTTAATAAATCTAACACCCAACCTTGCTTAAGTGGACTTAAGGTGGTGCAGCCTAGGCTACTAGCCTTGTAACAGACAGGATTACTAGAGATAAGACGAATTGGCGCCGATGTGGGCGCAGCTGCACCTTCATAAACAATGCTCTGCGCTTGCAGGTTTGCACGTTGCCACAGTGGCTCGCGTGTAATCGCTCGACCATCGTCCCACACCCCGTAAAAACTATGCACCTGCGGCGTTGTCCCGATTAATTTATCTTCGGTCGCGTAGTATTTACCCGTACCAAAATACACCATGACCCCCTGACCATTTTGATCAGAGCCTGCCTCGGCCACCGCTCCTAACGCAGGTTTACTGGTAATGGCTTGCCGTTGTGGACTGTCTGCCGACGCGCAATCACCGCCTGCTTCACATGCTACCAGCAGTAACGATGCCGACCACTCCGACACCGTGCCAGACAGTGCAAACTTCCAGAGATTACCTTTTAAATCACCTGCATACACGGTATCCACACTGCGATCATTATCAGTATCCACCACTAAAGGAGAAGACAAACCATTGCCGCTGCCCGTGCCAACTGGAATTTTTTTAATCAGCTCGCCCGTTAAGGCATCCAAAACAAATAACACCGCCTGACCCGCATCGCTTTCATAACCATTACCCAGAAGCACCACCCAGCGTCCATTTTGCATTCTTACCACACTCGGTTGGGCAAAGGTGTAGCCTAAATCGGCATCTTCATTCGCAGTAAATTCCCATAACACATTGCCTTGTCCAAAATTGCTAGGATTCGTGACATCCAAAGTAAATACCGCTCGTCCACCTGCGCCCGTCGTGCCAGCTAACAGCGTGCGCCAGCCTGCGCCCAACGATTGTCCGTCATACACATCACCCACACCAAGTTGCCCATCAACATAATAATGATGCGTATAGGTAGGGGAGGTTAATTTACTTAACTGTGGGAATAAAGCATTGGGAATATAGGCAAACAATTCACGACCTTGCCCACTTGCCGTCGTATCAAAGCCATGCAGCATGCCATCATTTGCCCCGACATACACGGCTGACGCTAATGATGTTTTACTTTGCACAAAGGTTTTATAACTATTGCCACCGCCTGCGCTGGTAGGCAAGGACGTATAGCCAAAATTTTGTTGCCCAACAAAAACGGGGTCAGAATTAACAATATCACCCAACAGGCTGCGTCTATCCCTAAACTTCCCTCCGTTTTGTGACTGTAACTCTTGAGTGCGTTCGCCACGTAACCAATTTAACCGCGCTTCACCCAGCGCATCTTGACTCAAAGACAAGGTATTAAGGTAACTTTGCTGCTGGCTGGTTAAGGACGCTGCCCCGCTATCGCTCCACTTAAAGGGTAATCCACGCGGCATTCCTAATGCGGCACTTGGGTTGTAAGTATAGATAACGCGGTCAGTGGGGTTAGGCAGTTTCAGCGAGGCTTTCCAGCGTTCAGCTATTACCGCGCTGGTCACGTCAATTTTATTGGCAATTAATTCGCCACTCCAGTCACTGGAATCAAACGTTGCTTGATACATATCCAACTCAGCACTTAACCGACTTGAGTTTGCGGTGATGGCTGTGGTTGAACTTACTGCACTCATGGCTTTAGCAAAAGCCCGACTTAATTGCTCAGGCAAGGTGCCGGCATTGGTCACTAAAAAATAATTATCAGGTACGCCATCATCAATGCCATTAAGATTATCCCATTCACTCAACTCCAGCATGCCATTACTATTACTGTCTGCGCTGCCCCATTTTGCTGCATACCACAATGGATCATGGTTAATAAAACGTGCCGAAGCTGTGCTTCCTGCGGTAAACGTGCGCGTGGTAATAATGGGTAACGACACTCTATCCTGCCAATTACCTCCTGGCGTTTGTCCTGGCGGGGTATCTAAAAAATAATCAGGATCGTTTAATAAGGACGTATCACGATCACGCACTTCCAAATACATACCATCGTCTGTGGTACCTGAAATCACATAACCAATATGCTGGATAATACTGCCAGCGGCGTACATAGAATCCAGCTTAATCTCTACCGAATCATCATCTTGAACGGCAAAGGTGTACGCAACAATCGCATCCATATCATGATCACCCGCTTGTTCAACAGAGCCATAATTGATACGAAATTTGCCATACGCACGGCCAGAGTTAATTCGAGAATCTTGATTGTTTGGCTGCGTATTAGCCATTTTTTCAACATAAAAATCAACGATTTGATTGGTGGGTTGAAAGCCTCCTCGCGCCGTATTAATCGCCACACCATTGATAGCGCCCCCCACTGATTTGGCAAACGGCACTAAGGTGATTTTTTGTCCTTGAGCGAGAGGAATTTCAATTCTGGGTAATGTTGAGGCCATCGCCACCGTCAAGGTGGTGGCGGTTTGTGCACCTAGCGTGGCATGTAAATCAGTCTGCTGCCCATACAATGCCACACTACCAGCGTAATAACCGCCAAGCTTGGTGGGTTCTTCAGGTGCCATCCCACGAATACTTTTAAAACTACTGACCGCTTTTGCCGTGGGTGCGCCATCAGCAAGTGTTCCAGACTGTCCAATAAATACCGAACTGCCCTCGCTTTCGCCTGCCCAAAGGGTATCCGCTAACACGCCCACATTAAGACCCGCTAAATCACCTGTAAAGTTCTCGAAATAACTGCCCGGCAACTGATCGGTATCATACGAGGGATTGACATCACCTATTACTATTTGCAAAGGCTTAGCACAACTTAAAAAACCACCGCCGCCACTCGCTTGCGAGGCATAAGGATCAATCCAGGCAGGCAACGGCAAACCTAACCGCGCATCAGCATTGCCAGAACTATTAATTGCAAACGCACTGGACGGCGCGGCTTTACCTGCAAAATAACGTAAACCTTCATACATCATTTCTGCCAATGGATTGCCCCATTCAGCTGCTTCGCCGTCACTAATCGGCCCCAGCAAATTCCAGCCCGATGTATAGCTGTAAGACGCATAATCAAAGGACTCAATACGCAACTTATTTAAGGTGCTGACAATGCCCTTCACCGAGCTAATAAACTGTCCCGTATTAGCATTTACTTCATTACGAAAAGACTCGATATTCTTTCTTAACACACCACCCGAGGTATTTTTTTGGTAAGAACCCGTCAATAAGCCAAAGGCCAGCGCATCGTTTTCGCCATATTCATGCAATAAGCCAGTGGGTTTATAAATCATGGTTACGCCGTCGTTATAAGGTTTGCAATTGGACTCCAACTGTCCTGCCACGCACACCCTTACCCGCACCGAATAATCCGTTAAGCTCGCCCCATCTAGGGTACATAACGCCTCAAGGTTAGCTTGACTGCGTAAGCACAACTCACCCGCTACCGGCTTTTCTTTCGACACCCATTCCCAGACACGAAACACACTATTGCTTAACACGCGCAATAATGGCGCACCCGTAGCACTCAAGGATACATTGGCAAAGAGATGGCTTTTTCCCGCTTCAGGCTCGGTAAGCGGCGTGTAATCAGTAATGGCATACTCTGGAGAATTATCAGCTCGATATTCCTTACCCCACGCATGGGCATCCTGCGGAATAAAGCTACGTTCAACTACGGTGACAGAGGCAGAATCAGTGCTGCGCATGCCTCCGTACAAGACTTTACGCAAGGCATCAATACGTGCTGTCGTCACATAATTTAAAAAATCACCACTCCATGCCCCAGTACATTTTTTGGTTAACGTTACCGCACCTGGCGCAAAATAACCGTCGCTGTCGCTGTATGAATAGCAGCGATGGGAATCAAAATAACCGTAGTAATCAATGTTAGGTTGATAGCCCACATCAATTACACCGTCAGCGTTTAAATCAGAGGCATCGTTGTACGCCTCAGTGTACAGCGTATGATCGCGCCCTAAGGTTAGCATCACAATAGGCGACACATTTGCACTCACAAACAAGGGTACTTGTGCAATGCCCGCGCAACTTAACTCTGCACTTAACACCAACAAACATCCTAACACGCTACTCCAGCACCTTATTTTTATGACCATACCAAAACCTATAGACCTTATATGCGCTTATTTAAAGCGGTTTACTAAGCAACGTTGACATGCAGGAAAAATAATAACCGTAGAGACGCGATTTATCGCGTCTATTTTCGCGCGGCTGTTTTACATCGCGCTGTTGCAATATAAAGACGCGATAAATCGCGTCTCTACAATAAATATCCTGATTAGCACTCCAGCACCTTATTTTTATGACCATATCAAAACCTATAGACCTTATATGCGCTTATTTAAAGCGGTTTACTAAGTAACGTTAAAATACGGGGAAAATAATAACCGTAGAGACGCGATTTATCGCGTCTATTTTGGCGAGGCTGTTTTACATCGCGCTGTTGCAATATAAAGACGCGATAAATCGCGTCTCTACAATAAATATCCTGATTAGCACTCCAGCACCTTATTTTTATGACCATACCAAAACCTATAGACCTTATATGCGCTTATTTAAAGCGGTTTACTAAGTAACGTTAAAATACGGGGAAAATAATAACCGTAGAGACGCGATTTATCGCGTCTATTTTGGCGAGGCTGTTTTACATCGCGCTGTTGCAATATAAAGACGCGATAAATCGCGTCTCTACAATAAATATCCTGATTAGCACTCCAGCACCTTATTTTTATGACCATACCAAAACCTATAGACCTTATATGCGCTTATTTAAAGCGGTTTACTAAG
>Ga0247844_1002502_pt1 | contig 29873 bp, 23 predicted proteins | sample LaCtaG_FD_192421 | JGI IMG/M metagenome (GOLD analysis project Ga0247844, IMG submission 192421) | Freshwater microbial communities from meromictic Lake La Cruz, Castile-La Mancha, Spain - LaCruzMarch201714.5m_1 | ecosystem: Environmental > Aquatic > Freshwater > Lake | place: Spain: Castile-La...
GCGTCAGAAAACGCCGCCCAAAAAACTACCGCCTTCTGACCAAACCCCGACACGAAATGGGTCACCTGCCACATCGAAAAGTCGGCATCGAAATGATTCCTGGAAAACCCTTAAGTTAGTGCCATTCCACACTGACCCCCAGTTCCCAAGACGACATCCTTCGCGTTCTTGTCATCGAAATCGGACACCGCCGCGAGGTCTATCGATAAAGCCTCCTGTCGCAAGTCCTTCTCATTCGCGGGGATTCTCCATACTCGCGGGCCTTTTGACTTCTGTGCCCCGCAAGCCGATAAGTGGGCGCCGACGGAGCAGAGCCCTCCAATGGAACGAACGCACCAGCGTTGGGACGACCGATCGCTATTCTCGCGTGGCGATTACGGGGCCGCGTAAGGAGCAGGGTCATTCCTGGCCCTGATAGAAAGATGGTGGCGGCGGAGCCGCGAGATATGGCCCGCGCAGGGCGGGCAGAGCCGGTCGAACAAGGACAGGAGCGGGAGGCGCGGGAGCGCCGGACACAGCCTGCCATAGGCAGCCCTTCGGGGCGCGCTCTGCGGGAGCAGAGCGCGGCAATCCCTTGCCCCTTAGCGTCGCCTGCGTTGGAGGGACGACCGCTTTGATTCCGGGGGTTCCTCCGGGAGGGTTTCTCACCCCCCAGAAAAGCAGAAGGACGCGGATCGCTCCGCGTCCTCCCTTCTTTCGGGGTGGGAAATTGTTGCGCCGGTCAAGGCGCGTTCTCAAATGTCAGCGACCGCCGGCGGCGCGGACGGAATGCCATCGCGGTGGCCAGGCCGGTCGCGAAAAGCGCCCAGGTGGTGGGCTCGGGGACTGTGACCGCCGCCCCAGTCCAAACGGTCGGTCTGGAGGGCCAACCGTACCAAAAGGGCATGCGTGCGTTCCGCCCCAAGCCGATAAGTGGGCGCCGACGGAGCAGAGCCGCACAGCATGAAAATCTTGGAAACAGGCGGTTCATTTGCTATTTATCGAAAATTCCCGATATGAATACGCCTCAGAATAAAAGCTTCGCAGAGTTCTTTGCCGGGATCGGGCTGATGCGCATGGGGCTCGAGCGCGCGGACTGGAAAATTTCTTTCGCCAACGACATCGACGAAGACAAGTGGTGTATGTATCGCGATCACTTTGGTGATACGGGCGAATTTATCCTGGGGGATGTGCATGGACTCGATCCTAAATCTGTTCCTGAGGTCGCCCTCGCGACCGCGTCTTTCCCCTGCAACGACTTGTCGCTCGCCGGAGCCCGGAAGGGCCTGCTTTTCTGAAAAGCCATGGTCCTCTTGCCGGACAGGATTTCGCTGCGCGAAAAGCTTATTCTTGCTGGACTGTTTTTGGCAAAATACGACATTGCTGGCCTCAAGGCGCTCGGCTTTGAGAGTTTCCTCGAAGCATTCAATGTGATCGGTTATGGCTTGGGAGCAAAACCAGCCTCAATTAAGAATTATCGAGATGAGTTTGACCCTTTGTTTCCAAATAGCCGAAAGGGATGGCACAAACGACCAACGAGGGATTACTGCCTAAAAGTATTTGAGGTGTACAAAGATCTGGACTTCTCTGTGTTCACTGGGCTCATCAAATCATTTGGTGGGTTTGACGAGAACGCTCTGAGCCAAAATGTGGATGATGGGTGCACGGCTGATGGAGAATCACAGTTTGCAAAGAGGTTAATTACCGGGTTGGCAGCCGAGCGCTACTTCGAGTGCGTCCACACGCGTATTCAAGAGTTCAAGGACCTCAAATTACAAAATACTTCCCGGCTTGGGTGCGGTTACGACTTCCAGCTTCAGCATGAGGGTCAGGAAGCGTTTCTCGCGGTCGAAGTCAAGGGGCTCAAGGATCGAAGTGGCAGTATTTCGATGACGCCGAAAGAGCATGCAGTTGCGGCGATGCTGCGTGATCGCTTTTATCTTTTTGTCGTTAAAAATTTCCGCGAGACTCCCTTCCATGAAGTTTATCAAGACCCGTTGTCAAGCAGCTTGCTATTCACAAAGCAGGAACGCGCAGTAGTCCAAGTTTCTTGGCTCACAACCGTCTGATTTGCCTCCAGTGAACACATCGTTCCCAATTTCGCTGGAAGAAGAAGCGGCTATAAATGCACTTGGAGGCTTTGAAAAAGTTGCTTCTATCGCCGAAGAAATTCTCTGCAGCTATGGGATCGAGCGCAGCCTTTTCACACAGAAAGACCAGCGCCTGATCCAACAGGGCAGGAGTCCAGCCAAACAGATCCTGTTCAACTTCGACACCGGCAAATCCCTCAGTGCGAATATTGAGGACCTTCTCCAGCAAGCGCGCGAGGTTCAGGTGAACGCGGGAGGAACGAATTACGTCGGAGCCATGCTCCAGCACCTCGTCGGGGCCAAACTCGATTTGGTCCTTGGGGAGGGAAAGCTCAAACACCATGGGTTCTCGGTGGCGGATCAGTCGACGGACCGCAAGGGCGACTTTCATGTGGAGGCGGTTGCCATTCACGTCACGACGCACCCCAGCGAGGCTCTGATCAGAAAGTGCGCCGAAAATCTCCGCGCCGGATTAAAACCGCTCATCATCAGCTTCGGCGACGGCGTGGCCGGAGCGATGTTTCTCCTGAAGAATTCGGAGCTGGCGGACCGCGTCGATGTCCTGGATGCCGGCCAGTTCCTAACCGCCAACGTTTACGAACGCAGTCTCTTCAACGCCGCCGAATGCAGGGTTACCTTGGGCAAACTCTTGGAACGCTACAACGAAATCGTCGCAACCTGCGAAACCGACCCGACATTGCGCGTCAGGCTCCCGGGCACGCCCGGGTAACGGATTCGAAGCGTCAGAACAGCGCGTTCTGACGGTTACGCAAAAATTGCGGCCGAGTTGCCGACCTGTGCTACGCGTGGCAATTACGGTGCCGCGTAAGGAGCAGGGTCATTCCTGGCCCTGATAGAAGGATGGTGGCGGCGAAGCCGCGAGATATGGCCCGGGCAGCGCGGGCGGAGCCGGTCGAACAAGGGCAGGAATGCCCTTGCCCCTTAGGGTCGCCTGCGAGGTCGGTCGGGATAACTCCTTTATTCCGGGGATTCCTCCGGGTGGGGATTTTGGCTGCCCCGGAAAAGCAGAAGGACGCGGATTGCTCCGCGTCCTCCCTTCTTTCTGGGTGGGAAATTTTTGCGCCGGTCAAGACGCGTTGTCAAAGGATCAGGTCTGCCTGCCACGCCATTCACTACTCGTACCCCAGTTCCCCTTCGATTGGGCATTTGCAATATCCAACTTGCTGCCAGCACCGAGAAACAGTAATCTCATGCAAATGAGCACGGTCATGGAAATCGAAGCGGCAGCCTCCAAGCTCCCTCTGGAAGACTTGGCTCAGCTTCTGCAGGACCTGCAGGATTTAGCGACCGCACGCGTGGCACTGCTTGAAAGCGAAGCTGGCGAAAAAACCGTCTCCTGGCAGGACCTGAAACGGGATCTCGATGCCCTACACGGTTGATGTCCATAAGAGGGCAGAAAAGTTTCTTCGCTCGCTGAAGGACGCCGCCCTCTACCGCCGCCTGCGCTCGGCAATCAATTCCCTGTCTTCTGGCCCGCACGCTCCGGGGACAGTAAAGCTCGCCGGAAGCGAGGGCATTTTTCATTTGAGCGTCCGCGACTACCGCATCCTCTACCACGTCCAAGACGACATCCTTCGCGTTCTTGTCATCGAAATCGGACACCGCCGCGAGGTCTATCGATAAAGCCTCCTGTCGCAAGTCCTTCTCATTCGCGGGGATTCTCCATACTCGCGGGCCTTTTGACTTCTGTGCCCCGCAAGCCGATAAGTGGGCGCCGACGGAGCAGAGCCCTCCAATGGAACGAACGCACCAGCGTTGGGACGACCGATCGCTATTCTCGCGTGGCGATTACGGGGCCGCGTAAGGAGCAGGGTCATTCCTGGCCCTGATAGAAAGATGGTGGCGGCGGAGCCGCGAGATATGGCCCGCGCAGGGCGGGCGGAGCCGGTCGAACAAGGGCAGGAGCGGGAGGCGCGGGAGCGCCGGACACAGCCTGCCATAGGCAGCCCTTCGGGGCGCGCTCTGCGGGAGCAGAGCGCGGCAATCCCTTGCCCCTTAGGGTCGCCTGCGTTGGAGGGACGACCGCTTTGATTCCGGGGGTTCTGGGAGGGTTTCTCACCGCCCGGAAAAGCAGAAGGACGCGGATCGCTCCGCGTCCTCCCTTCTTTCGGGGTGGGAAATCTTCGCGCCGGTCAGGACGCGTTTTCAAAGGATCAGGACTGCCGGCGGCGCGGACGGAATGCCATCGCGGTGGCCAGGCCGGTCGCGAAAAGCGCCCAGGTGGTCGGCTCGGGGATGGCGGTGGCGGAAATCTCTGAAATGCTGGCTCTAAAGGCATTTTCAGGAGTCGAGGCACCACCACCAACTGCATAATCAGTAATAGCAGTCCAGTCTATGGCCGCACTGAAGCTTGACATATTTACTGCCACAGAGGTGAAAGATGACGTGAAACCCGTGAATGTGTAGCTTGCACTACTAAAGTTGATATCTGTGAACAGAATTGAAATACCCGTCGACGCATTGCCTGCGTCAAATCTTGCTAGCAAGGATATATTTGTATTGGTTCCGCTTGAAGTTAAGTCGAAGCCGGATGACCAAGATCCCGGTGCAATTCCAAAACTGCCATCATCTTGAGGATCTCCTGCCCCAACAGGCTGTATTGCGACGAAGCCAGTATCTTGGACGTACTGGTCGTCAGAGCCATCGATCCAAGTTGCTAAAAACGCTGGAGAGTCTGCCAAAAGATTATCGAAGGCATTGATGACTATGGCTGCAGCATGGGAATTGACAGCGGATACAAAAGCAATAGTTGCAACTAGAAGTAGTTTTCTCATAAATTTTACAACAGTTTAGTTGGAGGGGAGAAACGGATTGTAAGGAAGCGGTTGGCTAAGAGTAGCTATGCCCGGGGCCGTTCCTACACGCTCTATCATAACGGGTGTGCCGAAAGCAATCTTTACAGCCGATGCGTTAGCCCTAGTGGTCGTTAACTCCCATCTATTGTCCACGCTATCGAAATAAAATTTCTGCCACTGGGTCCCATTCCACCGGCTCACCCTATCTGATGTTGTTGGCGAATCTGTGGACACCCACCCAGGAATGCCAGAAAAGGTGCTGAGTGCCACATCCACTGGAAAGCTATTGCCGATATAGGATCCCCCCGAATTTCTTACGATAATCTTCGCTGGATCAATTGGTACAGTGCCATAAAACGCCAAGTTAATAGGAGTTGATCCTCTCCTAACGTAAAGGTATCCAGTATCTGGACGAAGAATTACGTTATTTGCAGAGTTTGTACTTGTGGATGACTGCCAGCGATTATTCGCCGTATTATAGTAGAAAGTTTGCCAATTGACCCCAGTCCATCGTTGAATATTATCAGAGGTTTTATACGATGTTCCACCAAACGTACTCGTCCCGAATAACGACCCCAAGGTGTCAGCCGGAATTATTTGAAAAGTATCTCCTGTGGCACCGGTCAGAATTCCAAGAGTTGATAAATCAGTTCCTTGGTTTGCAACGGTAACTGTTGTCGCTGTATTCTGTGCTGCGACGGAGGTGGAAATTTCTAATAGCCTTCCCTCCTGTGCTCCTGAGGTGATTTTTATAAAGAAGGGGGTAGCTGCAACCGACAAAGCGCCTGGCGTCCAACCAGCTTCAGTTGCAGTGATGGTATTCGAGGTTAAAGATGAAATGACTCCACTCGATCTGCCAACAAAGTCCAGACTGATCGAATCCTGCAGAGGAAGGGCGATTGCCTTTGTGGAGTAAGCGTTAATTGTATACGTCATCGCCCCGACCGGAGTCGTCGTGGCGTTTTGGGCGTGGGCGGGGATCGCGAGGGCAGCCGTCGCGAAGAGAAGAGGGAGGATTCCTTTCATAACAAGGCAACATTGCCCCAGACTGTTGCGCAGTGTCAAGGGTGGATCTCAATAAATTGCGCGGCGGGTGGACGGTTCCTTCACCACTCTGCGGGGCCATTTCCGTGAGGGTAAATCAAAACAAACCACTCCAAACAAACGATTTAAAAATAAATAATTTTCCTCCGCGATCCGCAAAACCGTGCTTTGGCCGGCCGCGAACCGGGGCTTTGGATTTAGGCGGGACCTGTCCCACGTTCGGCGAGCGCCTGTTGCACGGCAGCGAGGACGGTGGGGGTGGGGATGCTTTGCATGCAGAGGTTATTTTTGCAGGAGGTCTGGCGGTTATTGGTGGCGCTGACGCACGGGCTGCAGGCGAGGCCGGCGGAGATGGTTTGGCAGCGTGGGAGGAGGACGCCGAAGAGGCGGGGGGTTTCCGGGCCAAAGAGGACGACGGTGTGGATGCCGGTGAGGGTGGCGAAGTGGGCGGGGCCGCTGTCGTTGGTGACGAGGACATCGGCGAGGTTGTAGAGGGCTAGGAGCTCGCGGAGGGTGGTGCGGCCGGCGACGCTGAACGCGCGGTCCGAGGCGACCTGGGCGACGAGCTCGGCGGTCTTGGCGGCTTCCGAGGGTCCGCCGGTGAACGCGATGTGGGCTCCCGGGCAGGAGGCGAGGAGGGCCTGAGCGAGGGCGACGTAGTTGGCATTGTCCCAGCGGCGGAGCGGGAGGAGGTCGCTGGCGTTGGCATTGAGAAGGATGAGCGACTTCGGGGGCCCGCCGCAGTTTTCCCGGACCAGCGCCGTGACCGCCGCGACCTCGGACGGGGAGGGGACGAACCGCGGCGGCTCGTAGGCGGCGGGGTCCGGCGGCACCCAGGGGAACTGCGGGAAGGCGTCCGGGTCGGCATCCAGCGCGGCGACGAGGCTGCGGAACGTGCTGCTGGTATGGATGTGCGGGTTGTAGCGCGGGCGGTGGGTAAAGAGGTCGCCGCGCCAGGGGCCCTCGGAAAAATACGCGTGGAACCCGACCCGCTTCGGGATCCCGGTCAGGAAGCAGAACGCCGCAGTCGCGCGCGAAAAAAATTCCAGATCGACGAGCGCCTCGAGCCGCATCCGGCGGATCTGTGCGAGGCGGCCGAGCGCGCTGGTCGCGATCTCCAGGAGGGATCCGGTGCGGATCGTGAGAACGTTTTCGTGCGGGATCAGATCGTGGGCGTCGAGGATGAAGCGGTTTTCATCGAAGACCAAGAAGAAGACGTTTTTGGCGCCGAACTTATCGACCGCATCCCGGATCGCCGCCCCCGCGAGCACGGTCGACCCCTGCTCGGCGAGCTTGACGAAGAGCAGGCCCTTGCGGTCCGGGGACGGGCGCGGGGAGAGCCCGAGCTTGCGCGCGAGCGTGCAGGCCGCGCAGGCCACCACCCCCGCCCACTTGTCGAGCCGCTGGAAGAGCGGCGTGTTCGATGCCAGGCCAGCCATCAGACCCCGGCCGGCCCTCCGTGTAAAAATCGCATCCGCCAGTAAATACCCGCCCGTGCGATGTTGCGCAACCTTCTTCCCTTTGCAGTTGTATCCTCTGCGGCGAACGCGTTTGCTGGTTGGGATGACAACCCTGCGCGCGCGGATGCTGTACCCGGTATCGCGTCCTCCGATCGAGGACGGGATGGTTGTCATCGAGGGCGGGCGGATCTGCGAGTGGGGTCGCTGGGACGGGCGGGAGGCGGAGGATCTCGGCGAGGTCGTGCTCATGCCCGGGCTGATCAACGCGCACTGCCACCTCGACTACTCGGTGATGCGGCGGGCGATCCTGCCGAACGCAAGCTTTTCGCAGTGGATCCGCCGGATCAACGACCTGAAGCGCACGCTGTCCGACGACGACTACCTCGCCTCGATCGCGGCGGGATTTGGCGAGCTGGCGGCGAACGGGACGACGACGGTCCTGAACATCGAGTCATTTCCCGAACTGATGGTGCGGATGCCGCCGCCGCCGATCCGGACGTGGTGGTTTTACGAGATGATGGACGTGAGGAACCGGCTGCATCCGGAGGATGTCGTGGCCGGGGCGCTGAGCTTTTTTGAGGGCAGGCCGGGCTGGGAGGGTGGCTTCGGGCTCTCGCCGCACGCGCCGTACACGACGTCCGGCGAGCTCTTCCGCCTGGCCCGTTCCTGCTGCGAAAAATACCGGATGCCCCTGATGACCCACCTCGCGGAGTCCGACGAGGAGGAGGCGATGTTCCTCCACCGGGACGGGGCGCTCTTCGGGTTTTTGAGCGGGCTCGGGCGGGACATGTCCGACTGCGGGGGGATCTCGCCGGTGGCGCGGCTGATCCGCGACGGATGCCTTCCCGACGGGGCGCTGCTCACCCACATGAACCGCCTCGAGGATGGCGACTGGGACCTGATTCGCGGCCGGAATTTTTCGATCATCCACTGCCCCGGCTGCCACGAGTACTTCGCGCGGCCGGCGTTCCCGCTCGAGCGGTTTCTGGCCGAGGGTCACAACGTTTGCCTCGGGACCGACAGCCTGGCCAGCAACCGCGAGCTCAACCTCTTTGCCGAGATGCGGTGCCTTGCGCGCAGCCACCCCGGCACCGGGCCCAGGGAGCTGATCACGTTCGTGACGACCGCCCCCGCCCGGGCGATCGGTCAGGTGGGGCTCCTCGGGGAGCTAAAAGATGGTGCGTTCGCCGACCTCATCGCCCTCCCGTACGCCGGCTCGCCGGCAGACGCCGCTGCAGGCATCCTCGCCCATACCGGCCCGGTGGCGCTGACTCTCGTCGGGGGAAGCGCGGCGGCCGGAACCGATCTCGTGTAGGCCGCCAAGCAGATTGTAGATTATTCGAACAGCTCAGATTGATGATTCCCGATTGTTGATTTTTGATCGAAGTCAGCCCTTCAAAATTCAACAATAATCAATCGAAAATTGCCCTCTTAATATGCGCTCTGTAAGGCGTGCCACACTAGAAAAGGAGATCTCCCGGTCCGCCGGTGCATAAGTGCTGACAGGAGACTAGATTCTCAAAGGACCTGCTACCAAGCCTATGCGCACCGGAGGTGCCTCGGACATTAGCCGGTGGCGTAAGCCACCGGTGTGGTTGCCATACACGAACCGCCCCGGCGGGGCGGCGGACCGTGCTGTCTCCACAAAATGAGATCTTCTTCCGATGAGTGGATTGATGGCATTCCCGGTCATGTATCCCCATGCCCCTGCCGGGGCAACTCGCATTCTATGATCTCCCCGGTGGCTCACGCCACCGGCTAATATCCGCATGGCCCTGCCGGGCCAGTATCAGCGTCACCGGCTCATATCCGCATGGCCCTGCCGGGCCAGTATCAGCGCCGTCGGCTCATATCCGCATAGCCCTGCCGGGCCAGTATCAGCTCCGTCGGCCAAAATGCCCATGGCCCTGCAGGGCCAAGCACGGCTTTCCGATTGCGTTCGGGCATCGTGTGGTGAAGGGCTTGCGGGCGGGGCGGGGAGGTGGCAGAGTTGCGGGATCATGGGGGAAACGCACCGGCCAACTGAAGCTCTGTTTCCATTCGGGGTGGTGGCGGCGGTGGCGTGGTTTTGGCTGGCGGCGGCCTGTGCGGGCGAGTGGTCGGGGAACCCGGACTATGCGCACGGGTGGATTGTCCTCCCGCTGGCGGCGTACTTTCTGTTGAGGCGTCTGGCTGACGTCGGGAGGGTTGGGACGTCTGCGGCCGGGCGCCGGGCGGCGTGGTTCGTGCTCTGGTGCGGGGCGGCTCTGGTTCTTCCGCTGCAGCTCGGCCTGCAGGCGCCGCTGTACTGGCGGGTGTTTCCCTGGGGGATCGCGCTGGTGGCGGCGGCTGCAACGGTTTGCTGTGCGTACCTTGCCGGCGGAAAACCGTTTGTTGTGGCATCCCTGTTTCCGCTGCTTTTTTTGGCATCCGGGATCCCGTGGCCGACGGCGTTCGAGCAGCCGCTGACGCTGCGGCTCATGCACGGGGTGGCCTCGTTTTTGGCCACGGTCCTGCCCATGGCCGGGGTCCCGGCGCAGCAGGAGGGCACCACGCTCGTGCTGCTCAACTGCACGGTCGGCGTGGAGGAGGCGTGCAGCGGGGTGCGGTCGCTCCAGTCGTCGGTGATGATCGCCCTGGCGGCCGGAGAGTTTTTTTCTTTGCGGCCGTCGCGGCGCATCCTGCTTCTTGCGGCGGGCTTTCTGATGGCGCTGGCATCGAATGCGGCGCGCACGCTGGTGCTGACGGTTGCCGGGATCCAGGGTGGGGCTTCGGCGATGGGGAAGGTTCATGATCTGGCCGGATTGGGCGCGCTCGGCGGGCTGGCGGCGGGGATCTTTGCCCTGGCATGGTGGATCCGCCGCCCGGCCCCGGAACACGTGATGGATCCTGCGCCCGCTGCTCCGCCGGCACGGGCGGTTCCGCCCGGGCCTGCCGCTCACGCCCGCCCCTCCTGGAGGGGCGCAGCCTGCCTGCTGGCTGTCGCCGCGGCCGGATACGTCGCCGCATGGGGATGGTATGCGCACCACGAGTCGCGGCGTGCGGGCAGCGCATCCCTGCCGCTGGTCGCGGTCGACACATCCGCCCACGTCCAGGAGATCGAGGTCCCGCCGATCCTTCGCAGCGGGCTCGCGGCGGATATCGGATCGTTCGCGCGGGTCGTCCTCCCGGATGGCTCGGCCGCAAATGGGTTCCACTTCTTTTGGGACGGATCGAAGAACAACGCGCAGCAATTTTACCACCGGCCGGATTCGTGCATGCCCGAGGGCGGGTGGGAATTTGTCGGACCGGAGAGCGTGGCGGCCGGAACGATCGGCGGGCTGCCCGTCAAGTGGGCGGCGCTGCCGTACGAAAAGGGCGGACGTCGCGGGCTCCTGCTCTGGGCGGCCTGGGTGGACGGCCGGCAGATCCCGTTTTCCGTCAACACCGGCTCCGGGGTCCAGCGGAATAATCTCTGGCGTTTGATCGCCAACGGGCGCAGAACATTCTCCTATGAAACCGCCGCCGTGCTCGTCCCGTACGACGGGGAACATCCGCCCGTCGAGCGGGCGGTCCGGATCGCGGAGGAAATGTTCAAGCAACCATGAAAGCTGACCACGTGACCCCGATGATCCTCGCCTGGAACGAGGAGGCAAATATTGGCCGCTGCCTCGAGCGGCTCGACTGGGCGCCCGAGGTGCTCGTCGTCGACAGCATGAGCACCGACAGGACGCGCGCGATCTGCGCGGATTTCCGAAACGTGCGCGTGGTCGAGCACGCGTTCGAGTCCCTCGCCGGGCAGGCAAATTTCGGTCTCACGCACGTCCGCTCCCCCTGGGTGCTTTCGCTCGACGCGGACTACATCCTTCCGTCCGACTTCGAGTCCGCGCTGGCGGCGTTTGACGGGACCGACCGGACGGCGGCCTCGGCGCGGTTTACGTACTGTGTTTTCGGGAAGCCTCTGCGCGGGACCCTGTATCCGCCGCGGCTCGTGCTCCACCGCGTGCGGGATACCCACTACATCCAGGATGGCCACGCGCATCGGGTCTTTGTCTCCGGCGAGACTGCGGAGCTTCGGGTTCTGATCGACCACGACGACCGCAAGCCGATCGGACGCTGGTTTTTATCGCAGGTCGCGTACGCCGAGCTCGAGGCGGAAAAGCTTCTTTCCATCAACCGCCGGGAGCTGTCGTTTCCCGATCGGATCCGGCTTTCCGGATGGATCGCGCCGGGGCTTGTGGTGTTCTGGTGCCTGATTGTGAAGCGCTGCGCCCTCGATGGCCCGGCCGGCCTCTACTACACGCTCCAGCGGCTTCTGGCCGAGACCCTCCTGGCCATCTACCTGCTCGACGCGCGCCTGAGAGGGGGGCGGGCATGAGGCTCGACGGATATCAATCCGGCCTCGATCGCGGAGCCCCGCGCTGGAAGGAGGCGCTCTGGCTGCTCGTCAAAATCCCGCTCTTCCTCTGTCCGATCCCCCTGCCCGGCGGGCTTCGGGCCGGCGTGCTCCGGGCTTTTGGCGCCAAGATCGGGGCGGGCGTCGTGATCCGGTCGGGCGCGGATATTTCTTTCCCTTGGAGGCTCGCCGTCGGCGACCATGTGTGGATTGGCGAGGGGGTTCGGATCCTCTCGCTCGCGAGCGTGACGGTCGGGTCGCACGTCTGCCTCTCGCAGGAGGCGTTCCTCTGCACCGGATCGCACGATTATTTGAGCCCGAAGTTTTCGCTCGTCGTGCGGCCGATCGTGATCGGCGGAGGAACCTGGATCGCGGCCCGCGCGTTCGTCGGCCCCGGCGTGACCGTGGGCGAGCGGGCGGTCGTGGCCGCCGCCGCGGTCGTCGTCAAAGACGTCCCCGAAGGCGCGGTCGTCGGCGGGAACCCGGCCCGCCGGATAAAATAATCTTTTTCCGCAATTCCATCGGTGGGACGATGCGGTCCGGTGAATCCTGCTCCGCGCATTCTGTTCTTCCAGCGATCCGTCCCGCCGGATCATTCGGCTGCCGGTTCGCTGCTCTTTGATTTAGCCCAGGACCTTACGCGCTGCGGGTGGGAGGTCTGGATCGCCGGAACGCGTACGTCGCCAGATGTTCCGGCGGAGGAATCGTGCGAGGGCATCCACTTTTGCCGCGGCCTCGTCCCCCCGGTCGACAAATCCTCGCTGCGCTCCCGGTTCCTCGCCTTGCCCGGGACGTGGCTCGCGATGTTTTGGGCGGTCCGCCGCTGCCCGCGTCCGGAGATCCTGATCACGCTCACCGACCCTCCGCTTTCCGCCTGCGCCGGGACCGTCCTGGCCCGCCTGCTCCGCTGCCGCCATGTCCACTGGTGCCAGGACCTCTACCCGCAGGTGGCCGCAGCTGCGGGAGTAATCCAGGAGGACGGGATCGTGTTCCGCTTGCTCTCCCGCCTGATGAGGGCCGCGCTCCGGGACTGCTCGCGCGTCGTGGCTGTCGGCCGCTGCATGCAGGAGCATCTCGGAAATATCCCCACCACCCTCATCCCGAATTGGGCCCGCGTCGCGCCGGTGTCCGCACCAGCGCCAGAAACCGGATTTCGAATCCTCTACTCCGGCAACCTCGGCCGCGCGCATGACTTCGAGGGCCTGAACTCCGCAGCGAAAATGACGTCCGACCCGAAGGGCGCTTGCCCTGGGCCAGGGGATGCATCTGCGAAAGTTGCAAAAGCGGGCTCCGCCTTGAGGAAGTTTGTTTGGAGTTCCGCCTTCAGGCGGTGCTTTTTTGGCTGCCTCCCCCCTCGGCAGCCGCCTGAAGGCGGAACTCCGAACCCGGATGCCCTCTGCCTGACAGGCGTGCAACTTTCGGAGATGCGCCCCAAGCCAGGGGATGAAGCCGCATCGGAGCTCGATTCAGATGCTCTATCCGATCCGAGCCTCGTTTGGACGGTCTGCGGTGACGGGCCGCAGGCGTCCGCCATCAGCCTCGCGGTCGAGCGGATCCCGCCGGTCGCATGGGATGATTATCCGAAGCTCCTGGCATCCGCCCACGCCCACCTGATCACGCTCCGGAAGGAATTCTGCGGGCTCGTTGTTCCCAGCAAACTTTACGATTGCGCCGCCAGCGCCCGCCCCATCCTCTTCGCCGGACCGGCGGACTCCGAGTGCGCCCGCGCCATCCTCGAAAACCACATGGGGCTCGTCGTTCCCGACCGCGATGGGCCCGCCCTTGCCGAAGCCGCCCGATCCCTGGCCCAAAACCCGGAGCTCTGCCGCCAGATGTCCGCCGCAGCCTCCCAGTTCAGCCAGGTGCATCGCCTCCAACACAGCGGCGACCGCTTCGACGCGCTGCTCCGGTCGCTCCTGAGATAAACCCGAAACATCGGAAGAGGCCCGGGGGCACCGGAGGTGCCTTGGACATTAGCCGGTGGCGTAGGCCACCGGTTGTCTTGCCATAGGCGACCCGCCCCGGTGGGGCGGTGGACCGTGCTGCTACCACAAAAAATTCTCTTCTTTCGATGAGTGGGTGGATGGCATTCCCGGACGTGTATCCCATGCCCCTGCCGGGGCAATTGACATTCGACGAGGCCCCGGTGGCTGACGCCACCGGCTAATTTCCTCAAGGCCCTGTCGGGCCGATGGCAGCTCCGAAGACCAGTTGCCGCCCAGGGAGCGTTGGCGGCGGCCGCCATCCTTCCGGCCGGTGCTCAGAGCACCGAGCTGCTGAACGTATCCTACGATTCGGCGCGCGGGGGATCGACGATCACGTTTTCCGAGCCTGCCCTCAGGCGACGGCAAAGTCGACCTGCTGCTTGAACATGTCGACCCTTGCTACGACGACCTCGATGTGGTCGCCGACGCGGTAGACCTTCTTCGTGCTGCGTCCGACGAGCCGCCCCTTTGCGACATCGGCGATGTAGAAGTCGCCGGCGAGGGACGAGATGTGGACGAGCCCGCCGAGCAGGAACTCGGGGAGCTCGACAAACATCCCGAAATTCCGGACGTCCATGATTGTGGCCTGGAACGAGTGGCCGGTCCGCTTGGCGACCTGGAGCTGGAAGAACTCGAGCTTTTTGAGGCGCACCGATTCGCGTTCGGCATCCGAGGCGGTCCGCTCGGTCGTCGAGAGGTGCTCGCAGATCGTGTTCAGCGACTGCGAGTCCGGACCGGACTTCGTGAGGCCGAGGAGCCGCTCGAGCGCGCGGTGGACGACGAGGTCGCTGTACCGGCGGATCGGGCTGGTGAAGTGCGTGTAGTCGGGCTTGGCGAGCCCGAAGTGCCCGATCGGATCGGGCGAGTAGCGGGCGCGCTTGAGGCTTTTTAAAAGTGCCACCTTCACCGCCGACTCGTGCGGCTGGCCACGCAGGCCGCTTAGCAATTTTTTGAGTTCCTCGCGGTTCGTGAGGTCTCCGGCCTTGACCCCCTGGGACTGGGCAAACTCGCGGAACTCGACGAGTTTTTCCGGGTCCGGCTTTTCGTGGACCCGGTACATCGCGGGCTGCCGCTTGACCTTGAGTTCGCGGCCGACGAGCTCGTTTGCGAGGAGCATCATCTCCTCGATGAGCTGGTGCGAGATGTCGTTTTCCACCCGCTCGAGGCGGATCGGCTTTCCTGAGGCGTCCAGCCAGACCTTGAGCTCCGGGAAATCCAGATCCAGCGATCCGGCCGCGAAGCGCTTTTTCCGGAGCAGCGAGGAGACTTCCCAGGCGGTGTGCACGCTTTCCGCCAGCGTATCGCCGCGCGGGGGAAGGCTCAAAATCTCAAACGCCTGCTTGTAGGTGAGCCGGACCGCGCTGCGGATCACCGTCTTGGCGAACCGCACCGAGCGCACGTTCCCGTCCCGGCCGATTTCCGCAAACACCGAGAACGCCATCCGGTCGACGCCGGGCTTGAGGCTGCAGATCCCGTTGCTGAGCGCCTCCGGAAGCATCGGGATCACCCGGTCGACCAGATAGACGCTGTTCCCGCGCACCTGCGCCTCGCGGTCCAGCTCGGACTTTGGCCGCACGTAGTGCGACACGTCGGCGATGTGGATCCCGACGTTCCACCCGTGCGCGGTCCGCTCGACATCGATGGCGTCGTCAAAATCTTTGGCGTCATCCGGGTCGATCGTGAAGATGAACCTCTTGCGAAGGTCCTCGCGCTTGGCGGCCTCGTGCGGGTCGACCTCCGGCGAGACGTGGCCGGCATCGCGGAGCACGGTTGGCGGAAACTCGGCCGGAAGCCGGTGCTTGCGGATGATCGAGAGCATGTCCACGCCCGGCTTGCCGACCGGTCCGAGCACCTCGATGAGGTGCCCCTCGGGGTTCACGTGCCGCGACGGCCACGCGTCGAGGTGCGCGACCACCTTGTCGCCAATCTTTGCGCCCAGCTCGGCGGCCGGCGGCTGCAGATAGAGGTTGTGCACAAACCTCGGGTCGTCGGCGACCAGGTAAAAAAAGTTGTCCGACTTCTGGAGGGTTCCGACGATCGTCTCGTTCGAGCGCTTGAGGATCCGGATCACCCGCCCCTCGCGGCGCGAGCTGTCGCCCGGGCGCCCCGACGGCGCGCGCTCGGAGTTCACCCGCGCGACCACCAGGTCCCCGTGCATCGCCGTGAACGTGTTCTCCGAGCTGATGAAAAGGTCCGGGTCGCCGGCCTTTTCGTTCAGCACGTGGGCCGCGCCGCTCGCATGAAATTGCATGACCCCGGTGAAGAGGTCGGCTTCCTTGGGGAGGATGTAGCGGTCCTTACGGATCCGCGCGATATCTCCCGCCAGCTCCATGTCCCGCAGGAGCCCGAGCAGCTTTGCGCGGTGGCCGGGGTCCAGCTTCAGCTCCCCGGCAATTTCCACCTTGTCCATCGGGCGGCTCGCCAGCAGCCTGAGGATCTCCAGCTTGAGCGCCTCCCGCCCGCCGGGATCGGCCTTTTTCACCGGCTTGCCGGCCCCCCGAGATGGCGGTGCCTGCCGGCGCGGTTCCTGCGCCCGCCCGGATGGCCCGTCTGGATGCCCCCCCTCGCGGCGGGGCTTCGGCTTTTGGCCCGATGGCTGGGCCGGCGGCTGGCCGGCCGGTGCCGACGCCGCAGGCTTGCCGGCACCATCCGGCTGCGGCCCCCTGCGCCCTCCGCGCCTCCGGCGCTGGGGATTTTTCTGATCCGACCCGGAACCCGACTTTGCAGACTGCCCCCCGTTTTGTTTCCTGCCCTGAGGGCGCTCGTTATTCACAGACCCACCCATCGCCTCTTCCCAGCCGGTTGGCAAGAAATTGCTTTCCCCCCGGCGCGTTCGTCTAGGCAGGGGCAAGATGCCCCTGCTACGGCGATGTTCGGCTTCGCCGGCCCCCTGGCTCTGTGTGGCATGGGCATCCTGCCCATGTGGGGTTCGTTAGCCTGGCGCGCTTGCGCGCGGGAGGCCATTTACTGCAAAGCCGCCATCGCCTTCCGGGCGCGGTCCTTGCTTTCGCCGTCATCTTTTTCGCGGGAGGGAAGGCCCAGGCCTTTTTTGAGCTCGGCAAGGGCTTCCGGCTTCCGCCCGAGGGCCGCGTAGGTGCGGCCCAGTTCGACATGGTGGATCACGCGGTCCGGCCGGAGGGCGATCGCCTTTTCAAAGCACTCTGCGGCCCGCTCGCTCGAGGCATCGGGCATCTTTCCGTAGATCGCCTCGGCGACGAAGCGCAGCGCGGCGTTTAGGTTTGCGAGCTCGTAGTTCCAGCGTCCGAGCACGTGCCACGCGTAGTCGCTCTTGGGGTTGAGGCGGATCGCGGCCTCGGCTTCCTCTCGGATCAGGCGGGACATCTCGATGCGTTTGCGGGCGCCCTCAAGGAAGGCGGACTTGCCATAGCAGATCGCCAGCGAGAGGCGGGCATCCGCATTGTTCGGATCGCTTTTCACCGCAAGCTGGGCGTACTCGAGCGACCTGCGGGCGAGCTCGCGGTTCTCCGGTGTGCGCGACTCGCTCACCACTTGCTGGGAGTACTGCTTCGCGATGCGCCGGAGGATCTCGGCGTCGTTCGGCTTGATGGCATCCGCCTTCAAGTAAAAATCGACCGCCTCCTGGTTTCGGTGCTTCGCGTCGAGCGCGTCGCCCGCGCTCACCAGATCACTGGCGGATTGTGCCCAGGCGGCCAGCGGGAGGCTTAGCGCGATGAGCACCAGGAAGGTCCTCTGGAGGCGGATTCGGATTGTGCCCGCGAATAAAGTCAATGAACGCGAATAAAATGAGGAAAAAACGGACAGGAGAAAATGGCAGCGCCCTTTGTCCTGCGGCAAGTTTTTCCCATTCGCGGGAATTCGCGTGATTCGCGGGCCTCTGCCCCCGTTTTCAGGCCTGCGCCCCCGGCGCGAAAGGGTTTTACCGCCCTTCATGCGGTTTCCCTCCTCAGGAGAACATCCCGCAGATCCGCTGTAGCCGGCACCCGGAACAGCTGGATGAGGCAATAGGCGGCCATCGCGATATTCCCGAGCAGAAGAATCGCGACCAGCCAAACCACGCGGGCAAGCCAGCCGGTTTCCTTGTAGGCAACCCAGACGAAGAAGGTCAGAAAGCCGAAATAGGCATCCGCCAGCGTGGCCTGGAACCAGAGGTCGCCGGTCAGCGCGGCCGGGAGAGCCCAGATCGCCGTCTCCATGCTCGCACGGGTCGTCACCCAAAGCATGGCGGCGAGAATGCCGAGGAAGAAGACGCGAAGGAAGATGATCATGGAAGTATATACGAAGACCGGACGCGCAGAGCCGTCCAAGATCGTGCCCGCCCGGGAGTATGTAAATAAAGAACGCTGATTTTCCACCCCGATGCAACTGTGGTCTGTCCAGACCGGACTTGCTCCACGACGGGGAGGAAGATTTATGGCTGCTCCTGGCTGCCGGTTGCCAGGAGCCGGGAGGACGGCCGCGCCGGCAAAGATCCAGCCAGCGGTTGCCTATGGATCAGCCACCACCCGAGCAGAATCATCGCAGCCAATGCGGTCAGTATTCCGGTGGACGGTTCGGGGATGGGAGAAGGATAGTAGCCTGGGGTGAACGTCATGTTTGAGTTCGGCACCGAGGAATTCTGCTTCAAACCGAACAGGCCTCCCTCACCGTCGTAAACCAAATCGAATCCGTTAATGACATTGCGGCCGGTGTTCAAGAATTGCTCGCCGTATGGCGATTGGCTTTCACTGAATAGCCCCGGGCTGAAAGCCGACCACTGCGTGCGGTACGTTGTTTCGGGATCGGGGGAGGGTCTGAAGAGATTATCCGGGTGGCTATTGACTTCGAAACTGACCGCCCCGTTCGAATTCAGCAAATTGACGGTGTAGTTTCCGGTCACCTCCCCCGGGCCCTTTTCCGGGAGCGTCAAGTAGGCTTGGCCGATACCGACATCCACCAGGATCCGGCCGGTGGCCGAGGTGTTGCCTTCGTAGACCACCGTTCCGGTGGGGATTTGCCAGTCGGGCGGGCTGCCGGGAACCTCTGCCAGGCCGGTCGGGATCAGGTTGGTGTAGGCAAAGCCTGTCGTGCTCGCCGTCAATCCCACGTGCACCCCGGATTGACCGAGCGTGTAGCCTGCTCGCATGGTCCCGGCCTTCATTTGGTCAACGTTAAGAAACGCGTTAAACTGCTGGTTGTATTGGTTGGTGTTGTTCGGGGACGTGCTGGTGCCGGAGGGGTCGATGCCCACACCAAAATTAGACGCGGTTTCCAAAATGCCGGGGTTGTCGGCATATGTCGCCACTTGGCCGGGTTGAAGGGTGAGCGTGTGGTTGGAGAATGCGACGATGGAGTTGTCGGTAAGCGTCACGTTGCCGGAAGCAACCGTTGTGGAGAAATGAGCGCTCGATCCCTGGGCCGTGATCGATCGCGCCACCAGAACGGGAAGGGTGGACTGAGCTGGTCCCGTCACCCCCCCATAAGCGGTCGCCTGCGTAAAACGAACCGTCAAATCCGCCCATGTGCCTTGGAAAAGGCGATTGCTGCTACTAAGGTAGAGTTGCCCCCCGAAGCCAGTGGGCGTGTAGTCCGAGGGCAACATGTTTGCGCTGACATACATTCCCCGGGAACCGGTATCCAAGATGATTTGGTGCGTTCCCAAATCGATGGATTGAGTCGTGTCCGTGATGTTGAGGTCAAGCATCGATTCCAATGGTGAAGCCGTACCGTAATTCGGACTGTCGGAATATTGTATGTAGTACTGTTCTTGGAAGCCGGTATAGCCGGTAAAAGGGTTCAACGCTGGAGCTTGCGCACGCATGACCCCCGCACTTCCGGCGAACAGAGCGGCCAAATAGGAAATTATTTTGAAATACGTCGTCTTCATGTCAGGCAGATTCCTAGCAGGACTTTATTTTTCAACTATCCGCGCGACCCTCGTCGGCGCAAACTTTTTTCACCCGAAGTTTTGTTACTCGACGAACTCGATCTCCGCGACCGGCGGGATGAGCCCGAGGGCGGCTGCGGTGCCGAGGAATTTCCGGATCGCCTCGCGTCCGGTCTCGCCGTAGTCGAGCGTGTAGTCGTTGACATACATCCCGATGAATTCATCGGCCAGCGGGATGTCCATGCCACGTGCGTGCGCCATGCTGTGCGTCACCGCAGCCCGGCGGTGCTCCAGCCCGTGCCGGATGCTTTCGCGCAGGATGTCGGAGAGCTCGCTGCGGACGGCGGCCGGAATATCTTTTCGGACGACGTTCCCCCCGAGCGGCAGCGGCAGCCCGGTGTCGGATTTCCACCAGGCCCCGAGGTCGCGCACGAGATGGAATCCGTCCCGCGCATACGTCAGCTGCCCCTCATGGATGATCAGGCCGACATCGACGCGGCCGTCCCGGACTGCATCAAAAATCTGGTCGAACGGGACGACCTCGTAAGAGAAATCCTTCCCGAGATAAATCTGGGCCGCCAGGTACGCGCTCGTCATTTTTCCGGGGATCGCAATTCGCCGCGCCCGGAGCCATTCCCGGCGGGCATCGTCGTCCGGCAGCGCCCGGGCGGTCTCGTCGAGCGTGATGAACATCGGCCCGTACCCGTCGCCCATGCTGGCCCCGCTGGGAAGCGGAGCATACTTGTCGAGCAGGTAGGCCAGCGCGTGGATCGACACCGCCGTGATGTGGAGCTCCCCGCGCGTCGCCCGCTCGTTCAGCGTCTGGATGTCCTGAAGGATATGCTCAAACCGGTACCCGCGCTGGTCGATCTGCCCGGTCGCCATCGCGTAAAACATGAAGGCGTCGTCCGGGTCCGGGGAATGCCCGAGCGTCAATGTCTGTGATTTCCAATCCGTCATAGGCAGCAGGTAATAGAGCAGGTCCTGCGATTCCGCGCCAGAGGGAGTTTTTTTTCGATTTCGGCATCATTTCTGCTCATAAATTTGTTGTGCCCACCGGCATCTGGAAGATAGAAGATGCGGTCCGCCCCGGGGTCGCGCGGAAAGTTCCCGGAATACCAGAAGATCCAGCAAACGTATAAACAAGCATGCAGACTAAAACGACCCGCCTCACCGGACCACCTCCGAAGCAAGGACTCTACGACCCGGCCTTCGAGCACGACGCGTGTGGCGTCGGGTTCATCGTGAACATCCGCGGGGAGAAATCGCATGCGATCGTCAGCGATGCGCTCACGATCCTTCGCAATCTCGACCACCGTGGCGCGGTCGGCAGCGAGCCGAACACCGGCGACGGTGCCGGCATCCTCATCCAGATCCCCGACAAATTCCTGCGCCGCGCCTGCGGGGAGGCCGGGATCCGGCTGCCCGAGTTCGGCCAATACGGGGTCGGGATTGTTTTCACCTCGCCCGACGAGTCCGAGGCGGACGCCGCTCAGGAGACGTTTGAGAAGCTGGCCGCCGGCCAGGGGCTTGCCGTGCTCGGATGGCGCGAGCTGCCGACCGACAACTCCTCGCTCGGGGCGACCGCGTGCGCCAGCGAGCCCCGGATGCGCCAGGTCTTCATCGAGCGCAAGCCCGGCTGCACGGACGTCCTGGAGTTCGAGCGCCAGCTCTACATCGTGCGCAAGCGCGCGAGCAATGCGATCCGCACCTCCGGCCAGGACCCGCTCTGGTTCGTCGCCAGCCTTTCGAGCCGGACGATCGTCTATAAAGGGATGCTCATGCCCGAGCAGGTCGACGCGTATTTCTGCGACCTGATGGAACCGGACGTCGAGTCCGCGCTCGCGCTCGTGCACTCGCGGTTTTCCACGAACACGTTCCCGAGCTGGGACCGCTCGCACCCGTACCGCTACATCGCGCATAACGGCGAGATCAACACCCTGCGGGGCAACATCAACTGGATGCACGCCCGCCAGTCGCTGCTCTCCAGCAAGCTCTTCGGCGACGAGCTGGCCGAGTCGTTCCCGGTGATCAACAGCGACGGGTCGGACTCTGCGATGTTTGACAACTGCCTCGAGCTGCTGACCCTCTCCGGGCGCTCGCTCCCGCATGCCATCATGATGATGATCCCCGAGCCGTGGGAGCTTCATGAGACGATGCCCGACGACAAACGCGCGTTTTACGAGTTCCATTCCTGCCTCATGGAGCCGTGGGATGGCCCGGCGTCGATCGCCTTCACCGACGGCGCCGTCATCGGGGCCATCCTCGACCGCAACGGGCTGCGCCCGTCCCGCTATTGGGTCACGAAGGACGGCCTCGTGATCATGGCCTCCGAGGCCGGCGTCCTTCCGATCGCCCCCGAGCGGGTCGAGGAAAAGGGCCGCCTGCAGCCAGGCCGGATGTTCCTCGTCAACACCGAGGAGGGCCGCATCGTCTCCGATGAGGAGATCAAGGGCCAGATCATCCGCCAGCATCCGTACCGCGAGTGGCTGGAGGCGAACCACGTCCTCCTCACCGACCTGCCCGAGCCCCCGCACGAGCGGCTGCCCGAGCACGATACGATCCTGCACCGCCAGCTCGCATTCGGATACACGTTTGAGGACCAGCGCGTCATCCTCGGGCCGATGGCCCGCGACGGCGTGCAGCCGCTGGGATCGATGGGGACCGACACTCCGCTGGCCGTCCTTTCCGACCGGCCGGTCCTCCTCTACAACTATTTCAAGCAGCTCTTTGCGCAGGTGACCAACCCGCCGATCGACCCGATCCGCGAGGAGATCGTCACCGCGACGGTCACGATGCTCGGCTCCGAGGGGAACCTCCTCGAGCCGAAGCCGGAAAGCTGCCGCATGATCAAGCTGGACGGCCCGATCATCAACAACGCCGAGCTCGAGCAGATCCGGCATGTCGAGCGCGACGGGTTCCATCCCGTCACGCTGCCGATCCTCTTTCCTGCGGCGGATGGAGCCGACGGCCTCGCGCCGGCGATGGACCGCCTCTGCGCGGCCGCTGACGCGGCCATCGCCGAGGGCCAGAACATCCTGATCCTCAGCGACCGCGGCGTCGATGCCACCCACGTTGCGATCCCTGCGCTCCTGGCCGTCTCCGGACTCCACCACCACCTGATCCGCACCGGCACCCGCACGAAGGTCAGCCTCGTCCTGGAATCCGGCGAGCCGAGGGAGGTCCACCACTTCGCACTGCTCATCGGCTATGGCGCGAGCGCGGTCAACCCGTACCTCGCGTTCGAGTCGCTCGACGACATGATCCGGCAGCAGATGCTGCCCGGGATCGACCACAAGACGGCGGTCAAAAACTTCGTGAAGGCTGCCCTGAAGGGGGTTGTCAAGACGATGGCGAAGATGGGGATCTCGACGATCCAGAGCTACCGCGGCGCACAGATCTTCGAGGCCGTCGGCCTCCACCACTCGGTCATCGAAAAATATTTCTGCTGGACCCCGTCCCGCGTCGAAGGCGCGACCCTGCACGCGATCGGGCTCGAGCTCATGCGCCGCCACGAGCGGGCGTTTGACCCGCGCGGAGAAATCCACCCGACCCTCGACGCCGGCGGCGAATACCAGTGGCGGAATGAGGGCGAGGAGCACCTCTTCAACCCGGAGACGATCCATTCGCTGCAGAAGGCGGTCCGCACCGGCGACTACGCGACGTTTAAAAAGTACGCCGCGCTCGTCAACGACCAGGACCGCAAGCACTTCACCCTGCGCGGGCTTCTGGAGTTTGCCAACACATCCCCGATCCCGATCGACGAGGTCGATTCGGTCGAGGAAATCATGAAGCGCTTCAAGACCGGGGCCATGAGCTACGGGTCGATCTCGCAGGAGGCCCACGAGGCGCTCGCGATCGCCATGAACCGGGTCGGCGGAAAATCGAACACCGGCGAGGGCGGCGAGGATGCCGAGCGCTTCACCTGGACGAATGAAAACGGGGACTCGAAAAACTCGGCGATCAAGCAGGTGGCATCCGGGCGGTTTGGCGTGACCGCGCACTACCTGACCAACGCGCGCGAGATCCAGATCAAGATGGCGCAGGGCGCGAAGCCCGGCGAGGGCGGCGAGCTGCCCGGCACCAAGGTCTATCCCTGGGTTGCAAAGACCCGCGGCACAACGCCCGGCGTCGGGCTCATCTCGCCGCCTCCGCACCACGACATCTACTCGATCGAGGACCTTGCCGAGCTGATCCACGACCTAAAAAATGCGAACCGCCGCGCGCGCGTTTCGGTGAAGCTGGTCTCCGAGGTCGGGGTCGGCACGATCGCCGCCGGCGTCGCGAAGGCGCACGCGGACGTTGTCCTCATCAGCGGGTTTGACGGCGGCACCGGAGCCTCGCCGCTCTCGAGCATCAAGCATGCCGGGATGCCCTGGGAGCTCGGCCTGGCCGAAACCCATCAGACGCTTGTTTTGAACAACCTCCGCAGCCGGATCGCGGTCGAGACCGACGGACAGCTGAAAACCGGTCGCGACGTCGCCGTGGCGGCGCTGCTCGGGGCCGAGGAGTTCGGGTTTGCGACCGCTCCCCTGGTCACCCTCGGGTGCATCATGATGCGCGTCTGCCATAAAAACACATGCCCGGTCGGCGTGGCGACCCAGGACCCGGAGCTCCGGAAAAACTTCACCGGCGATCCGGCGCACACGGTCAACTTCATGCGTTTCATCGCGCAGGAGGTCCGCGAGATCATGGCCGAGCTCGGGTTCCGCACGATCACCGAGATGGTCGGCCGCACCGACAAGCTGGAGGCCCGCAAGGCGGCTGACCACTACAAGGCGAGCGGCCTCGACCTCTCGCCAATGCTCTACCAGCCGCCGGTCGGCCCCGAGGTCGGCCGCTACTGCCAGTTGGAGCAGGACCACGGCCTCGCCAAATCGCTCGATGTCAGCGTCCTCCTCGACCTCTGCCAGCCGGCGATCGAAAAGGGCGAGAAGGTCCGCGCGACGGTCCCGATCAAAAATATCAACCGCGTGGCGGGCACGATCGTCGGCAACGAGGTCACCCGCAAATATGGCGCGGCCGGGCTTCCGGACGACACCATCCACCTCCATTTCACCGGCAGCTCGGGCCAGAGCTTCGGAGCCTTTGTCCCGCCCGGGATGACGCTCGAGCTGGAGGGCGACACCAACGACTACCTCGGCAAGGGTCTCAGCGGAGGGCGGATCATCGTCTATCCTCCCGCAGGCTCCACGTTCCCGGCGGAGGACAACATCATCGCCGGCAACGTCGCCCTCTACGGCGCGACGAAGGGCGAGGTCTTCATCCGCGGCATGGCGGGGGAACGCTTCGGCGTCCGCAACTCCGGCGTCCACACGGTCGTCGAGGCGATCGGCGACCACGGGTGCGAATACATGACCGGCGGGCGCGTCGTCATCCTCGGGCCGACCGGCCGCAACTTTGCTGCCGGCATGTCCGGCGGGGTGGCGTACATCCTCGATGAGGCCGGCGACTTCGGCGAAAAGCGATGCAACAAGGCGATGGTCGGGCTCAGCGGGGTCACGGATGCCGCCGAGGCCGAAGACCTCCGCACGTTCATCGCGCGGCATGCCGAACTCACCGGAAGCGCCCGCGCAAAAAACGTCCTGGCCGACTGGGATAACGCGCTCAAAAAATTCGTCAAGGTGATGCCGAAAGATTACAAGCGCGTCCTGGAGGCGCTGGCGAAGGCCGAGGCCGCCGGGCTGACCGGCGAGGAGGCGATCAACGCGGCGTTCGAAGCCAATGCGCGCGACACGTCGCGTGTGGGAGGAAACTGATTATGGGAAAACCGAGCGGATTTATGGATTACCATCGCGAGGTGGCTGCCGACGCGGCGCCAACCGAGCGGATCGCAAACTGGAACGAGTTCCACCTGCATATGCCGGAGGAACGCCTGCGCACGCAGGGGGCCCGCTGCATGGACTGCGGGATCCCGTTCTGCCACACCGGCAAGCTGATCAGCGGGATGGCGAGCGGGTGCCCGGTGAACAACCTGATCCCGGAGTGGAACGATCTCGTTTACCGCGGGCTCTGGCGCGAGGCGCTGGACCGTTTGCACAAGACGAACAACTTCCCGGAGTTCACCGGCCGAGTCTGCCCGGCTCCCTGCGAGGGCTCGTGCACGCTCGGAATCATCGAGCCGCCAGTCGCGATCAAGACCATCGAATGTGCGATCGTGGACAAGGGCTGGGAGGAGGGCTGGATCAAGCCGAATCCTCCGGAGGTCCGCACGGGCAAACATGTCGCCGTCGTCGGATCCGGGCCGGCCGGGCTCGCCTGCGCCGACCAGCTCAACAAGGCCGGACACACGGTCACCGTCTTCGAGCGCGCCGACCGCATCGGCGGGCTCCTGCTCTACGGGATCCCGAACATGAAGCTCGACAAGAGCGAGGTCGTCGAGCGCCGCGTCCGCCTCATGGAGGCCGAAGGAATCACGTTCAAAACCGGCGTGAACGTCGGCGCAAACCTTGATGCCGAACGGCTCCTCGCCGACTTCGCTGCGGTCGTTCTCTGCACCGGAGCGACCAAGCCGCGCGACCTCCCGATCCCGGGGCGCGAGATCCCCGGCGTCCACTTCGCCATGGAGTTCCTCACCGAAAATACGAGGTTCCTTCTCGACCACGGGGCTCCGAACGGGATCCGTCCGCCCATCGATGCGGCGGGAAAAAATGTCGTCGTCATCGGCGGCGGCGACACCGGCACCGATTGTGTCGGCACCTCGCTCCGCCACGGCTGCGCATCCGTGACCCAGCTCGAGATCCTTCCCAAGCCTCCGCTCGAGCGCGCGAAGGACAACCCCTGGCCGGAGTGGCCGAAAGTTTACAAGATGGACTACGGCCAGGAGGAGGCCGCTGCCAAGCAGGGGCAGGACCCGCGCCAGTACGAGGTCACCGCAAAAAAATTTATCACCGGACCGGACGGCAATCTCGCCGGCGTTGAGATCGTCAACATTCGCTGGGAAAAAGACGCCCAGGGCCGGTTTGCCCCCCGCGATATCGAAGGGACGCTCCGGGTGATCCCGGCCGAGCTCGTTCTCCTCGCGATGGGCTTCCTCGGGCCGGAAGACCCGGTCCTCACCGCCCTGAATGTCGAGCGCGACGCCCGCAGCAATGCCAAGGCCGAACACGAGAAGTACACGACGAATGTCGCGAACGTCTTCGCCGCTGGCGACTGCCGCCGCGGCCAGTCGCTCGTCGTCTGGGCGATCAACGAAGGCCGAGGCGCCGCCCGCGAGGTCGACCGGTTCCTGATGGGATCCAGCCAGCTTCCTTAGCCGGGAACTATTTGCTGGTGCCCAGCAGGGCCTGGAGGGCGGGAACTTTGCTGAGGATCGTATCGATCGCTTCCGGCCCTGCCACCGTGCGGGCCTGAGAGAAAAATTCACTCAGCAGCGGCACGGCCTTGTCCATCGGAACGCCCGCTTGCTGGAGGGCGCCGATCGCCTCGGCCGCCCCGCTCAGGTTTCCGCCGAGCAGGCCGCCAGCTTTCCCGAGAAGCCCGCCGAGCAGGCCGCCTGCAGACCCCGCAGATCCGGCTGCCGGCGCAGCCGACAGAAGCCCGGCCGCACCCGGGAAATGCTGAAGGAGCTGGTCGAAGTCGGTCGCGGAAACCTTCTCCTTGAGAAAATTCAGAATGATCCCCGCGCCCGACCGGACGGCCGATTCGGGGAGGTTGAGGCTCCTGCTGATGCTCGCAATGATTTCGTCCATGCCCCCCTTCGTATCGGATTCTTCCGGAAACCGCAAGGCGGCCGGATTTCTTTCGGCGCATCTCACACCCCATCCTGCAAAGGCCCCGCATAAATACGGTACTCCAAACGGGGACGCCGACTCTGTGTTTGGAGTTCCGCCTTCAGGCGGTGCTTTTTGGGCTGCCGCCTCACTCGCCAGCCGCCTGACAAACGTTCAACGTTCGGAGATCCGTCCGATGTTTTCAGTCCTCTGTGGAATTGCCGCCCGCGCAATCGGCCGATTTCGTGCTTCGTGCCTGCTGCCGGCATGCGTTACGATCCCGGCATAACCCTTCAAACGATGCGACGATTTCCCTGCCTCTTTCTCGCTTTTTCACCGGCTCTGCTCCTTGGCGCGCCCGGGCTGACGATCTACAACCAGAACTTTGCCGTTGTGCGCGACACGATTCCCCTCGATCTCAAGCAGGGTGCCAACGAGGTCAAGTTCGACGGGGCGACGATCCACCTGGAACCGGACTCCGTGATCCTTCGCGATCCGGCGGGCACACCGCTCCAGATCCTGGAGCAGAACTACCGAAACGACCCGGTGACCCAGCAGCTTCTGCTCTCGCTCTTCGAGGGGAAGGAGGTCGATTTTTATGTGCGCGAGGCCAACAAGCCCGACCGGATCGTGAGGGGGAAGATCATTCGTTCCGGATATGTCGCGCACGGCGGGGCGGCCATGAACCGCTATGGAAACCAATATGCACTGAGCCAGATGGCGATGGCGAATGCTGGCGGGGCCGGACAGCCGATCATCGAGGTCGATGGAAAAATCCAGTTCAGCCTGCCGGGAGAGCCGGTCTTTCCGTCCCTCGGCGACGACACGATCCTCAAGCCGCAGCTGGCCTGGAAAATCCAGTCGCCGAAGGTGCTGAAAACCGAGGCCGAGCTCGCCTATATCACCGGCGGGATGTCGTGGGAGGCGAGCTACAATGTCGTCGCCCCCGAGAAGGGAGACCTGCTCGACATCATCGGATGGGTCACGATGGACAACCAGAGCGGACGGGATTTTCTGGATGCCAGGATCAAGCTCATGGCGGGAGACGTCAACAAGCTCGCGCCAGACGGAATGAGGGATGAGGACAGGATGATGCGCGCAAGAGGATTGGCCATGGCCGCACCACAAGAAGCTGAACGCGCCGTCACAGAAAAGGCGTTTGACGAATACCACCTCTACACGTTGGAGCGTCCGAGCACGCTCCACGACCGCGAGACAAAGCAAGTCGAATTTGTGCGCGCCTCCGGCGTGAAGTCCGAGGTGGTTTACCTCTATGACGGCCTGTTCATCGATTGGAACCGCTGGCGCGGATACGACATAAGCAACCGGCGGACCAGCGAGGAGTTTGGATCCCAGAGCCAGACGAAGGTCGCCGTCATGCGCGAATTCAAAAATGCGAAAGCCAACGGCCTCGGGATCCCGCTCCCGAAAGGTCGCGTCCGGTTTTACCGCAGCAATGGCACCCAGCTCGAATTTACCGGAGAAAACCAGATCGACCACTCGCCGGCTGATGAGCTTGTGAAAATCTATACCGGCGACGCCTTCGATCTCGTCGGCGAGCGCAAGCGCACAAATTTCAAGGTCGACACCTCAAACAAATGGGCGGACGAGACGTTTGAAATCACCCTTCGCAACCGCAAGAAGGAACCGGTGAAGATCCGGGTGGTCGAGCACCTCTACCGGTGGACGAACTGGGAGATCCGGGATCAATCCGATGACTTCCTCAAAGTCTCGTCCGATGAGATCCAGTTCCGTGTCGACATCAAACCCGGGGAGGAGCGCAAGGTGACCTACACGGTTCACTATTCCTGGTAATCAGGTCCTCTTGGATTTTTTGAGCCGGCGCTCGGCGGCCCCGGCGTCCGTCGGGGGGATTCAGCGGCTGTCTGGCACCTGGGCCTTATGAAGGTACTTGAGCAGCTTCGGCAGCGCGTCGGCGACTGCGGGCGGAGTGCGGCCGGCGAAGAGGATTTCGACGGCGTCGGATTTTGACTCGTAGGTGACAAATCCGCCGTAGTCGCGGAGGGCGCGGGCGATTTCCCGTGCCGCCCCAAAATCGTCAGGGTCGACGTCCCGCGGGATCGCGATGCGGGATCCCACGCGGCATTTTGATTTCGTGAGGGAAGGCGGAAGGCCGATCGAGAGGGCGTGGAAGATGCCGCTTGTGAGCTCGTCCTGGCGGATGATCCCCGCGATGAGCGGCTGGTCGGGCGGGCCATCCCCGCTGGCGCTCAGATCGACCAGCCTCGCGCTGGTCGCCCCGATGCGGCCCTCCCCCATCGGGCGGGGTTCCATCACCACCCAGGCAGTGAGGCCATCCGGGGCAACCAGGATCAGCGGGGTTTGTCGGAACATTTGCAGGTTGGCAGCTGCCGGCAATCGAAGCTCTCCGAGCCGTTCATCGCCAACCCACAGCTCGCGCTCCGGCATCGGGACCTCGCTCACAAATACCGGCTGCCAGCGCAGGCCGATCCGAAGGTTTTTCTCCCGGCCGACGAGGCGGGCGCTGGCGAGTTTTGTTGTCGGGGGGAGGGGAAGGTTCCAGAGGCTGGCATCGGCAAACGGGCGTGCAAGGGGATCCCGAGCGG
>Ga0247844_1002505_pt1 | contig 29846 bp, 32 predicted proteins | sample LaCtaG_FD_192421 | JGI IMG/M metagenome (GOLD analysis project Ga0247844, IMG submission 192421) | Freshwater microbial communities from meromictic Lake La Cruz, Castile-La Mancha, Spain - LaCruzMarch201714.5m_1 | ecosystem: Environmental > Aquatic > Freshwater > Lake | place: Spain: Castile-La...
CGCCGCCCTGGGACTCATCCTCCGCAAACAAATCCGCATGCGGGTTTCCTGATTCGAGGATACCTGATTCAACGCCATGAGAATCCTTTTCATCAAACTCCGGCACATCGGGGACTCGCTTTTACTGACACCCACCCTTGTCGCAACGAAGCAAAAATTCCCTCACGCCCAGGTTTGGGTTCTCGTGCGCAAATCCTGCGATGCCATCCTCGCAGGATGCCCCGAAATTGATCAGATTCTCACAACGGCTAACCCGGATGCCGCCAAGCGAAGCGATAGCGATTGGATTACAGATCTCAAGCTCGCCGCGCTCCTCCGCCGCACGGATTTCGACTTCGTCTTCGAACTCACCGACAACGACCGCGCCCGCTTCTTCGCCATCGCAGCCCGCACCAAGGCGCGCTGCACCAACAAACACCGAACCCTCCGATGGTTCTGGCGTCCATTTTTTCACCGCATTTGCAAAACCAAGAGGCATTTAAAACATCAGGTCGAAAGTGACTACATCTGCCCTCAAGAGGTTTTGCAACTGCCCGCAACTCCCCCAGCATTGCGTTTCGCGCCAGAGCGAATGGTTTCATGGGATTGCACCCCATCAAAATATGCCGTCATTCACCTCCATACTCGCTGGGCACGCAAGTCTTGGCCGATTGAGCGATGGACCGAGCTTCTCCGTGAGGTCTTGCATTTTGTGCCACATATCGTCCTGAGCTGTGGACCAGGCGAAGAGGAAATGGCTGAAGCGAAGTCCCTCTGTTCCACATTAGGCCCACAAGTGACCACTACGGGAGGCCTTGCTTCTTGGTCCCAACTCGCATTCCTTTTAAAAAATGCGGGGTTTTTCGTGGGCGTGGATACGGCAGCCATGCACCTCGCGGCGGCCGCCGGATGCCCAACGGTCTGCCTCTTCGGCCCATCTCCAGTCTTTGAATACCATCCTTGGAAGGTCAAAAACTGGATTATTCACCCGCAAGCTTGGCTTGGCGAGGAGGCTGTAAAAAATATCCCGAGCAGCGCTTTGATGAACGAAATTCCCGTTGAACGCGTGCTTGCCGCCTGCCGTGCCGCCTGGGAGTTTTCCCAAAATCATTCGCAACATAGTTTGCTCGAACTTAAAAAAACATCTGCATGAGGCACCGTGTCTTTTTTTTGCTCAATCAAGATCCCCTTGATGAAAGCGCCCACTCTCTTTACTGCGTGCGAAATGCCATTGCGTTAGCCCGCGATGCGCCAGAGGGCTGGAGCGTGGTGCTTGTGCACGCTTCGTTCAACAAGGAGTGCGAGATTTTAAAAGTGCATGGTTGCGAGTCCATCCCGAACCTGGAACTTCTCGGCCTTCCGAGCTTGCGCCGTGTCGCGGGCGGATGCCCTTTGCATCTCAATGCGATTTTTCACTGGGCGACACTCGCTTATCTTCGCGCTACGGCACGCCTGGGCGATATCGTGAGCACAGCGAGTTTTCCAGAAATGTTCCGTTTTCTCGCCCCGCATTTGTTGAGTGCCCGCAACCGGCCGCGCTTAGTTTATGAGGTCCACCAACTGGAGATGCTCACGCGTGATCGAAAGCACCGGAAATGCCGCCGTGAATTTGAAGCCTTGGGTTTTGCAGATCACTTGATGACAACCTGCCTGCCGCTGGAAAAAATTCTTGTCGAACATTTTCCTTCCATTCCGTGTGACAATATCGGCTTGGCAGCGACCTATCCATCGGTTTCGTCAACGCCAGTCCAATCCGAGGCCCTTCGCATCGGATACTTCGGTTCTATTTCCGAAGAGCAGGGAATTCCTTGGATTATCGAAAATTGGAACGCTATTCGCGCCCTGTCACACCAGAAACATGAACTCCATATTTACGGCCGAATGCGCCGCGGCGAGGTTGCACCAACTGAAGCAAGGGAAGGCGGAATTTATGTCTATAAGCCAGTGCCATCAAATGAAGTTCCTTTGGCATGTCAAAATCTGGACGCACTTGTGATTCCGCCGCTCGACATGGCCCATCGAGCGCACATCGCTTTTACCAAAGCCTATGACTATGCAGGATTGGCTCTCCCGATTTTGGCAAGCGATCTGCCAACGATCCGGGAGGTTTTGGAAACGGAAACCCATGCACTCTACTTTGCACCGGGATCCCGGGAAGGCCTTGCAGAAGCCATCCAGCGCCTTTCTGTAAACCCTGATCTCCGCAGGATGCTAACCGCCAATCTCAAAGACAGAGCTTCCTTTTTTTCGTGGGACAACCGTGCCCGGCGTTGGTGGGAGATTTTTGCCCAATGAAAATCAGCATCATCACTCCCACTTGGAACCGCTGCGATTCCCTGGCGCGAATGATCCAAAGCGTCGAGGTGCAAGCTTTGAGACCTTTTGAACATCTCGTGATTGACAACCTTTCGACGGATGAAACCGCTTCTGTTGTCAGTGCCTACGCGGCGCGCGCCCCCTATTCCGTCATCCACTTGCGGAATGGAGACAAGGGGATTTACGATGCCATGAACCAAGGTGCGGCAATAGCACAGGGCGATGCGCTTTATTTCCTCAACGACGATGACTCTCTTTTCCGACCGAACTCGCTCGCCCTGCTTTCCGCAGCCCTAAAACTGGCTCCCGGCGGAGTGGCATTTGGCGATGTCATTGTGCGGGATCCCACCTCACGAGCCGAACGCCGCCGCAACCACCGCCAAATGAATCGGCTAACGCTCGCTGAAAAAAGCATCTGCCAACAAGCTACCATTTATTCGCGGAAGGCATTCGATGCTGTTGGTTTTTTCGATGAAGGACTCAAAGCTGCAGGCGACTACGACTGGATGATCAGAGGTCTTATAGGGAGTCGCATTCCCGCCATCTACTTGCGCGCTGTAGTTGCTGTCTTCGCATCCGGCGGGATTTCCAGCGACCCGGCGCAGAACGAGGAATTCCAAGCAGAAATGAACCTTGTCACCGAGCGGCACTTCACTACCGGCATCCGAGCCCGAGCGCTTCGCTACAGGCGATTTTGGCGCAAGCTACCTTGGGGATTGAGCTTATGCCCAGGCAGCGAGGAGGCTGACCGACTATCTGTAACTACAAGAACAGCTTTTCAAAACTATCTGCTGCCCGATCCTCTCGCGCTTCTGGATTTTTGATCTACGCACGGAGCAACGATTCCAAAAGTGGGATGCGCTTTTTGAAAGTGTGATCCCTCATGGTTCGTTGAAATCCCGCCTCACCTATCGCCCGGGCTTTTTCAGGATTGTCCAATAACCACCGCGCCTTCTCGACCGCCTCCGCAGGACTGCCATACAGAACAACCTCTCTGTCCGGCTCGAAGTAATCCTCCATTCCGTCCGCGCCATCCGTGAGGAGGCACGCCCCCATTCCGCTCGCCTCGAACAATCGCATGTTGCTGGCAACATTCCGCGCATTGTCGATGTGGACATTGAATGAGACCAATGACTCACTGAAAAAGCGATACATCGGAAGACCGTGCACCGCTCCAAGATTGGCCCGCCCCAAACGGTGGACATCCATCGCCTCACTCCAATGCAAGTGTCGAAGCCGCCGCCGTTGCGTTCTCTCAGTCCATTTCCACTGCAAAATACTGCCGGTGGCACGCACCGAAAGAGGGAAGTGTTTGGCCAGTTCCCCAACCAAACGGAGACGCCGCACATGCAAATCGGAACGCACAACTAAACTTCCCGCGAAAGTGAGCGGATAGATTCGCTCAAGGGTTCCTATCCGCTCCGCAATGTCCGCGTGAAAACTGTATGGCAAAACCTCTGACCTCAACCCTGCAGTCCTATAGAAATCCCGCACAAAAGGAAAATTCGTCAGCACGAGATGACAATTCGCGAACCGTGCAGCATCGCACCGCGCAATCCCGTCCCATGCAACAACAAGTCGCGGATGGCAGTGCCGCAGAACCTCAGCTTGAAAATCAGCGTCGAGATATTCCTGATCGTGAAAAATCAAAACCTCGGGATCAAATCGCCTCACCTGTTCGCATAAAATTCCACGCATCCAATCGTCTCCCTCGACAACCAGCCCGTTCTCCGCCGCCCATTGCTCTTGGAGCGGTTTGCAATTGAGAACCACTTCCATGAGTTCCAATCCAGATCCTTCCGAAGCAGCCCTCGACCAAAAATCCGTCCCCACAAAAACACTGCTCATCAGTCCAGACAAACTGGACGCATAGTCCTCGTGGAGAGGAGATTCTTTCTGCACAAACAATGCGGTAAGGACTTTATGGTCGTAACTGGATGCTTTGAATACTCGCATCTTAAAAAGTATATCCAAACCGCTCGATATCCTCGGCGTAGAGCCGGGCAGTCAGATCGCGCGTTTCGGCATCGTAGTAGTTCTGATAATCCGTTCGTTTGGATTTGTTAATATGAGGCAGGCTGGCAGAAATACCCACCTTGTGGCAAATACTCTGAAAGTCCTGATCCAGATTCTCAAACTTGCCAACGAAATCGACCAGTAGATTTCCGGATTCATCAACCAAGCACCCTGTCTGGGTGAAACTCAACTTTTCACGCGAAAAAACAAAACTCCGAAAACTCCCCATTTTTTTGGTCTCCTCGTGGCCACGATTTTGCGGACGATCCAAAATGTAGTGGTAGAGCGAAACTTGCCAGTCCCATGGGTTTCTAACAAAAGAAAATTTGAAAAAAGAGTCAAAAATTTTATCATCCAGCGCAGCGCGGATTTGCAATGCTGTGGCATGCTTCTTGATCGGGATGCTGTGTATTTTCCTCCAGTTCGTTGAGAGGAAAGCCATCCAATTCGAAGGTCGGAAGGACTCTGGCCGATAGCAGAACCGCGCAAAACTGTCGGTGATACTTGTGCCCGCCGTCTTGAAAATGTGAACAAACACAAACTTTTTATGATAGGAAACCAGCATCGGTCAGCTCAGGTAGTTAAAGCGATTTAAGGATTCCTTGAAGGTTTGGTTCAGCTGTTCAATTGTTTCTGAGCTTAACTTTTCACGGTGTTCCCCAGGCATACCCTTTCGGAGATGTTTTTGGATGTTCTCGCCTTTCGGACGACGCGCTTCATGGTTAGCGAGTAAATCTTGGCGAAAGGATTTCGAAATCTCCATCCCACATGCAGAAACGAGAGAATCAAGCCATTCAGGAAAATTCTCCACCATGTCCTCATAGCGGGCCACATGCACCCCGGGGCACACAGGAAAGAGATGTATCGTGTATCTTTCGAAAACCGACCGGAGTTTTGGCGCGCTCTGCAACACATATTCATCTAGCTTCGTTGCCAAAGCCTTCTCTCTTCTTGAAAGATAAACCTCCTTCTTTTCGCCATCAGGAATCGCATGACTGTAGGCGATGGAATAGTAGTCCGAGACAAGAATATCCCTTGGATCCCGAACGACGAGAACGACCTTGAATTCTTCTAAAGAGGGTATTCCTTCGATCATACCACCAAACACAGTATATACATAACCGTTTGATTTAAAAAGGTGTGTATATTTTTTCATTCCTTCGCTGTCCAAATGATCTAAAAAAGGCATCGAATGATAAAATGCGTAGTCATGAAGCAAGGCGGGCGTCAGACCATTTTGCCGCCCACATTCAATCAGAAGCTTTTTAACTGTCTGTGTAGCCGCTTTGTTGAATGAGAAGTGAAGGATACTCTTTTGCTTCGAGTAACTGCGATGCAAACCCCAAAGCAACAACTTTTCAACTGCGAATTTTCCAAGAAGCCATCTCATTTCAAAAGGAACCTCCTCGCAAATTCTTCTGATAACTTGGCAAGCGCCTCCAACTTGCCATGAGCACTCAAACCATTGGGCGGACCGGCCGGCGTTCGCGATACATCCACAACGTAAATTTTTTGCGTTGACTGATCACGCAAAACGTCGATCTCAGCATAATCTGCACCCAACTGGTAACATAATGCATTGATTTTTTCCAACTCGGCGGCCGAGAAGGCGGCCTGAGTTTTTTCCAAGCTAACAAAACTATTAGTATTCGAAAATCGCGTTTGGACAGGTCTCTTTTTTAGATAGAAAAAATTCAAGATACCGCGCATGAAAACTAACCGTTGATCAAATACAAAGCCATCTAACTCATTATTGATAAGAACTGAATAAACTTTATCCTCGTCGAGTGCATCTTTAGAAATCGGAAAGTCTACAACCATGCCATCGTGCGTAGCGTTAAATTTTGACTTGCGCACGCCCTTACCATGGTAGGTTTCCGGGTTAACATCTAATTCATATCCAAAAATCTCTTTGTTGGCCCTTCCGACAGTATACTTTGAGATGTCACGAAAGCCAAAATTGATCATTTGTCTTGGAAATATCTGTTTTGTATGGTAATAACTATTTTCAATGTATTGTCGGGTATCGATTGTATCGCTCGTCACATCTTGCCACGAAAGAATAACATCATATTTTTCCCAAGGATTAAATTGAAGAGCATTAATATCAATGATTTTAAAAATTTTCCCAAGAACATAACCTTTTTCTAACAGAGATTTAGGAAAATACAAAGCGTTAGGAAATGTGCAAATTTTTTGCCTTGCAACCAATAAACTATTTTCAAGTCCAATGAAGGAGCGAAACTTTTTTCTCGCGCCATTTAACAACAATCTTGATTGCAGCTTGCTCAGCAGCCTATTTATCGGCTTCATATACTTGGAAAAGAGCTATTTCTGAATTTTTTTGGTTTTTATATTTGAAATTTATTAAACTGATTTGCTTGTATAGTCTTGGAAATGCAATTCCGCTTTCTAGAAGTTGATTAAATGCCCTTGAATCATTATCTTTTAGAAGGATATAAGCTTTTGAAATCCGTTCCTTGGGGATTCTCTTGAGCGCTCTAAGGTTATTGGCATCTTCCGAACTTCCTTCAGAATCAAAAAACCATGGCCGCTCTGGCGACACCCCGCCTACAGCGTAAACAAGACCGGGCAACCCGTAAAGAGCCAATATATCATCACCCGGTTTAAAACCAGCATCGGCAAGCGCAGCTTTTGTTTTATCAATACATTCTGCACTGGCGGGATCCAAGTTTAGAATTGTGGGTGGCGCGCCCACCTCGACAGGAACCGTCTGCGTCCATTTCGCAGCCGTGCGATACGGTGTCAGCACAAAACCTGTGATAAATTGAGAAAAACTCAGTCCTACAACCAATAGACCGGCAAATGGAAGGATAATGACCCTGCTAAGACTTTTATCTACGGAGGCGGCTACTAGGAGAATTGCCGCTGCGAGCGGTGCCACATGCAGCAGTGCATTAATGAAAATTTTGTGTGTTGTTCCAGCTGCAGTCACAAATGGCATCAAGGCTAACCAAACAAGGAACATAACACATCCGCTCAATCGATAAGGAGAAACAGTCTGTGCAGCTCCAGGTAATCCGGCGCGCAATGTCAGTAGAACTAAAAAGAGGGACGTATAACCAATAAAACATCTGGAGCGTCCCTGGATGCCTGCGGAGAAGGCATCTTTTACGATTAAAAGAACGACCTCAGCGGTAAGAATACCGATTATACTCCAAAAAACGAGTGATTCCTTACGATCCGGTGATTTAACTAAAAAACAGGATCTGGCAAAAAAACTGACACCGGCCGCGAGAAGAATTGGCAACATAAAGGAACGGACATGGCGCATCGCAAATTCCAAAGACTCCTGCCAGTGGCGTATGATAATTTCCCTTGCTCCATTGCCTTCAGTGAGAGCAACGATGGATCCAAGGAAAAATTCCCAACTTACTGAAAGACTAGGTATTAAAAAAAAAATGAGAAGCCCTCCTCCAAGGACTGAGATAGAAACCACTACGGCAAAGACGATTTTCTCCTTCAAAGCAATGAGATTGCAAGCGCCAATTAGTATCGCGCTTATCAACACAATACCCACGGCGCTGGAGCCTTTGGCCAAAAAAGCCAGCAGCAACCCCCCACCGATCGTCAGAATTCCCAAAGTGGCTTTCGCAATCGAACGGCGCGGATCGGAGTTGGAAAAAAAAGCCAGAATCCCACCGCATGAAAGAAGCATCCCGATTCCAGCCATGGTGTTGTAATTCGGCGTCGGCGGCAGCCAGCAATAAGCGGTCAAAACGGAGCCTTGCAAAGCAAGATGCAATAAAATTTGTTCGCCTTGACCCTCAAATATCGACCAACTCCGCCCCTTGAGAAACCATGTCAAAGCGAGGCTGAAGTAAAATGTGGCCAAGGCGGTTAGAAAAAAGCCAAGCAATCTCAGCGCAATAATATTTCCCCCGACAAGATCGAAAAAGACTGCCCCAACGCGGTGATAGGATGTGTAGCTGTCCGGAAACTCGTGAGGATGTTGATAAACAAGTAAATAAAGCCCCTCGTCGGTGAAATCAAAACCCTTGTTTGATGCCCAAATGAAAATACCAGTTCCTAAAAGGAGGAAAAAGCCCAGAACAAGGTTGGTTGCCTTTAACAATCCCTTGTTAAAAAGAAAATCACTCGAAGATTCGTGCATTTTAGCAATATCCAATCAAAGAAAAGCTCTTAACTCCGAAATCGACGCCCTGAAACAAGTTTTCAGTCGCGTCCTCGGATTTTAATTCCTGCGAACATGAACAGCTGATAAGCATTTTTCCAGAAAAAACAAACTCTGCCCTACTTGAAATTCGCTTACATTGTTTCTCTACCCCACTCCGGCTCGACCATCCCGAGCTACAACCTCTCCGAGCACCCGGATATCGTTTTCTTGGGTGAAGTCGGATATGCACTTCAGAGGTTGCGCGAATCAAAGAGCCAGAACACTTCTGTGCAGTGCAGTTGTGGAAAAACGGCAGCACGGTGTGATTTTTGGAGCTCCGTCGTGGAGCGCTTGCCGGCACAATTCGATGAGCAAGCGGGCTACGAGATTATCATCGAGGAATTCCAAAAGAAATTCGGTGAGTCCAAATTGCTCTTGGACTCGAATAAAATCGTGGAGCCACTTTATTTTTTATGCGCACGGGCCGGGCTGGAAATCCGAGGCATTCACACGACGAGGGATTTCCGTGGCGCGGTGGTCTCGGAGGCACGAAGGAAAAAAAAGAAAAGACCTGGCCGTCCAGAATGGATCACGGCCATACAGGCGGGGTTTCAATGGATGCGCAAAAACCAAGCGATTCAGCGTTCGTTTGGTGCGCTGAATTTGGATGGCATGTGCAGGACCAGTTACGAGAAGCTTTGCAAAAATCCTGCCGGAGAGGTCGAAAAAATCTGGCACTTTCTGGGCATGAGTCCCCACTCGTTTGAGGGACTGGCCTCGGCTCAAAACGCACACCTCCTTGCGGGCAACACGCTCAAATCGAGCGGTGGCTCGCGGACCCCAACCTATGATACCCGCTGGAAGTCGAGCTGGATTTGGTGGCCGTGTGTTTTGTTGATGCCCATCCTCCCGCTTCTCAACAAGCGCTGGGTGTATGGCCGCGATTAGTCCTTCAACAAAATCTCCGCAGCCTGACTCACATCCTTGTCGCCGCAACCGCTGGGGTTTGAATGGTAGATTTTCAATCCGCGCAGAAATTGGTGGTGTGCAAAGGATGTCATGAACCAGTAATTAGTGGATTTTTTCGGAGATGCTGTGAACGATTTTTTCAGCGGCCTGGAGGGCTAGCTCCGCCTCTTCAAGTGGAGGTTCAAACATATCTCCCGGGTATCGAAAATCCACAGCGAAAGGCGAGAGGAAATCTGCCATCTCAAACAATTCCTGAAAACCCGTATCCAACTTTTGGCATTCACGAACCAAATGCACCAAGTCATGCGTCTTGGTTACGGATACAGACCGGAAAGTGAGCCAGCCTTTCAGGGCCTTTTCCGCAGCTTGTTGGCAGTGGTAGGCTCCAGTATCGAGCAAAGGGTCTGCGCAATCAATCATGCGTTGTGCCGCCTCCAGATCCCTCTTGGCTTTGGCCATCCACTCCAGGGCAATGGTTCTCACTTCATCCATGGCGTTTGGCAAGAATGCGTCCTTCATTGCGGGCTAAAAAGGGCAATGTATTTACGATATTGACCTGCCTTTCCCATTCTTGGCGCGTCAGCACACAAACATCCATCGCCCTTGGAACATCAGCCACTATTCCCCGGGCGCGACGCGACCTGACATGCCGGGGTTCGTTGGAATCGGGAACCAAAACAATCAAGTCCAAATCGCTGTCTTCTTGGTTGTCACCCCTGGCGCGCGAACCAAAGACCCAAACCTCATCCCCGCCCATCCCCTGAAGGATTTTTTGAGCGACTTGTCTGTCTTCAAAAGCGGGATTCATTCCTTCAATAAAATCTCCGCCGCCTGGCTCACATCCTTGTCACCACGGCCACTGAGGTTGGCGATGAGGATGGAGTCCTTCGACATCGTTGGGGCGACTTTGATGATGTGGGCGATGGCGTGGGCTGTTTCGAGGGCGGGGATGATGCCTTCGATTTCGGCGAGGCCACGGAAGGCGGAGAGGGCCTCGTCGTCGGTGGCGTAGTCGTAGTCGATACGGCCGGAGTCCCGGTAGTAGCTGTGCTCGGGTCCGATGGCGGCGTAGTCGAGGCCTGCGGAGACGGAGTGGGTCAGCTCGATCTGGCCGTCCGCATCGGCGAGGAGCCAGGTTTTTGTGCCTTGGAGGACTCCGAGTTTCCCGCCTTGGAAGCGCGCAGCGTGGCGTCCGAGCACGATGCCCTCGCCTCCGGCTTCGACACCGGTGAGCTTCACGGATTCATCCTTGAGAAACGGATAAAAGAACCCAATCGCATTGCTACCGCCGCCCACGCAGGCGACGAGAAGGTCGGGCAGACGTTCTTCGCGCTGGAGGATTTGGCGGCGGGTTTCGTCGCCGATGACGCGGTGAAAGTCCCGAACGATCATGGGATAGGGATGCGAGCCGAGCGCGCTGCCGAGGATATAGTGGGTTTTGCGGACATTGGTGACCCAGTCACGCATGGCTTCGTTGATCGCCTCCTTGAGCGTGGCTTGCCCTGCGGTGACACCCACGACTTTGGCTCCGAGGAAGCGCATGCGGGCGACATTGAGGGCCTGGCGTTCCATGTCCACCGCACCCATGTAAATCGTGCACTCAAATCCAAATCGCGCGGCGGCTGTGGCCGTGGCGACGCCGTGCTGACCAGCGCCAGTCTCGGCAATGATGCGGGTTTTGCCCATGCGGCGGGCGAGCAGAATCTGACCAATGGCGTTGTTGATCTTGTGGGCGCCGGTGTGCAGCAGGTCCTCGCGCTTGAGGTAGATTTTCGCGCCGCCGAGCTTTTGTGTGAGGCGTTCGGCGAAGTAGAGCGGCGTGGGACGACCACAAAAATCACCCAGCAATCCAGCGAGTTCTTTACGAAATTCCGGGTCTTTCCGCGCGGCATGGTATTCGTTCTCCAACTCGCGCAGGGCAGTCATCAGCGTCTCGGGAACAAACATCCCGCCGTATTGTCCAAAATGACCTCCGGCATCGGGCAGGGCGGCTTCTGTGGCAGTGCTCATGCTTTGAGTGTGGACATTTTTTTCGCAGCGTGCAACACGCGCCATTCAGATACGCCCACTCAATTGCAAGGCAGCCGAGGTTGTTTGAATTTCCTTTTTGAAAAGTTTTTGCCAATCCTGAATATGGCCTGGGACGCGACAAGTCCAATTCTGGTCACCGACGGCGCCCGGCACATTGAAGCGCTCACGCAGCGCAAAGACATCCGTGATCTGGTGCACAGCGATCCAGGAATTGCACGCAAAGAGGCCCTTGATGAGCGCCTCGTGGATTTCAGGCGCGTAGGCGCAGGGCACTTGGATATCCGCGCGGCCGCAGAAATCGAGCAACTCGCGCATCTCGGCAACAACACGCTCATTCGTTTCCGGATTCTTCGCCATCACATTCCAATCCTCCCAAAATTGCCTGACCGGCGGATGGTCGTGCGTGGCGAATGTGGCAAGGCTCAAGCGCGCATAATCGGAGCCGGGGATCATCGCCCCGTTCCCTCCACGCTCCCATTGCGGGATTTTAAATCCAGGAATGTTGAGCGCCTCAAGCGTCGGCCTGACATAAGGCGAGAGTTCGCCGAGATCCTCGGCAATGAGGCGATATGGCCCGGTCTCCTCCAGAATCATTCGAAAGAGCATTTCTCCCTGTCGGCGGTTGTATTCGCGGTTCTGCGGCGTGGTGTCATCGAAAGGCACAAACCCGGGCAGCAGACCGCCGGTGATTTCCTTCGCCTGCTCGGGAGAAAGGTCGGTAAAGCGCGCATTCTCTTGGGGACGCCATGGAAAACTATAGATGCGGAAAAATCCCAGCGCATGGTCGACGCGCAGCAGGTGAAAAACCGAACGAGCTGCCTCGAGCCGCCGCCGCCACCACGCAAAATTGTCGCGCGCCATGGCCTGCCAGTTGTAGAGCGGGAAGCCCCAATTCTGTCCCCACTTCTCCGTGAAGGGATCGCTCTTGAAAACCTTTTCTGGCGGGGCCCCGCTCGAGCGCTGTAGATCGAATATCTCGGGCTCCGCCCACACATCCGCACTGTAGAGGCTGACCCCCACCGGAATGTCCCCCATCAGGGCCATGCCGAGCTTGTCGAATTCACTGCTCACGGTCTGCCACTGCGAATACGCCACCCATTGGATATAGGTGAAAAAATCCAGCTGCTCGTGGAAAATCTCCGCCTGCTTTTCATCCAATGCGCCCACCCACTCGCGTGCTGTCGCCGGGGTGCGGTGCTCCTCGGGCCAGTTACTGGTGACTTCATCGTTGTTGTTCCATGCGATCAAAGCGCGGAAGAGCGCATAGGGCTCGAGCCATTCGCTTTCGCCACTCTGGAAGGCCTCAAAGTCGCAGACCCTCGTCTGGTTCCCCTTGCCACTGCGGAAATTTTTATGCCCCAACGACAGAAGCTCGCGCTTGAGCGCCTTGACCGCGCCGTAGCGCACCGGCCCCTCGCGAAGTGCTGCCACATCGTGTTTTTTTGTGACCCGCGCAAAATCCTTCGCGCTCACATCCGGCAACCATTGCGGACTGACAGAGAGCGTGACCGGCTCGTAGGCGAGCGAACTGATGATATTATACGGGCTGCTGTCCGACCCTGTTTCATTAACAGGCAAAATCTGGACAAGCCGGAAACCCGCTCTGGAAGCCCAAACCGCGAGCTCGACGAGCGTTTCGGTGTCGCCGATGCCGACATCGTTCGCCCCACGAATCGCACTGACGGGCGTGAGGATGCCACCGATTTTGTGTTCCGGGGAAAGAAGGGTCGCCGTGGATATCATAGAATGTCTGGTTTTGTGGCATTCGTATCCTGCGCGCACCAGGCCTCCAACGCCTCGCGCGTCAGGACATGCCGGGCTCCGCATCGCGGGCAGGTGACAGTGAGCGATGTGTCTCCTCCAAAAAGCCCGTCCGCCTCGCGCCTGAAAACCGGCGCGATAAAATCCAGCATCCGCCCCTGATTGCAACCGCAGGAGAAGTTGAACTGCCGTCTTTCAAGCAGCGAGAGTTCGACGCTCTGGTCCAATGCTTGGACTCCCTCCGTCGTGAGCCCCCGCAGCCACTCCAAATCGCAATCCGGCTGCGCGGCGATCATCACGATGTCCTCTTCGTCATGACGAAAAAAGCGCACCGGGCGCTGCTCGCTTCGATCATAAAAAACCTCCACCGCATCGAAAAGCGAAATGGCCTGAAAATCAACCGCACTTCGCCTTGGTGGCTTTGTATTTTCGACGACATCTGCGTAGAACATCCCCTTCTCGATGGGAGCGGCTTCGTCTGTGACTACGCGCGCCACGACGGAGCCGGTGTTGTTGTCGCCCGCCGCAAAAATGTTCGCTCTCGGGGTCGGGAATTTGATCGTCCAAGCGCAGGCCTCTCCCCAGGGACGGCTCGCGCAGTGGAGCGTCACCGCCGCCAGCGCATCCCGCCCGAGATCTTCAACCACCGGTGGCGTCTCGATGCCATAATCCAAGCGGTGCAGATACCAAGAGGCATAGAGCGCAGAGAAATCCCCGCGCGCCACGAGAGCGTTCTTGCCTCTGGCAAAATATGTGCGGATTTCGATGTCGGAATCGTTCATTCAGGTCGAAAACCAGTGGCTTTGCCCACGATCTCCCGCCGGCCTTAGCTGACGGCCTTCAAAAGAATCGTGGCATTGTGGCCGCCGAATCCGAAGGAATTGCTCATCACACAGGCGAGCTTCGCCTCACGCGCCACATTCGGCACGCAGTCGAGATCGCACTCGGGGTCGGGATTCGCCAAGTTGATGGTTGGCGGTATGACGCCATTTTTGATTGCCAGCGCGCTGGCAGCCAACTCGACTCCGCCAGCCGCCCCAAGCAGGTGGCCAGTGGTGGATTTCGTGGCACTGACGGCAACTTTGCGTGCGTGGTCTCCGAGGGCAAGCTTGATGGCCCGGGTCTCGCAGATGTCGCCAAGCCCGGTGGATGTCGCATGGGCATTAATGTAGTCGACTTCCGAAGGGTTGATCTTGGCATGGCGCATGGCGATGGTCATCGCGCGCGCCGCGCCCTCCCCCTCGGGCATGGGGGCGGTCATGTGGTAGGCATCCGCCGTGCAACCGTAGCCGGCGAGTTCACAGTAAATCTTGGCGCCGCGTTTTTTCGCATGCTCGTATTCCTCGAGCACCACGATACCGGCACCCTCGCTCATCACAAAACCATCGCGATCCTTGTCAAAGGGCCGAGAGGCCTTTTCCGGGTCGTCATTCCGGCAACTGAGAGCCTTCATCGAAGCAAAACCTGCGATACCGAGCGGAGTGATCGTTGCTTCCGCCCCGCCGGCGATGAACGCATCCGCATCGCCAAATTTGATAATGCGCCAAGCCTCCCCAAGCGAATTGTTCGCCGTTGCGCAGGCGGTGACGATGCACATGTTCGGCCCACGCAGGTCGTATTCCATGGAAACCATGCCGCTTGCCATGTTTGAAATCATCATAGCAATCGTGAATGGCGAGACTCGCGAAGGACCGCGATCCGCGAGGCGGTGGGCTTCCTCCTCCATGCTGTAGAGCCCTCCGATGCCGCTGCCAATCATCACTCCAAAACGCGTGCGGTCCACACTTTCAAGATCCATGCCGGAGTCTTCGAGGGCCATCTTGGTCCCGGCCATCGCAAAATGGGTGAATCGATCTGTTCTCTTCAGCGTCTTGGGATTTTTAAAATACTTCACCGCCTCGAAATTTTTCACTTCGCCGGCGATCTTGCAGTCGAAGTTGGTCGAATCGAACGCCTCAAAACGACCTATTCCGCTGCGTCCTTGCGTAAGAGATTCCCAGAATGTTTGCAGATCGTTTCCAACTGGGCTTAAAACGCCCATGCCAGTTACGACGACTCGTCGTTCGCTCATGTTTTAAAAAATATTGGAAGGCGGCTGGATTGCGCCCGATCAGTTCTGCGGATGTGCCCCCGCGTTGGCAATGAATTTTTCCCCGAGATGCAGGAATTTTCGCAATCTACTGCTCAGGAAATGCGGAATCTGATTTCACGGATCGCTTTTTTTCCGAAACGCTCCTGGAGTTTGGCGAGGATCTCCCGCTTCCAGTTTCTTTCAAGCTCGTAGCGGAGGCTGGGTTGGAGGACTTGGATTCCGAGCACTCCACCACTCAAGCCCGCCGGAGCGGCATGTTGGGCGATGAAATCGCCGACGACCTCCTTCCAAGCGGCACGCACCTCACCCTCGTTCAGACGTTCGCCCAAGCCGAGCTTCGGCATGAGTTTTTGCAACACATCACCCACCACCGTGCAGCGGTCTTTCCGTTGGAAGGGCTCCTGCAGCCCGCGCCACTCGGCGATGACTTTGGCTCTGAGAGATTCTGCTGACATAAAAAAGGCTCCCGGTTTGCGGCCGGGAGCCTGTCTTGAAATTTCAGGTTCTAACCGTCGTTTCCGATGGCCTCGACCGGGCAGCCGTCCATGGCCTCTTGGCAGAGAGCCTCCTCCTCGGGAGTCTCCGGCTGTTTATAAACGTAGCTGTGACCGCCATCGTCATTGCGCTTGAAGTTTGCCGGAGCGGTCTCGCGGCACAAATCACAGTCAATGCACTGGTCATCCACGAAAAAGTTTCCCTCAATGTTGTCGCTGTATTTGTTTGCTGCGTCTGCCATAGTATTTTGATGATTCGAGGCGGCAAATTGGTGGCAGTCCCTCCGGATTGCAACCGTTTTTTGAGCGCTGACAAAAAAATTCCAAATCCTGAAAATGCAGACACCACCTGAAATCCTGCCGACCGAAGGCCGGCATGTCCTCCACCTCTTCTTCCGCGTCGAGTATTCCGCATGGGAACTTCTCAACAAATCCTTACGCATCGCGGCCAAGACCGCCCTCGCCGAACTCGTCCGCGAAATCCGTGCCACAACCGGCACCCAACTCCTCCTCTTCAGCATCGTGACTCCAAAAGCCGATCTCGGCTTCATGCTGGTCACACCCGATCTGCAAAATGCCGACGCCTTTGCCAAGCGCCTCGCGACCTCGCTCGGGCCAGACATTCTCACCCCCACCTTCAGTTGGTTTTCGATGACCGAGCGCAGCGAATACACGACCAGCGACGAGGAATACGCCACCACGCTTGAAACCGAGGAACAACTCACTCCCGGCACACCGGCCTTCGATGAGAAGATGCAATCCTTCAGCGCCCGCATGACGAAATACCTTCAAGACCGCCTCGAGCCCAACCTCCCCGACTGGCCGCTCGTCTGCCTTTACCCGATGTCCAAACGCCGCGCAGTCGGGCAAAACTGGTATGCGCTCGATTTCGATGCCCGTAAAAAACTCATGGCCGGCCACGCGCGAGTAGGCCGCACCTACTCGGGCCGCATCCGCCAACTCATCACAGGTTCGACTGGCCTCGACGACGACGAGTGGTTTGTGACCCTCTTCGCCAAGACCACATCGGACATCAAAGCGATCGTCTATGAGATGCGGTTTGACGAGGTGAGCGCCCAATACGCCGAATTCGGAGAGTTCTTCATCGGCCTCCAGTTGCCGCTCGATGCGCTCTACGACAGGCTCGCTCTTTGATTTCAAAGGCACCCGTGCGTCTCGCAGTCTACTTTCTACTGGCCGCGCTCCTCGGGATGGCAGGATATTTGTTCTGGCCGCGAAGCAGCATGCTTTCGCACTTCGACGCCGCCCCCATGGCCGAACTTCAAGTTGGAGTTTGGCGGCACGCGGCCGAGAAGAACCAAGAGCAGGTCTTCATGGATTTCTATCTCATCCTGAATGGACAATACCGCCTTCCCCCTCTCCCCGCCGGCACGGCCGCGCTCAGCCTTCTTCAAGCCCAACGCGCCTTCGCAGAAGCGGCGGATCATGCCGACGAGGAACAGGCCCTCCCCTTCCTTCAAAAGTCGTTTTCCATTATGGCCGAAACAACCGGCGCGCCCTTCGATCCGACGATTCTTGCCAGGCTCGAGCTTTTCACTTGGTCCCTTGCACGCGACCGTTCGAAAGAACGCCAACTCACCGCCGCCATCACTGAAAAACTCGCCCTCCTCCACGGCGGCGCTGCGAGGGATTATCAGGCTGCTGCCACCAACTTCGCCCACGCCGCGCGCCTCAAGGCGGGCAAAAACTGGAGCGCCGCACTCGAGGCTGAAATCATCGCATGGCAAAAGCTGCGCCTCTCCCTCGACTCCCGCAGTTCCGAACCGCTCGATCAGCTCCCAGTGCTGCCCTCTGCCGGATCCAGCCGCAGCAGCCAGTTGTAAACAATCAGGCTGTCAGGCGGAATGTTCAGGTAGTCCGGTCCAGGCAGGACGTTCCGTGAGAGAAATCCAAAGAGCGTTTTTTCCCAACGCCGCATCTGCTTCTTCGAGCAGCTGACGACGAGTTCCTGCGCAAGAATGTAGAAGACCGGCCCGCTCCAAGCCTTACCAGCAGCCTTCTCGGCACACTTTTGCAAAATCAAAGGCACATCCGGCTCGTTCATGTAGCCATGCCGCGCGCTTGCCTCCCAGATTCCGGAGGGATGTTTTTGAATCGTTGTGTTTTCCGCAGCCGCAAAAGGATTTCCCCAGCCGGCATCGAGCAAAAGAATCACCACATTTTCCGGCAACACCTGCGTGCGCCGGTATTGCTCAAGGATTCGTGCCACCGCAAATTCCGGATCGATCTGGCGCATCACGAAAACTTGGGTTCCCGGCACACGGCGAAAATTCTCCGCCTCCATTTTCGTGGCCAACTCCCCCACGCTGATTGGGCTTGTGAGCAGGTGCCCATGCACCAGATTCCTTCCCTTCCGCCAAGTCATCATCACGATCCCCACCACGGCCGCCAATACCAGTGGCACGACACCGCCGTCAGCAATTTTTGTGAGGCAGGCGGCAAGCAATGGCAAATCCAAACTCAGCAATCCCAGCAACACCAGCACAGACCAACCCCGCCAGATTCGCCGCTCCGACCAAAGCACCGCAAAAAAGGCGACCGATGTCACAGCCATGGCCCCAGTGACCGCGATTCCATAGGCCCCGGCAAGCGCGTCCGCCGTGCGAAATCCCAGCACCAGCATGATGCAGGCTATGCCGAAAAGACTGTTCAAAACCGGGATGTAAATCTGCCCGCGCGTCTCCGCGCTGGTATGCCGCACATAAAATCTCGGCAGATACCCAAGGTCCATCGCCTGGCTGGCCAGCGAGAACACCCCGCTGATCAGCGCCTGCGAGGCAATGATCGTCGCCGCCGTGGCCAGCACTACGAGCGCCCCGCGCAGGTGACCCTCCGGCATCATGAGAAAAAACAGATTCGTCTCGACAGCGTTGGCCGGGCTTTTCATCACCAGAGCCGCTTGGCCGAGATAGTTCAAAATCAGCGAGGGAAAAACAACCAACCTCCAACCGGCTACAATCGGCTTCCGGCCGAAGTGCCCGAGGTCAGCGTAGAGGGCCTCCGCGCCCGTCACCGCCAGCACGACCGCTCCCACCAGCGTCCACGCCCCCCAGCCTCCTGTGGTCAGGAGCCGCAGCCCGTGAAGCGGATTCAAGGCCTGCAGGACCTCCGGACACGCCGCGATCTGCACAAGACCCAGCGCCGCCAATACCAGAAACCACAGCAACATCACCGGCCCAAAAATCCCGCCCAACCGACTCGTGCCGAAACGCTGGACAGAGAAAAACACACCCAGAATCCCTACCGCCAATGGAACCGAATAATCACCCCACGCAGGGTCCACGCTTGCCAACCCCTCCACCGCACTCAGAACCGAAACCGCTGGAGTGATCGCCCCGTCTCCAAAGAGCAACGCCGCACCAATCACCAGCAAACAAGCCAACCATCCACGGCTCAAAACACCACTCGGATGCCCTCCAAAAATCCTCGCCATCAATGCAAAAATTCCACCCTCGCCGTGATAATCCACCCGCATGACCAACAGCACATATTTTACCCACACCACCAAAAAAAGAGTCCAAATAATGAGCGACGCCACCCCCAGAGCGGCCTTGGCTCCGGCAAGACTCACCGCGATCTGATACGCATACAGCGGACTCGTGCCGATATCCCCAAACACAACGCCCAACGCTAAAATCGCCATTCCGGCAGCGCCCGATTTGTTCTTCATCTCGGCCACAGAACCTCCTACTGGGACAAATCTTCCGCCGTCACACTCCGCTGGGGTCGCGAGGCCAGCATCCCAGCCTGCTCGACCACCCGCTCGGGCGACTCGTCGAAACGGTAGCCATGGCAATTCGGACACGAGGCGACCCGCATCGTGACGATGGAGTCACATCCCTCGCAAACTTTGAAATTCTCCGGCACGGCGATGATTTTTTCCGCCCGCGCCGCTCGGTCTGCCAGATGATCTGTGTTCTGCATTTGCCCATTCGTATCACCAATCGACCCTCGCACAAAATTGAAATCCACAAGATCACCGCTTGCCCCCCCCCGCCGTCCGCGTAAACTGAATTGCGATGGCGGACGGTCGCTCCCGGCAGGTCGCAAGGCCCGCTCGGAGAGGAAAGTCCGGACACCACAAGGCAGCATGCCGCGTAGAATGCGCGGGGGGCCGGGGCCAAAGTCCCGGTCGACGGAAAGTGTCACAGAGAACATACCGCCCACCCCGGTGCAAACCGGGCGGCAAGGGTGAAAAGGCGGGGTAAAAGCCCACCGCCCCGAGCGCAAGCGAGGGGGCACGAAAAACCCCATGCGGTGCAAGACAGAACAGGAGGGATTGGGTCGCCTGCCCAACACGCTGCGCAAGCGGCGACACCCTCCAGGTATTAGTCGCAGTCCGCAAGGACCTCGGCCCCGCCGCGAGGCGAGGCCGTGAGACAAATGACCGTCCAGGCGTTCGGCGCAAGCCGCCCGCTGGACAGAATCCGGCTTACAGCCATCAACCCCTCGGGGGCGTTCCGAAAACCACGGGACGCCCCCGGCCTCCCCTGGCCGTTCTTTTCGCTTATGAGCCATCGAGCAGCCCGTAAAGTCTCGCCGCCCCGATCGATGAAAAGTGGTTATTTTTCCAAAACCAGAACATCTCCGCCAGCAATCACGCTTCTTTTACAGCTCCCACCCAGGCAACCCGCGGCCGAGCGTGGTATGATCGCTCAGCGAGGGCGGCGACTGATCATGTCGTAGACGCTCAAGCCGATGTCTGGCTCCCCGAAGAACCTTGTTCCTGTTTTTTTGGACTCCAAATCGGCGATAGACCGCGCATACGAAATGTTTGGCAAGCTCAGGTAGTGCACGCGTTCGACATATTCGTCGGCGTTGATCAAAAAGTAATTGAGGAAGTCCTTGAGGTGCGGTTTGGCATCCAGCGAATTCGTGTTTACATAAATAAACAACGGCCTCCCGAAAGGCATGTAGACGCCTCGCATGACCGCCTCCTCCGAGGGAACCACAGCTTGCGCGCCTTGAACCGGTTGGTTCCGCATGGCATCGAAGTCCCACTGCACCGCCAGTGCCTTCAGCTTGTCTCCCTCTTTTGTGAAATACGCAAATGGAACGAACCCCATCGCCCCTGGCGTCTTCTCGATCCCGGCGATCAATTCGTCATCATCCTCGCTGGCCGTGTAGTCCGAGCGTAGCGCACCCGAGCGACCGACGATCACATCCTTGAAATAATCGTAGGTTCCCGAATCCGTGCCCGCTCCGAAGAGCTTGATCGGAGTGTCGGGCCACTCAGGCCGGATTTGTTTCCAAGTGGTGATCTTTCCTTCCGCAGCGCGCTCCCAGATCGTTTTCAGCTCGGTTGTTTTGATCGAGTCAACCCAGGAGCAATCGGGATGCACGGCGATCGTGAGCGCATCATAGGCAAGCGGCACTTCCACAAATGGGATGTTGTATTGTTTCGCAGCCTTCACCTCCTCGCGGGTTATCGGTCGCGAGGCTCCCGCGATATCGAGTTCCCCGCTGAGAAACTTCCGCATGCCCGCCGTGGTGCCAGAAAAGTCAACTTCCATATTCACTTTCCCATCCCAATTTTTTCCAAACTCGTCGACGGCAATTTTCAGGATCGGATGCACCGTGCTGGAACCATCGATAAGGATATACCGTTTTTGGGCATGAACGGCTTGGGATGTCGTAAATACAAGCCCGACAAGAACGAGGGAGTGTAGGATGCAGAAACGCATGGGAAGGTGATAGGGATTTGAGGCGAGTCGCTTTTCGCCCTCCAAGGCGTTGGCCCAGAGTTTTAAACGGAAAGCGACTAACGCAAACCTTGGCTATCTGAAAGGCATTACGCTGTCAAGAATCTGCATTTTAGGGTCCCATTCGGATCAATCCGACACCTTCGCAGGCGCAAATTACCAACTCCCAGCCTGATTCGCGAGCACTCCTTCCTGGCAAATTCGTTCCTCTAACCAGCCTCAATATTGTAGGCAAGTCACTCGCAAGCGATCCAGAATCAAAGAGCGCAGGAGGCCTTTTTTTATCACTGCTGTTGTTGCTGCTTCTGACGGCTCAACGCCTCCGCCTCCAGCAAAACCGCCCCTTTCAACAAGCGGCAGAATTCTTTCTTCGTCACCTGCTGGTGCGGCCCATGCCCGCTCAAAAAATCCGTCATCGTCTTGAATTGGACCTCCAGACGACCCAACTGCACGATGCGAAAATACTCACCATCCTTGAGCCAAATCTGATTCTGCTGAAGTTTCATACCCCACCGTTATCCGAAGCGCATCGCCCCTGCGCCAACTTTTTCTCTCCAATCAAATGTCAATAATTGATGCCCGCCCCTTTAACTTTAACAGAAAAAATGTTGCTTCGCCCTACGCCGCTCTTTCCTGCGCACCATCGCACAAGTTGGTCCGCACATTCCATAAACGCACCGCCCGACACATGCCTCGCCTCTTTTTCATTTTCAACCTCGCCACTGCTTTCTAAAAAATTCTTCCATCCCACATGAGGCACTCCACAAAAAAACACGCATCCCCGCAACTTCCTCCCGCGAGTGATTGGCGAACCTCCGACCATGACGAAATTCTTAAGCGCCGTGTCCACACCCGTGAAGAAACCTTCCACATCCAAAACCTCGACCCCGCCGAGCCGATCATTTCAAACCTCGAACTCCATTCTACCAGCGGGATGTCCTACCGCACCGAAATCCGCGACATCACCACCGCCCAGTATTCCCGCGCCTATACGGATTTCCGCATCAATGGCCTCGACACCTGCAAGCATACCGAAGCACTCCTTCTCCAACTGGCCCGCCGACAGCTCGACTCCCTCCTCAAGCGGCTGGAACAAATCCTCGCACCCACAGATCCACAAAAAACCGCGCCGCCCGCACCAGTCACAGACCCCGCCGCACGTTTTGCCAACCGTGCCCGCGAGACCCCCTGGCTGGGCGCTTCCCAACCCGCCCTTCAAATCCTCGACGCCTCCACTTGGGATGCCCTGAAAAATCTCGCCGCCGCCGAAGCTCTCACCGCTGCCGATCTCCCCGAAGAGGCCGAGCCACTCCTCGCCGCAGCCCCCGAAGCCGAGCCCCTCGCTATCGCATCCGGAGAAACTTGATCTCACCATGGCCCTCCGCCTCTGCACCGAAATCCTCCACGGCGAACTCGATAACCGCCACCCGGGACGCACTACCGGCATTCTCCACCTCGCCGGCCACAAGGAACCCCTCGTCCTTGACCTGATTGGCAACCCTTGGCGCGACCTCGCAGGCCATCGCGTCGTTTTCAAAAATCCATCCCCCGGTCCTGCCCGCGAAGCCGTTTCCAGACTCGTTCGTCAACAAACCGGACACGTTGGTGACATCACCGCCTCCCACAAAGTCAAGGTCCTCGATTGCCCTCTCGAGGAACTCTCCGCCCTCCACAGGGAGAATCGCCCCATTCCCCACCACTGGGCCAATTCCCTCTACCTCGAATGGTTCAGCGACACCAACGGACGCATCGTTGTCGAGGCCACTGGATTTGAAATTTCCATCGACCCAGAACCCGCTTGGACCATGACGCCCGAGGACGAGACCGCCCAGCATGAGGCCAATCGCTCCGCCATGCTCGATTTTGCAAACTCCCTCGGCACCGCCTTCGCCAGCGGCCTCATGGAACTTCCCGCCATCGACGACTCCAACGACGAGCCCCAGAGCCGACTCGAAGCGGAGGCCGACTCCGAAGCCGCCCGAATGAATCTTCTCCTCGACCGCATCCAAGCCCGCATGCTCCGCGACGACGCCGAGGACTTTGACGAAATCTGGAGTCAGGAACGCGAAAGACTCCGCCTCGAGCGCGGCGAGCCCGCCCCCCCACCACTCACGCCGGAGCAGGAGGCTGCCATGGAGTCCCACATCGACGAACTCAACACCCTCGCCAACGAGGCCATCCACGACCAAGAGGAAATTCCATCCTTCGGTGAAGCCGAGGACCATCCGCTTGTGGAAAGCCTCCGCGAACTCGCCATTTCCATGCACCACGCCGCCGAAGCCGCCGGCTGGATCCCCGAAGGCTCGCCACCCGAGCATCCCTTGCACGAAGCCTTGTCCTGCATCGCCACGGCATCCGCCAAGCTCGCCGGGGCCCTCCATATCCACGATCCCCAGGACTGGCCCCCGGAACCGCTCTTCGCCGGACACACCCTCCACCGCCTCAAGACCGCGCGACGCCTTCTCCACGATGCCCTGCTCGCCATCGAAACCGCCGCCGCCGACCACCTCACACCCGCCGAATGGACCACCTCCATCGCGGCCGCCCTCACCTCCGAAATCCTCCCCCAACTCGAACACCTCATCTGCCAACTCCGCCTCATCCTCAACTCCGCCGACCAACACCCCGACTTCGACGACGAACTCCTCCCATGAAACCACCCGCTGATTCCGACGCCATCCTCGTCTTCCCCAGCCAAGGGGAGGGCGACTGTCCCCATTGTGCCGCACCGCTCCATCACAGCGCCTTCGTCACTTTCAAAAACGACGCCATCGCCTGCGTGAAATGCGGAGGCTTGGAAAACCTCGAGTTCCTTCCCTCCGGAAACACCGCCCTCACACGCCGCACCACAGCACTCTCGGAGGTCAAATATGTTGTCCTGAAATTCAGCCGCGCTCGGAAACGCTACGAGCGCCAGGGCATTCTCGCCCGCCCAGAGATTCTCGACCAGGCCCGCCGCGAATGCGAAGCGGATGAAGCCGCCCGCGAAACCAAACGCCAAACCTCCGCCGCCCGCCGGGAAAAACAGGATGCCACCCACCTCGCCGCCTTCGCCGCCCGCATCCGCGAACTTTATCCCTCCGCCCCAGACGGTGTGGAACACAAAATCGCCGCCCACGCCTGCCGCAAACACAGCCGCCGCGTCGGCCGCGCCGCCTTCGCCAAGGAACTCGCCCCCGAATCCATCCACCTCGCCGTCCGCGCCCACATCCGCCACAACCACACCTCCTACGACCGCCTCATGTCCGGCGGCACCGACCGCCCCGATGCCCGCCTCCTCGTCGCCGCCCGCATCGAAGAAACAACCCGCCGCTGGCTCTCTCACTGATTTTACCCCTCCCCGTTTAAAGTCTCCTTGTCATTTTTTGCGCACTTTTTCACTCCGCCCCCCTTATCATTTTCTAAACAAAATGTGTGGCTGTGCGGGGCCGACTCTTTTTCCGTTTGCAGGCTCAGCTGCTTTCCCAAAAAGCGATGAAACGCAGGATCTCTCAAGCCCATCGAAACAATTGGTAGGAATGGATCGCTACTGATCTTTGAATGGTCGGGAGCAGAGTTTGTAGCGGCTATATATGACTGCCGATCTGCGCGCCTTTCGTCGTCCCGCTCCAGCAAAGCCAAAGGGACGTTGGTGCTCCTCCCGAGCTTGGGTAACCCTCTTCAAATTGACAAAATACAGATAATTAATGCCCGCCCCCTTTAACTCGCAAAGAGAATCCTTTCCGAAAGTGGAGACTTTTTATGAATCGGGAGGGGTCAGCAGGATTCCACATCAAGCTTGGGGGACTGCCCTCTCATAAAAAACCACACCCACCCGCTGAATATGATCCAGCAGTTCTTGATGTCGAAGAGTCTTTTTCAGCAGAAGATCCACCTTTTGGGGAATTAGCGTCTCCTCCAATTCGCCAAGCATGGTTGCCAGATGCCGACCCTCCAAGGCATCCCCCTCTAAAGCCAAATCAATATCAGACCCTTCCCTGAAATTTCCCTTGGCGCGCGAGCCGAAGAGCGTAGCGCGTTCGACTTCCGGGTGACACCTGAACACCGCACAGATTTCTTCTGCGACGCTTGGCGGCACGGCATCTCTCATGTCGCGCGGTCCTGCAGATCCGCCATGCTTCTTCGCAGGTTCGCAAATGCCCCCGCATACTCGTTGACGATGGCGGAGCAAATATCCTCTACCGTTTCCTCGTTGTAGGTGTGCGTGGTTTGGTTGCGACTCACGATCATCCGCATCCATAAATCGCCGTTCTTAATCAGTCCGGCCGCAAATGCGGACCGCGTGGCATCCCTTGATCCATAGATGCCGCTCTGACCACTTTCCTCCAAAAAATCCTTCATCACATTCCAAGCGAGTTCATGCGTGAACTCGAAAGCCTGAACCAACCCTTGCCTCTCCAGTTCGCTTAATCCCCGTTGGCGCGAAAGTTCGACTGCACTATCCAGCTGTGCCAGCGCCCGTTCAAAGTTCTGGAAACGCTGAAGCCAACGCACATCAGGATTTTTCATAGGTTCTAGATTCCACCGGCAAGCACCTTCACGCCAAGCGCGCCTTGGCGTCCGCAGCGAGGTTTTTCCAGAGGCTGGCGAGCGAGGCTGTGACGGATTCGCGCACGGCGGCGACTTCAGCGGCGGTGAAGGATTTTCCGGCTTCGGGCGTCTGGGCGGCGAACATGTAGTATTTGATCTTCGGCTCGGTGCCCGAGGGACGCACCGCAACGCGTCGGCGGTCGGCGAGCGTGATCATGAGCATGGCCTCGGCGGGTATGCGGTCGCCTTCGCTGTCGTGGATCGTGTCGGTGGCGAAATTCAGGATGCCGCTGACCTTGGCACCATCGATTTCAGCGGGCGGGTTGGCAGCGTAGGAGGCGACCAGTTTTTTGATTTGGGCTGCGCCTTCGGCACCATCCATCGTGAGCGATTCTCCGCGCTCGAGGTAAACACCAAACTCGGCGAAAATGCAGTCGAGCAGGCCAACGAGCGTGAGACCCTGGGATTTCGCGTAGGCGGCGGCCTCGGCGATGAGGACGGCGGCGGAGTTGCCATCCTTGTCCCTCACAAAATCCGATGCACTGTAGCCGTAGCTTTCCTCGCCGCCGAAGACATAGAAGCTCGAGTGTTCAAGGCGCAGGCGGCGCGTCTCCTCCTCGGAGAGCGCGGTGTAATCGGGACGCAAATTCGCAGGAATGGCGGCCTCGTATTTGCCGAGCTTCTGGCCGATGTATTTGAAACCGGTGAGCGTCTCCACGCAGCGCAGACCAAATTTTTCCGCAATCGCTTTTTGAAGATCGGTGGTGACGAATGTCTTGATGATCACGCCGCGCGAGCGGTTCGAGTCATTGAGAATTCCGAATTCAAAAAACCGCGTTGCTCGATACCAGGCGAGGATCGAGCCGATCTGGTTGCCCGTGATAAGATGCATTTTGCCCTCGGCGTCCCGCGCGGCAATGCCCATGCGGTCGTCATCTGGGTCGGTGGCAATGACGAGGTCCGCGCTGGTGCGGTCGGCCTGCGCAATCGCCATCGAGAGCGCTTCGGCATTTTCAGGATTCGGCGACTTCACCGTCGGGAAGCGTCCATCCGGAATTTCCTGCTCGGCCACGCCATCGCATTGGAATCCGAGCCGCTTCAGCATCGGCTTGATGATGACCGCGCCGACGCCGTGTAGCGGCGTGTAAACGATCTTGAGAGAGTTCTCGCGGCGGATCAGCTCGGGATCAATCGGGAGAGTGGCAAGTCGCTCCATGTAGGCCTCGTCGATGTCCGCGCCCATCGGAATGACGCGACCACGCTCGCTCTCCGCCACTGGCGTGAAACTTTCAGACTCCACCGCATTGACGCAGTCGATGATCGCCGAGGCGTGTGGCTCAGTGACCTGACAGCCGTCTTCGAAGTAAACTTTGTAGCCGTTGTATTCCGGTGGATTGTGGCTCGCAGTGAGGTTGATTCCCGCCTGGGCCTTCACATGGCGCACGGCAAAGGATAACTCTGGCGTGGAGCGGGGTCCCTCGAAAAGGTAGGCGTTGCAGCCCAGATCGGTGATGATTTTTGCTGCCAACTCGGCGAACTCGCGCGAGAAAAACCGCGTGTCATGGCAGAGGCAGACGGCAGGTTTTCCCGCGCGGCCGGTCTTGACGAAATACTCTTTCAGATAGTGCACAAGCCCCTGGGTGGCGCGGCTGATGTTGTAGGTATTCATCGCATTTGTGCCCACGCAGGCAAACTCCGGACGCCCGAGCGCCTGAGGATTCCCCCGCTCGATGGAGGTCACCACGGCGCCAATCGTTTTGCCGCGCAGCCCGCCCGTTCCAAACGCCAGCGTGCGAAAAAAGCGGTTGTCCAACTCGCCCCAATTGCCGGCTTCCACCAACTCAGCCACCGAGGCCTGATCGACTGGAGAGGCGCTTTTCAAAAGCAGGCTCTCGATGTTTTTAGCGGACTCGGAAAGAAGTTTTCCATCAGCAACAGCTTGGCGGATCGTGGAAAGGAGAGTGTTCATGCGGGGAGATTTAGCACGGGGCCAAGGCGCCTGTAAATCCCGGAACCTGATTCACACGATGCAGAGCGTTCGTTTAGCAAGGTAGGGTTGGCGCGCCGTCGCGAACCGATTTTCGCGGAGGGCCTGCAAGCTGCCGCTGGATATTTCCGCCCATGCCGACGAGGACGTCGGCGCTCCGACGCATTGGGAGGGTCATCATCTTGCATGACCCATTTTTCAGCCGCGCAGCGGCGTCCGAGGGGAAAACGGTTATCTCGACCGTGCAGGTTTGGGGGACACTTTAGTTTCTATTGAAACAACGCGTTGTTTTGTGTAAAAACTATTTATATGAAACGCATCTTTTCTGATTTTCTCCTATCTTGGCATACATCCGAACGGCGGAAGCCTCTGATCGTAAGGGGAGCTCGTCAGGTGGGGAAGACATGGTTGGTGAGAGAGTTGGCCCGGTCGAGCGGGCGGATGCTTTTGGAGGTGAATTTTGATCGAAATCCGGAATATGCGCGGATTTTTCGAGAAGAGGGCGGCGGTCCCCGGCGGTGGCTCGATGATCTCGCCCTCCGAACTGGCGTTGAGGCTCCGGCCGAGGGGTTGATTTTGTTTTTGGATGAGATCCAGACAGTGCCGGAGGTGTTGGCAAAGTTGCGTTGGTTTGCCGAGGAGATGCCGGAGTTGCCGGTGATTGCGGCCGGGTCGTTGTTGGAATTTGCACTTCGGGATTTTCAATACAGCATGCCGGTGGGCAGGGTTTCTTTCGCTTTTGTGGAGCCGATGTCGTTTTCGGAGTTTCTGCAAGCGCATCGTCAAGAAAGACTCTTGCAGCGCTTGGTGGAATGGACGCCCGGCCTTCCGCTGGGCGATGCCGCGCATACGATGGCGATGGAATTTTACGACCGGTATCTAATGACCGGTGGAATGCCCGAGGTGGTGGCGGCGGATGCCGCAGGCACGCAGGCCAGCGAGTGTCGGCGGCTGCAACGCGATCTCATCCAGACTTATCGAAATGACTTTGCCAGATATTCTGGCCGCATGGAGCCACGGATCTTGGACGATGTCCTGCGCGGTGTTGTCGATCAATTGGGGAATAAATTTGTCTACAGCCTTGTGGATGCCGGAGTGAAACATCAGCAAGCCAAGCACGCGCTCGATTTGTTGTGCATGGCCCAACTCTGCGATTCGATTCCGCACGCTGAATGTAACGGAGTGCCGCTGGCTGGGAAAATCAATGACCGTCTGCGAAAAGTGGCTCTGTTGGATGTCGGATTGGCACACGCGCTCTGGAACACGCCAGCTGGAAATTCCTTTCCGCGCTGGACGGATGTGGCGCCTGCGCTGCGTGGCGGACTGGCCGAGCAGGGCGTCGCCCAACAACTCCGGGCAGCCATAGGCGAACCCACGCGACGAGGACGGCTCTTCCACTGGAGGCGGGAAAACGGCCGAGTCGGCGAGGTCGATCTCGTGGTGGAATGCAACGGCCTGATCGTGCCGCTGGAAACCAAAAGCGGTGCAGCCGGGGCCATGAAGAGCCTGCATCAATTCATGCACGACAAATCCCTGTCTCTCGCCGTGCGCGTGGATCGAAATCCCCCGAGTCTCCAGAACATGCAGGTCAAAACCACACTCGGCGATCCCGTGGAATACCAACTCCTCAACCTTCCACACTATCTCGCATGGCGGACGCCAGCGCTCGTATCCACTCTCGTGTAAAGCGGCACGCGCGTAGGATTTTTCACGCCTCGGCGGGCATAGACGCGCCGCTACAGCTTTTTTAGAACGAGAAGTTCAGGCCGGCGCTGACCATGTTGCTTTGGTAGGTCTGGCTGCCGAAGTT